>Ga0138256_10006738_pt1 | contig 12158 bp, 4 predicted proteins | sample KNB2016incub_MG_FD_105486 | JGI IMG/M metagenome (GOLD analysis project Ga0138256, IMG submission 105486) | Active sludge microbial communities from wastewater in Klosterneuburg, Austria - KNB2014incub_MG | ecosystem: Engineered > WWTP > Activated sludge > Unclassified | place: Austria... | reverse complement strand
CGTTACATCACGGTCCGGCAATGGCCTTGGTACGAGGTCAATCTCTTCAAGAAGAATACGGCAGCGTATTATCCCATGTCTTGGGTGATGTCCGCCGCGCCAAGGGATAGTATGCGGGCCCGTGTCCGTGAACATCCGGAGCTGTTGAGGTTGGTGGATAACTTGTGAATCCTTCCGCGCTGCGCCGCCGTGGAAATGCGCCCAACAGGGTAGCTTTAGGCCATGACCCGCGAGATCGAGATCGAACAAGCCATCCTCCGCATGGAGCCGGAGCTTTTCGCGCGCATGGCGGTTGCCGTGCTTGAGCGCGATGGCTATCCCCACTTTCACATCAATACGGTTTCCGGTAAGGTGCGTAGCCGGAAGAACACGCCGGATGCGCATTGCGAATGGCCGGATGGCACGATGTCCTTCCTCCAATGTACTGCGCAAGAGAAGCGCCTGCTACCGAAATTGACCAAGGATCTCTCTGATTGCATCAACAAGCGTCCGCCGAATGTGCCGAGGAAGAAGATCCGGGAAGTGATCCTTTGCACTTCCGAGCGTATTCATCTGGATCAGCGCAATGCACTGCGCCAACAGGCGAAAGCGCTCAAGGTGAAATTGACGTTTTACGACTTGGGCCGTGTGACCGAAGTGCTCGTTACGAAAGGAGAAGATATTGCCCAAGCGTATCTGGGCATCGCCTTGGGCAGTGGGCAGATACACAGCCGTGCTTCCTTCGTGGAACCAACCGCCCGGTCGCCCCATGCCACCGATTACAAAACCACGTTCCGGTTCCGGGAGGAACAAGTGTCCGAGGCATTAGCGCAGTTGAGCACTGCACCGGTCGTAATTCTCGCTGGCAATGGTGGTGTGGGCAAGACCCGCTTGGCCTTGGAAGTGGTGGACCGCCTCATTCAAGCGGAACCCGGCCTGCACACTTGGTACATCAAAAGTAGGGGGTTGCATCTGGCGGAGGAATTGCAGAAACGCTGCGCTGCACCGGGCCATTATGTGTTGTTGGTGGACGATGCTCACCAGTTCGGCGACCTCAAAAGCGTGATAGCACTGCTGGACAACACCCGGCCCGACCGCAGCTTTCGCATGGTCTTTACCGCACGGCGGATCGCCTTGGCAGCGGTGAAGGAGGCCACCGAAGGATACCGCACGGGCGGTCCCATCGAGCTGAAGCCGTGGAGCGATGAGGAGATCCGGACCTTCCTGCACGAGGAGTACAACATCGGGATTAACCTGTATGTGGACCGCATCCTTTACATGGCCAAAGGCAATCCGCGCATCGCGGCCATGGTGGCCAGCATCATCCACAAAGCGAAGGGCTATCGTGGTTTTCAAGACGTGGCCCATGCTTTCCAACTCTATTACAGCAAGGACAAGGCCGCCGGGACCGCATGGGAGGACCCCGGAACGCTCCGGGTGCTGTGGGCTTTTTCGTTCTTTCGACATATCGAGGGAACCAAGTATCAGGCCCGGGTCCTACCTGATCTGTTGCCGCTGCTTGACATGGACATGGCGACATTCTGGGCAAAGGCTCGCGCATTGGACCGGTTGGAATTATTGGACCTGCATGGTCCGGAAGGCCCCGGCCTCATTGCCGATGATACGTTCGGAACCTATTTGGTCCATCGGGTGCTGTTCCAGGAAAAGGAGGTGGCGTTGGACGCCGTGCTCACCGCCTGTTTCCCCAAGCACCGCGAGCCCATCGTCATTGCCATCAATTCGGTGCTCAATGTGTTCCACACCAGCGGTGAAGAAGAATACTTGGCCCAAGCCGTCAGCACGGCCATCGCGCATTTCACGGAGGTGAACGATATGGACACGGTCGGGGAATTACATGAGGCATTCTGGGCGATCGACCCCACCCGCACCCTAGCTTATGCGCAGCAGCTCGTGGAGGCCGTTCCGGAAGAACCGTCGACGGTAGACTATGCTTTTGACGACCAAGGGAAGGCTCACAGCCATTTTGATGCAGCGCTTCGCCTGCTGGGCCGGTTCGGGGAATGCCCTGATCCAGGTCTTCGGACGGCGGCGGCGGAGTTGATGTTGCGCTATCTGCACCGTTGCCCTTCCAAAGCTGCGGAGGTGGCGGGAGCAATGGTCGCCGCTTTCGATATGGACGAAAAGGCCGAGGGGTATCAATACCTTTCCCAGCGTGAACTGGCCCAATTGCTCATCGGGCTTTCCCAAAAAGGGGACGCGGCTGCGACCGGTCTTTTCTTCGCCACCGCAAAGAACTTTCTTTCCGTGCAGACGTGGCGTATCCTGTCCACGCGCAAGCGGAACACCGTTTCGTCCCGTGTCCATAGGCCGGCAGTCAACGCCAACCTGAAGAAACTGCGCAACTTGGTCTGGGGCCATGTATTTGCCCTGTGGCGAAATTCGGCATACCAAGCACAGGTCATCAAGGTGTTACGCGAGCACATGGGAGGCATGTATCACGAGGTGAGCAAAAAGTTGCTGGCTTTCGATGCCGAGCATATCGCATCGTTCTGCATGGACCAACTGGATCCGGAGGACCTTGACCATTGCATACTGGTTCATGAACTGCTCTCCTTCTGGCGTCGGCGTGGCGTTCGGCCAAAGCAAGCCTTAGCTGCGTACTTTATGAACGATGTTTTCCAATTAAAGCTGGACTTGAGCTTCGATCGGCTCACCAAGAACATCGATACCGATGAGCTTGAGGACCATGATGCTTGGCTGATGCGGCTCCACGCATTGGGGGAGGGCACGGCTCCGGCTGCCCTGCGCCGGATGATGAAACCGGCCCTCTTGATCATGAAGAGCGAAAAAGGTGGGATGTTCCCATTGGGCGTTTCAAGAGCAATGGAGTCCGTGCTGCTCGGGGCCACCGAAGGAGACCCTCTTGCGCTCGCACAGGAACTCCGGCTGGCTTTTCATGTTGGGAACCCCTTGGGCTTAGGGCCGGGTGATCTACTGGCCCGCGCTTTCGATGAGCTGGACGCGGAGGCGCTCGAGGCGTTGCTATCGTCCGGACCCTTTGAAGGCCGGACGGGGTGGTGGCTGGCTTATTTCGACGAGTTGGCCAAGCGTGGGAAGAAGCTTGCAGATCCCGGAGTATTTGAACGGACGGTGATGGAAGCGGTGAGCATAGGGTATCATCTCAGCCTCCGCGTGCTGTTCCATTTTCAGGAACAGTGTCCCGGCCTTATCGTTGCCATCACCCGAACGGTGATCGAGAAAGAGGAGAAAAGGGGGCATACGGAGTTTTGGTTGGTCCGTCTGTTTCAGGAACGTCATATGGAAGTGAAGGATCTGTTCGCTCCATTTGCGGACGACATGGAACTGCTACAGCGTGCTTTCTATCACACTGTTTGCCGGGGTATGTTGCACAAGCAAGCCCCGGTCGTTTTCAAGGCCCTATTGGAAGCCGATGCCTCCTTCGCGGAGCGTTGGGTCAATTGGCGGTACCAAAAGGAGTACTATTTACCGAAGCCGGAAGACTTCAAGTTGGTCTTCATTTGGCAACGTGCCGATGCTCCGCAATTGATGGATGTCCTCTACGCCGTGGCCTGCAAGGCGCCCAAGCTTGTTTGCGGGAACGACGACTACCTCACCAGTTTCTTTCTGCCGAATGCAGGCGAAGAATGGACCGCCGAGGTCGCTGCGGCCCAAGATGCTTGGTTAAGGATGCACATTGCACAGGATCATGGGCAATTGGAGCGTTGCCGGGTGCTTATGGGCATCGTCCACGCCTTGCCACAGCACCGTCGTTTGGCCCTGCTGGAACACTTCATAAACCAAAAGCCGGAGGACAGGATATTCCGCGAAACAGTGTTGGAACTTCGCTTCTCCAGGGTGACCATGAAAGGGCCGGGTGTGGGGCTTTGTAAACTGGAGTTCTATGAAATGCTCCGAACATGCTGCAAGGGATTGGCGGGCCTTAAATACAGAAGGCTGCTCGAGGAAGCTGCGAAGAGCACGAAGGAGGAGGTGAAGGAAGAGGAGGTAGAACAGATGATCGAGGAACGCTGGTAGACAAGGTTCACCCCCAGCAATAGATCATCACGCATGCCGCCAACATCGCCGTGCTCTTGGAATAGCAGATGGTCCTTCGCGCCAACCGCTTTAAGTGCGTGCGTAAATTCAGGTTCATGCGCTCGATCCCGTTGGTACCCGCGCGCTTCACCCGATGGATCGACTGCGGAATTAGGGAACGGTACAGGGGCAAAGCATCCGTTCGGATCTGCTTGGCAGCGGCAAGGACCAATGTGGTCATCATTGGTTGCAAGGTCCGCTTGTTCCGCCTTCCGGTACACAGTGCGACCACCTTTTTGGTGATCCGGTCCATGGCATAGGCCACCCACACGCGGTTCTTCTTGTTGCCCACATAGGTGGCTAATTCGTCCACTTCATAGCTGCGGCCCAACCGGATAGGGCCGGGGCCTAGGCGCGACGCGATCCTCTTGATGCGGGCGATCACCGTGCTAACAGCAATACATAGGATCCTGCCGATGCTGCGTATGCCGCAGCCCTCGCGCACATACAGGATGATGCGTTCGTCCACGCCGGGTGTTCGGGCCAAATACCGGTACTGCACCCGTTGATACCGCAGGCATGTTCCGCACCGCAGTAGTTGGATGCCTTTATAGGTGCCTTTGCGAATACAGTTGCTTGAGCAATGCGCACATGAGATGACCGCTCGCATGGTATAACAACGCCATGTGCAGCGCCCGTCTTGTGTCATAGGTGATGATCCATAGCACGTAGGGGGATTTGACCCTCTGGAATGCCCGTAGAACGGTTATTGAGGTTGTCAATGTAGTCCAACACCATCCTCGTGCCTTACCCCTGCGGCTCAAGAACTCAACGCTAGCAAGGGTTGGTTGGCGTGTGTGGCCCAAAAGTGATGATTCATCGCACTACCAGGGCATCGAAGTAGATGCGCACCCGTTGCCCATGTTGTGCGTTCACATCCGTCAGATCAAAGCCCGTAGAGAAATACGGCTCCCACTGCTCAACGACCTTGCCTTTGTTGAAGTGATGATTCATCGCACTAACGAATTAATTCACTCAATGCTCTTTCTATGATACTAATTAGCTCGACATTGCTGCTATATTCTTCATCTCTACTAATAATCAAATTACCGGTATTAGAGTCTAAGACAATCCATTCTGTAGTCCCCATACCCCACGCTGTAAAACTGCACAATAGATGCTCATGCTCAATGGCTATGTTTACCTTTCCCAATCTACTAAATTCAGTAGTAGAACGCAATTCCGTTTTGTCAAAATGATAATTTGACAAATTTTCAACACACCATTTCGTGACAATATTAATTACACTGTGCATTGTTATCGAAGCTTAGTTGCAGTATGTAATATATTGGTCGCAGGCGGCATTTCCGTTATACCCAGCTTTGGGCCAAATATACTGTTCGGTCCAAAGATTTTACCCCCACCTCTCAAGGTTGTCGATGGAATATCAAACTCGACGAAATAGGTCCCCTCTGTTTGCTTCATCCATGCCGTAGCGTTCGGTGGACTTGTTACACTAGTTACACCGCGCAAATTGCTTTCTATTACCCGTCCTGAACTTCGCATTTCGGCGAGTTCGATTTCATTCATCCAACGACCAACTCGCACTGTTTTGTGTTCAACTAAAGCCTGGCCAATTCCTTCCTTTGTTGCGGTTCCTATAGCATTGGAATTCAATGCTTTAAGTTCGGTTTCAACAGGTCGTTGCGAAAATTTTGGTAATCGTAAAGGAACAGTGCGAATTAATCCTTCGGTTATAGCCAACACTGTCAATGTCTTAGTAAACTGTTCTATTGCATCTTGCTGTGCATAAGATTGCTCACGTAATGCATTAAGTGCGGAACCGGTGGTAGCAAATAAACCCTTGGATCCATCCTGAAGCGAATATTCGTACACCATATAAGTCTCCGGATTTCCCGAAGGTGAAAGTTCGCCCTTTACATCGCTGAAAACTGTTAGTTTGCCACCAGAAGGCAATCCTGTGGAGTTTGCGAGTTCATCTAAGTCATTATGTCGTCCCTTGTTCGGTTCGTATTCATGCCAGCCTGAGGTAGGATGCTTTTCAACTTGCCCTTGGCTTATGTAGTAGTCCGAATTGCTGAATGCGTGAATATTGGGTCCTGATGGCAATGGTGCTCCCGGTAGAAGTTCCTTGGCTTGGGCTGGTAAATGAGGATTGGTGCTTTCTGAAACGGCAAAGGCTGCATTATTCTGCTGCGCTCCATTGGAAGGCCCCTTTTGTTCGTCAGGGGATTGCATGCCATCAAGGTCCAAGCTATTTATCGGCTTATTACCGGCATAATTGTATGGGTTCAAATGCGGAAAATCATGGGCCATTTTGTCAATAGATATGAATCTGCACACCCAAGCCGCATAGTACCGTGCTCCATAGTAGTACAGCCCGCTCTCACTGTCCAGTTCCTTGCCCACGTATCGATACCGCTTCTTGCTGGTGGTCGTCAATGCCGTATCACCAAATGGGTAATACTCCGCACGGTTCAGCACCACACCGTTGTGGTCCAACTGGGCGGATGAAGTACCCAAGTGATCCTCGATGTTGTAGTGTGTGGGTTTGGTCGCATCAACATGCTCGCCGAACACATCGCCCACATAAGTAGTGGACACGCGGCTTCTTCCGTCCATCACATGCAAAGCATTCTGCTTCTGCAACAGGGTGCCGCTACTATCCTTGCGGTATCGGTGTTCGTACACTCCGTCGATGTATACGGTCACTTCCACATTGCCATTGCCGTCACGCACGAACTTTTTCACGCGCTGCCCACCGGCATACAGGTAATGCGCATCGGCGGTTATGCTGCCACTGGCTTCGCGTTTGAAGTAGCGCAACTGATCAGCAGCATCCCATTCAAAATGGCGGTCGGTGTTCGCTGCTACTTGGTTGCCAACTGCATCGTATGTGAATGTGGAATAGACACTGGCCGGATCGCCTCCATCATCCACTTGCTCCAGGATATTCTTGCCGCTGGTATAGTGGTAGTACCGGTTGTAGTTGTTCCCAGCGGCTACATGGCCCAGACGTAGGATGTTGCCGAGCTTGTCGTAGCGGTAGTTCTGCGTGTAACCATGGCTTTCACCCGCCGTGTCAGTTATGACGCTAAGCGGCGTTTTGTCATTCCAGAGGTCGGTGTTGCTTTGGTTATTGCCTTCGCGCCCCGTGGCGGTGAGCAATCGTTTCAAGGGGTCGTAGCTGAAGAGTTTGTCAAGGGCATCGGCCCCGAGCGTCGTCCCGTTGATCCCGGAATCCGTTGCCCGTTCCTTGATGGTGATGATGTTACCCCCCAAGTCGTACACATAGCCGGTATCCTGCTTGGTCGTACCGCTCAATGGGGTATAGGTGTTGCTTGCTTCGCTATACTTCTCCGTCTTGATCCGTTGAAGTCGATAATTGATGGGGTCATAGGCGTATCGCGTCATCATGCTATTGCCCATCGCCATTAGCACACGCTGGCCTTTTGCATTGTATGCGATATGGCGCACATGGTCCGTGCTATCCAATTCGATCGCTTCCAGCGCCCCGGATCTATTGTAGGTGGGCACCATCTCCTTTCTCACCAAGTCAACATCTTCGGGCAAGATGCTTTTGCGTACGCGGTTCAGGCCGTCGTAAAGCAGTTCCGTAGTGTACTCCTTAGGATCTAAGATGCCCTCGACCAGACCATCCCAGTCCACCACGTATTTCTCCGAAGCAGTGAGTTCCGTATCGGCGATCACCTGCCGTGTCTTTTCCAGTGGATTCCCCTTGAAGTCATAGCCAGAGATATTGGCTTTACCTGCTTCGTCGTAGGTCTTCCAAAGTTTGCCCAGCATGTTGCTTGCTACCGGGTCTGGATGCGTACCGTTATCACCGTAGATAAAATGTTGTCGCAAGGACACACTTTCACCCGCCGCATCCTTGGCCCATATGTCCAATGGCCGGTGCAGGTTGTCGTAGGCTGAATAAGCTTCCGCGCCCTTGGCATCAGTGCTGTATAATGGCTTTCCCTGAGCATCCACGGCCAGTTGTTTCACATCGCCGTCGAGATGTTCTGTCCACAGATTATTTCCCGCCGAGTCATACTTATGAGAAAAGCACACCCGCTCCAAAGGGTCAGTCACAGTGATCAACTGCCCCTTGATGTCATACGCATACTGCATCACCACATCCTCGTATGTGGCGCCATTGAAATGCGCGGCGTGTTCTGTGGTCCTCACCGTTCGGCCAAGGGCATCGATCAATTCGCTCTTGGGCGTATAATCACTTGGTGCGGCAGGTAGTGTGGGGTGGGTGATGGGGGCCAGGTCCAAGGCATCATACGTGTAGCGCTCCCATGGCGATGGTGCGAACGCATTGGGCGTATTCAACGCATTCGGCACCCCATACACTACACGCTGTTCAGTCGCGTCCGGGTTCACCGTGCGCTGGGGTCGGCCCAGAGCATCGAAGTAGATGTGGACCCGTTGTCCGTGTTGCGCATTCACATCCGTGAGGTCAAAGCCCGTGGAGAAATACGGTTCCCACTGCTCAACCACCTTGCCTTTGTTGTTGTAGAGCTTGGCGCCGCTCACCACCACATTCAGCGGGTCGTTGGTGTCGCGCAACGTACCGACCGCTGGTGCATTGGCCGCTGTCTGGTCGGCAGGCAAGCCGCTATCGCCGAGCTCAGCGTTGCCGAACAACAGGTCCTCTGCCTGTGTCCTTGTCTGCAATTGCCGCCCGAAACCATCGCTGTACTCCACCGCAACGATGGTGGCGTTCTGTTCGGCGGCGGGCAAGGTGCTCAGGTAATCCGCGTTGATGTGGTGCTGCCGCTGGGTGGTCTTCACCCAGACCGGTTCCCCGCTGTTCGCAAAAGCGAAGAGGTCGTATTCCAGCAGCACACCGGGGTCGGTGAGGGTATCGCCTTCGGTACCGTCGTCCTTGCCCAGCAGGGCGGTCTTGTGCATCAGCCCCAACGGCGTGAAGGCGAAAGTGCTGATGTTCCCATTGGGGTCGGTCACACGGTCCGGTTGTAGGATGCGGTAGTCGTATTCCGAGCTGGTCTCCATGCCTACCGGGTCGGTCACTTTCACCGGCAGCAATTTGTACCCGTCGTATTCGATCGTGGCCTCATTGTCAAAGGCATCGCGCATCGCCACCGGCAGGCCCTTCGCCGTGGCGGGATCATCCTGGAAGTCGAACTTGCTCTTTTGGGCGCTGGTGTAATAGCCTTTTACATAGCGCTCATTGAGGATGGTCGCATCGTGCCACACGTAGCCGCACTTCGGGTCCTGCAATTGCGCCACGAAGTCGGCCGGGTAGAGGCTCCAGTCGGGCGTGCCACTGGTGGCGAAGCACGGTGGCTTGGCGGCACCGTAGGCATCGGTGAGTTCATCCACATCGGTATTCTCCTGCACCATCAAGGTCTCGGTGCGCACGGGCACGCCATAGGTGCCGAGTTCGCCATACGCCATGCCATCGAACGCCGGACCGTCGTAATAGGTGTAGCTCAGGCCGAGCAAACGTTGCGCGGCCATGGACCAATCCGCCAACGGCTTAAGCATGTCGTCGCGTAGGTCGAATACGCTCATGCCGCCGCTCTGCGCGGCCTCATAGCTCCGCGCCTGCTTGGCGCGGTTCACCACGTATTGCCCCGGAAATGTGGGGGCTATCGCATCCTCCACCTGTCCGGGATCGGCAATGGCGGGGTCCACGTAGATATACGTGGTGAATTGGATCGTGGCATCATAGCCTTTACCCGCATCATACACGCCGCTGTGGTCCGCCAATTCGCCGCCGGTGCGCGGGTCCTTGCCGCGCGGCACGGCAATGCTCACTTGGCTGAGCGGCTGTCCGTACGCATCGATGTCCCCGGTAAAGGAGAACTTCGTCATGGGGTCGGTGCCGCGCTCCCAAGTAGTGCTGCGGCTGCTGAGGCCGTAGCTGAAGAAGATGTGGTTGCTGTGCGTCTCCACCCGCAGTGCCGCGATGGTGGCATTGGTGCTCGGGCTGTCCACCAAGCGCAGGCCGGTCTGGGTCTCGCTCACGGTATAGGGCCGCTGCTGTGCGGGCGAACCATCCATCGCGTACAGCTCGCTGCGCAGGGCTGTGCCGCGCAGGGTGCGGAAGGCGTCGCGCCGCGCACGCCGGGGCAGGCCCGCGATCATCTGCAACATCGCCGGGTCGCGTTGCAGCATGTTCGTATCACCCGTCCAATATTCGTTGGTGAAGTCCACTTCCTTCCAATCTCCTTTTTCGGCACCCACCGGCCCGAGGTGGAACCAGTTCTTCGCCAGCACGGGCGGGGCGTAATGCTCCACGGTAACGCCAAGCGGGGCCGTGGAGCCGAGCGGATCGGCCTCCAGCACGAGATTGTCGCCATTGAAGCGATCAAACGTCTCGGTATCGAACTGGTCCACCTGCCCGAAACCCCGGAACTCGCGCTCGCCGCCGTCCCAATAGCCGTGGTGGTAGAAATAGCGTGTGGTGAGCTTGCCCTTGCTGATGGCGTCGATCACCTCCACGCGGTCCACCACCTGCACGGGGAAGGGTAGGGTGGTCTTCCATTTGCCGGAGTAGCCTACGAATTCGCCCAAGCTGTCATAAGTCTCTTCAGCGAGCGGGCGGCGATAGGTGTCCCGCAGGTAATGCGCCACCGAGCTGCCGTATTGCACCCGCGTGCGCGCACCCAGGTTGTTGCGCATGCCCACCATCACGTAGGGCTTCGTGCCGCCATTGAGGTCGAGGTAGGCCACGCGCGTTCCTTGGCGCACACCGGCCGCACCCAGGTCGTAGCTCCAGAGGATGCCGGGCGTGCCGCTGCCGAAGAGGTCGACCATGCGGACACTGTCCCGGTTGGTAAAGGAAGGGGTGCCCTTGATCACGATCGGCTCGCTGAAGCCGTTGCCGCTCTGGTTGATCCAGATGGTGATCTGGTCGCGCTCCACGTAGATCACGTCCGTGAGGCCATCGCCATCGGCATCGCCCAGCACCAGTTGCGCGGGGTTGAAGGCATAGCCCAAGCGGGGACTGCCGCGCATGATGCGGCGCTTGCCGAAACGACCGTACCCCAGATTGGGCCAGTACGCGATGCTGCCGTTCTGGATCATCACGATGTCCTGCAGGCCATCGCCGCTCAGGTCCGCCGTGCGGATGCGCGGGTCACCGAAATTCACGTTCGGGAAGTCGTCGAGGTCCGTTCCCTTGTTCACGAAACGCGCCTCGCTCCAGCCAACGGCACGATTCTCATCGAGCAGGCCCTGCGCGTCCTGCTGGGTATCCAACAAGGGCGAATTCTGGAAATAGCACTCGAAGCGGTTGCTGTTGATCAGCACATCGGTGCGGCCATCGCCGCTGAGGTCCATGAACTGGGCCTGTGCGCTTTGCAGATTGATGGGCGGCCGCGTGCGGTACTTGCGAAAGCTGTCCACATCCCATTCGCCATCGTGATTCAAGCTGTAATACCCCGCGAAATTCGGCGCGTTCATCACGAGGTCCACGCGCCCGTCGCCATCGGCATCCATCAGTTGCGCGGCCCCGTTGCCCAAGCTCAATCCCGTGGGCGCGTTCCGCATGGTGCGCGGCATGTCGAACACGCCGCCGCCCTTGTTGCGCCAATAGCGGATGGCCTGTCCGGCGCTCATTTGTACGAAATCCGGCAAGCCATTGCCGTCCAGGTCCACAAGGTCCATGTCCGGATGGCCGAGGCTGAGCGCGGGTAAATGGTCCTCGTTCAATTTGCGCAGGTCGCGCTTGCTGATGTCGAAGTCAGTGTACTCGAATTCCACCGGCGGCAGGCTTTCTTCAACGAGCCCTGAGCCTGTCGAAGGGGCGTTGTATCCGAACGCCTGCACCTGCGCCAACTGGCTCACCTTGTTCTTGGCGGTGTAGCCCAATTCATCGCGGTAGGTCAGCTTGTAGCTTTTGACCAGGATGCTGTTGTCGTCGTTGCCGCTGGGGGTATATCCGCCGGACGGCGGAAGGTCCGCATCCAGCGGATGCGTGTAGGTGTTCACCGCCGTGCAACGCCGCGTGGTGCGGATCTCAAAGCCCTGCCTGAACTCGGAATGTGCATCCTCGCGATCGGTATATTCCAGTTCCACCGAGCAGAGGTATTTCGTTCCGCTGTTATGCGCAAAGTCCGCATACCGGATGCGCTTCAAGTAGAGCTGCGCGAAAGGGTAGG
>Ga0138256_10006735_pt1 | contig 12161 bp, 10 predicted proteins | sample KNB2016incub_MG_FD_105486 | JGI IMG/M metagenome (GOLD analysis project Ga0138256, IMG submission 105486) | Active sludge microbial communities from wastewater in Klosterneuburg, Austria - KNB2014incub_MG | ecosystem: Engineered > WWTP > Activated sludge > Unclassified | place: Austria... | reverse complement strand
AGGTAGAATGGGAACAAAAAGATGGTGAAGATAAAGTACTTCTTTTTTCAGGTAAAAATGATTAACAAATAAAGCAGAATAACATTTATGTCTCTTTCGCAACTCAGTACAAAACATCTTCTCGGAATCAAATATATTACAAAGGAAGATATTGAACTGATTTTTAAGACTGCGACTGAGTTTAAAGATGTTATCAACAGACCTATAAAAAAGGTACCGTCCCTCAGAGACGTTACAGTGGCCAATGTGTTTTTTGAAAATTCCACCCGTACCAGAATCTCTTTTGAATTGGCCGAAAGAAGGTTATCTGCTGATGTAGTTAATTTTGCAGCATCATCATCTTCAGTAAGTAAGGGAGAAACATTATTGGATACCGTAAACAATATCCTGGCAATGAAGGTGGACATGGTGGTCATGCGACATCCTGCGCCGGGAGCACACCATTTTCTTTCCAAACACATAAATGCGAGTATTATAAATGCAGGGGACGGCACACATGAACATCCTACACAGGCTTTGCTTGATGCTTATTCGATTCAGGAAAAACTGGGCGATATAGAAGGTAAAAATGTAGTGATAGTAGGGGATATTTTACATAGCAGAGTGGCATTAAGCAATATTTTTTGTCTGAAAAAACTAGGAGCCAATGTCAAAGTTTGCGGACCATCTACCCTTATCCCCAGACACGTCAATAGTCTGGGTGTAGAAGTAGAGTATGATATAAAAAAGGCATTGGAATGGTGTGACGTCGCGAATGTACTTCGAATTCAACTGGAGCGCCAGGACATCAAATATATACCATCTCTTCGCGAATATGCTATTTATTATGGCATCAACAAACCATTACTGGATAGCATTCAAAAAGATATAGTCATCATGCACCCGGGCCCCATCAATCGTGGAGTGGAAATAACCAGCGATGTTGCTGACTCTAAACAATCCATTATACTCGATCAGGTGGAAAATGGGGTGGCTATAAGAATGGCAGTATTGTATTTACTTGCCGGCAAAAGGGGGTAATTCGAAATATTATATGGATGAGTATTAACAATTATGTTAAAAAAGTATTAATCAGACCTTGATTTGTGATGAAAACATTACAAATTTTGTTTATTTGTCATTTGTTTGCAAAAATAGAAGCAAGAATTTTTATAAAATATAGAAATATTTATGAAACAGATTAGTAAGACATTTACAATATTTTTGTTTTTTCTGGGTTGTTTATTTGAAAATGGAACTGCTCAAAAGTTGGTTGTAAATTTTGAAATCAGCAATTATAAGAATGATACACTAATTGTTGGCAATTACTTTGGTGAAAAACAAATTGTAAAAGATACTTTATTTGCCAAGGGGAAAGGCAAATTTGAATGGGCACCTGTTGACAGACCTGAGCAAGGCATGTATCTGGTCTTACTAAAACCTGAAAATACCTTTGTACAGTTTCTGGTCAATGCTACTGAAACCAAATTTTCATTGGACTTTGATGCCAAAGATCTTCTTTCTGTAAAATTTAAGGGAAGCGATGAAAATAAAATGTTCTATGAATATCTGGCTTTTCTGAAAGATAAAAGGGTACTAGCCGATACACTCAGAGCCAAAACAGATAGAGCAAAAGCGAATAATACCACTGATAAGGTGGCAGAAGAAGAATTGGACAAACTTGATAAAGATGTCAAAAAATATCAGACCGATTATCTTTCAAAATACCCGACAACAATAACTGCCTTATTGATTAAATCCAATATTGAAATCGAAATTCCTGAATTTAAGGGAAATGAAGATAGTGTAAAGTACAAACGGTACTATTATTATAAAAAACACTATTTTGATAATATTGACCCTAAACATCCTGCTTTGATTCGTACTCCTTTTTTGCATCAGAAAGTAGATTATTATGTCAATAAACTGTCTAATCAGCAACCGGATTCACTGATTAAAACGTTGGATTTTGTATTGGAATGGCTGGAGGTAAATCCAGATGCTTACCGGTATTATCTGGCTGATTTTCTCAATAAATATGCCCAGATGAAAATGGTGGGTTATGATGCACTGTATGTTCATCTGGTTGATAAATATTATAATAAAGGAAAAGCATCGTGGGTCAATGAAGAAAATCTAAAGAAAATGACTGAGAATGCTGACGACCTGAGACCCATTTTGATTGGTAAAAAAATGCCGGAAATAGTTACTTACAAGGAAGATAATACCCCGGTTAAGCTATATGATATAGTATCTCCATATACAATCGTGATATTTTGGGCTCCGGATTGCGGACACTGCAAAAAAATCATGCCGGATGTAGTGGAGTTTTATAAAAAAAATAAAGATAAAGGGGTGAAAATGTTGGGTATATGTACTAAAAGTGGCGATAAAACAAACACCTGCTGGCCGGCAGTCAAAGAAAAAGGCATGGAAGATTTTATAAACACCGCCGATGAATATGGGCGTTATAATCAGAAAGTAAGGATTAAATCCACCCCAAAAATATTCATTCTGGATAGTAAAAAGGAGATCATTATCAAAGATTTACCGGGTGAAGAACTCGACAGGATATTTAATGAAATTCTAAGTTTTGAAGAAAAGAAAAGGCTGGAAAAGCAATAATTTTAATGTAGAATTTTGAGTTTAATATTACTTGTTTTTAAATTTGATTCCCAGCCCAGGCAGTTCATTTGGATACATATACCCACTTTTAATGGTAAATCCACCTTCAAAAAAAGGGTCTTCGATATTAAAACTGCCGTCAAGATCCAGATATTTGGTGTTTTCACAGGAGTAGGCTGCATGTAATGCTGCTGAAATGCTGACAATATTTTCATCGTTGCATCCCCAAAAAAGAGAAATACCGCTTTTTTGCGCAATTTCTGAAATTTGACGTGCGCCACAGATACCACCACACTTCATCAGTTTGATATTGAAGACACCATATGGTTTTGGTCTTTCAGCCAATTTGATAGCAGAATGAATATTGATCAGCGATTCATCTGCTACCAATATGCTTTTGTCATTTTGATCCAGTTTGTTTAACTCATCATCCATTGCAACAGGCAATGGTTGCTCAATGAGTTCGATATCAAGTTTTTTTGTTTCCTTGATAAACCGTAGCAATGTAATTAAATCATATCCCTGATTGGCATCTACCCGGATGCTCATTTTACTCCCAAACGTCTCGGAGATTTTAGTCACCCTTTCGATATCTTCATCAATATGTATTCCTGTTTTGATTTTCAAAATCCTGAATCCCTGATCATAATATTGTTTTGCTTCTTTTATCATCTCACTGACATCTTTTATACCGATAGTGATTGATGTAGGAAGTGGCTTGATTTTTTGGCCATATATATTTAGAACAGAAATATTTTTATACTTTCCAAAGGCATCATGTAGGGCAATATCTATAGCTGCCTGCGTTCCGGGTAATTCAGGAAAAAGTCTGGTTATAGCGGTTATTAATTGTTGAAAATCGTTGATGTCTTTTCCGATGAGAAATTGTAAGGCATCACTTTGCAGGTTTTCCAGGGTATTTTGTGGTGTTTCACCCACGACTTCAGGAAACGGATTGGATGCACCGAAGCCTGTAATCCCATTGGCAAGTCTCAATTCAAATAATACAATGTCAGTATCAAATATAGTTTTATACGCTATGGTATAAGGTTTGGTCAGCGGAAACTTATGCAACGTGGCTTCAAAACTTACAATTTTCATAAAGTATCTCTTGAGACTATATTTTTGAGTATAGGAATAATACTATTTACACCTTGTTGTAATGGCAGTAACACAGGTACATTCAATTCTTTTTCATATATGGTTTGAAAATGTATCGCTTCATCTTCAGTACAATCCTCCGTATTGATGGCAATAGCAATAACTTGCGAATCATACATTCTGATCAATTCGACTTCTGATTTAAGTGAATGGATGGCGCCCCAGGACTCCGTATGTTCATAATATTGTCTTTTTGGCGCGTGTACTAAAATGACATATTTTGCACTACCAGAAACCAGCAATTCTGCACCACAGGGGCCACTTGGATTTCTTAATGCTGACTGACCCTCAATTAATATGATATCCGGATGTGTATCTTTCCAGCAACTTACGATGGCATGTTCCAGTTCGCCGGATATAAAGTCATTCAAAGTAGAATCAAGGACAAAGCCATATTTTCCACCTTGCAACCAACCTGTCTGACCAGTATATATCATTTGCGCATTGAGTCCGGCATGGTGGCAAGCCTGTATTACATATCTGCAGGTAGTCCTTTTACCCAAAGCGCAATCTGTACCCAGAACAGCGATTACAGGAGATTTGACACTAAATATTTCTCCGGACCAGAAATGCAAGTCTTTTTTATTTTTTGGCTTTCTGACGTCAATCAATTGTACCCCGGAATCATTTGCCGCATGTGCAAGGTCAGGAAAATCAGTCAGGTATTCATGCAAACCATTAACGATCGACATACCTTGGAATATACATGATTTTATGACAGGTAAAAAGTCTTTGGGCAGCACTCCGCCAACAGTGGCTATACCTATGATACAATACTGAATATCAATTATTTGCCGGACTGCTTCTTCTATATTTGACAGAATGGGAATATTCCGATGTTTTCCATCCAGCACTTCGCCGGCATCCTTACCTGCATGAATGCTGTCAATCACTGCACATATGGTGAATCTTTCAGTGCCACGAATGAGGCCATGAGCTGTTTTAGCATCGGATTCATGGAGCATTCCGTCTGTTAGGACGATAGCGTTGGGTTTATTCTCAGACATTTTTAATTTTCTGGATTTATTCTTTTAACAATAGTTTGCCGGGATACTTTTTGGTGGATATTTTATCTTTATACACTTTAACTCCATTTACCCATACGGCCAATATGCCATCGGACAATGCAGATGGATTTTTGATATCTGAGTTATCTTTTACGATTTCGGGATCTAACAAAACCATATCAGCATAATATCCTGAAGCTATAACGCCCCTTTTTTTCAAACCTACATGTTCAGCAGCCAAGGATGTCATTTTTTGAATGGCATTTTCAAGACTCATGATTTTTTTATCTCTTACGTAATAGCCAAGCACCCTTGTGAAAGCACCAAATCCTCGGGGATGACCACCGATTGCACCATCCGAACAAATATTGGTGTGTGCCCAGGAAAGAAAAGGAACAATATCCGAGTCGGTCATAGATTTACCCATGATTGTTTCTATACCACTGGCTTCAGGATGGTCCTTTTCATAGGATTCGGCAGCAGCTACCAGATAAAGGAGTGTATTGGCTATGTTTTCATCTCTCATATTGGCAATTTCTGCAATAGTTTTCCCTATGTAAGATGGCTCCGGAGCAAATCTGACCATCACTGAACCAAATGGGTCAAAAAGATGATCAATAGCATAATTTGAACCTGAAAGACTGGTGAAATTTTTTTTCGGAAAAAGCACACGAATGGTTGAGTTCCAGAAATCGTAAGGATAACAATCCGCTGTAATATCTATACCATCCATTCTGGCACTTTGCAATTTGGCCAGTAGTGCTGGACCTGTGCCCCATTCGTCCTTAAGTGCAATTTTTAAATGGGATATTAGTACTGGTAATTTTGCAATACGGCCTATATCAATGATTTCGTCGATGGCTTCAGACATATTTACATCTTCGCTCCTTATGTGACTTATGTATCTGGTTTTAGCATTTGCGGCTACTCTGGCCAATTCAATCACTTCATATCGGCTGGCGTAAAATCCTTCTTCATACTCCAGTCCTGTGGACAAACCCAATGAACCTTTTGATAATTCTTCAGCCAGCAGGTTTTTCATTTTAACCAATTCTTCAGGTGTAGACATCCGATTCAGATCATGATTTCCTATCACCATTTCTCTCAAAGTAGCATGACCGGTGTATGTAGCGACATTGACAGCGCGAGGTGTTTTTTCAAATCTCAATTTTAATGTATCCATCAGATAACTGCCTCCATCCTGACCTGATACAATGGTGGTTATACCCTGATTTAAGGCAGCAATGGCCTCAGGCATTCTATTGAGTGAGCTTTCGATATGGCTGTGTGTATCTATAAATCCAGGAGCTAAAATTTTGCCTTGACCATCTTCAATTATTTCGTCTTTGCATGGTTTCAAATCCCCAACTGCCGATATTTTGTCTCCTTCTATGCGCACAGATACATTACGTGCCGGTGTGTTGGTTCCATCTATCAATCTTATATTCGTGATAAGAAATGTAACAGGAATGCTTGCGGCAGAGCCATTAAATATTGACCTTACTGCATTTCTTGCCAGTTCATTATCTCCACTACTTAAAAAAATCAGGGTTCTTTGATTTTTTACATCCCGGATAATCAGATTTTTGAAGCCTACCCAACTTCCGGTATGAGAATATTGTTCGTTTTCCTTATCTATAAACCATCCGAATCCATAGGGATATGTAGTTCCGTCCTTTAGTTTTACAGGTGAAAAAACTTTTATTAAGGTTGATTTTTTTATCAGCTTTTCGGTATTTAGCGCTTGTTCCCAATTCAAGAGGTCCCCGGTTGATGCATAAAAATTACCATCACCCGTGACTCCATCGATATAAAAAAGGTCATTTATCACTCTTTTGCCGTCATTTTCAGAAAATCCCCTTACATGAGTGGCTGGAATATTGCTGTTGTATACATTGTGAACATAAGTATGTTTAAGTCCAAGCGGTTTTACAATATTCTCATTTACAAAGCCTGCCAAAGTCTGTTTGGATATTCTTTCAATGATGACTGCCAGTAAAATGTATGCTGTATTGGAATAGTTCCATTTTGTCCCGGGTTCAAATTCAGACGAAGGTTTCAGATTTACGAATAATTTGACCATTTTCTCATTGTCTAAGGTATCCAGCGGACTCCTGTTCTGTATAAAAAGTGTTTCATAATCCGGAATCCCTGAAGTATGTGTCAAAAGATGTCGAATACTGACATTTTCATATGGTAATTCAGGGATATACTTTTTTACATTGTCGTCAATGTTAAGTTTTCCTTTTTCATCGAGCATCATGACACAGATGGCAACAAATTGTTTTGATATTGAAGCCAGATTGAAGGATGATTCCCAAGTTAATGGTCTATTGGATGTAATATCAGTGACCCCAAGGCTTTTTTGAAATAAAATTTTACCATGCTCAGCATACAGTACAGCTCCATTAAACCTACCGGTGTTGTATAGTTTTGTTAGAGCAGTATCCAGTTGGTCAGATATATTGGCAAGCTGAGAACTACAAAATGTTATTGATAGTATTACAAAAAGGTATGATAGAATATGCCGCATAATGCAAGATAATTTGCGCTAATATACAGCGTCTTCAAATGCAAAGTTGCTTGTATCAAATTATTCTGAAAATTTAACTCAGATGGTTATCGTTCATTCTCACAATGCCAGGAATAATTCACATCAAATCTGAAAATTATTAGATTTACAGCGATGAAACAAATTTACTTATGTCTGAAGACAAATCTTCTGACCCTTCCAGAATTCTGATAAAGGCACTACCCACGATTGCACCATTGCTGTATTGATTAGCAATATTACGAGTGGTTTTATCATGAATGCCGAAACCTATTAGTGATGGACTTTCAAGGTTCATAGCTTTTATTCTGTTGAAATATGCCATTTGGTCATTAGAAATTCCTCCTTGTTTACCCGTGATAGATGATTGTGATACGATATAGAGAAAAGCTGAACTTAGGCTATCTGCTTGCCGTATGCGCTCTTCTGAAGTCATAGGAGTGATCAGAAAACTGACTTCCATCTTATACTTTTTGAACATTTCCTGATAGTCCCGTTCATAAATTTCCATAGGCATATCCGGGATAATAAGTCCCTGAATACCTGCATCATGTGCATCCTGTATGAATTTTTCTGCTCCGTACTGCAACATCTGATTAAAGTAACCCATCATGATGATAGGTATGTTATGGGTAGCTCTTACATTTTTAACATTGTGAAAGATATTGTTTATAGTTTGACCATTTTTCAAAGCTATTTCACTACTTTTCTGAATGGTAGGTCCATCAGCAAGCGGGTCAGAATACGGCATCCCCAGTTCTATCAGATCGGCACCATTGTCTGCAAGCGATTTTATGATGATTTCTGTACTTTCCAGGGTAGGATGGCCAGCTGTAAAATATACATTTAGGACATTTTTGCCTTTATCGAATATGGTTTGTCTGATGGTTTTCATGATTACAATTTGATATTATGGTCTTCAATGTATTTTAAATAGGTATTCAGGTCTTTGTCACCGCGTCCAGATAAATTTACCACTACGTTGTCATCTTTTTGGAGCCCGATTCTGTCCATAATAGCCAAAGCGTGCGCGGTTTCCAGTGCCGGAATTATTCCTTCAGATCTGGAAAGGTCAATGACTGCCATCATAGCTTCATCATCTGTGGCTGCATGGACAGTGGCTCTTCCAGATTTGATTAGGTGAGCATGCATGGGACCTATGCCCGGATAATCAAGACCTGCTGACAGGGAATATGGTTCGACAATCTGTCCATCTGCTGTTTGCATCAGTAATGTCATACAGCCATGGATGATACCTTTGGTACCAAGGATGCTCGTTGCTGCTGAGTGGCCGGTATCAATTCCTTTACCGGCAGCTTCCGCAAGAATGAGTTTGACTCTCTCATCGTGCAAAAAGTGATAAAATGCTCCTGCTGCGTTGCTCCCACCTCCAACACAAGCGACCACATAATCAGGGTGATCTTTACCGGTTTTTTCTTGCAGTTGCCATTGGATTTCTTCACTTATTACTGCCTGAAATCGGGTCACCATATCAGGATAGGGGTGTGGACCTATGGCTGAGCCGATAATATAATGTGTCGTCTCCGCATTATTGATCCAGTCTCTTATGGCTTCATTGGTTGCATCTTTGAGGGTTTTGCTACCACTTTCAGCCGGAACAACCTTGGCACCAAGCATTTGCATTCGTGCTACGTTCGGCGCTTGTCTGACGATGTCCACAGCACCCATGTACACGATACATTCCAGATTCATCAGCGCGCAAACAGTAGCAGTAGCTACGCCATGCTGTCCGGCTCCAGTCTCGGCAATGATTCGTTTTTTACCAAGTCGTTTTGCCAGTAAGATTTGACCTATGGTATTGTTTATCTTATGAGCACCTGTGTGGTTTAGATCTTCCCGCTTCAGGTAGATATTAGCACCATATTTTTCAGAAAGCGTTTTTGCTAGATATAATGGAGAAGGCCGACCCACATAATCCTTGAGTAAGCTGTTAAACTCTTTTTGGAAGTCTGGTTCGGCAATAATGTCCAGATATTTGGTTCTGATTTCTTCTACATTTGCGTACAGCATTTCAGGTATATATGCACCACCAAATTCGCCATAATGGCCAGATTCAGAGACGTGGTATGAGATGTTATTTGACATGATTAGATTATTTAAGTTTGTTTACGATCACTGAATGTTTGATCAACGACTTCATTTGTGAGATTGCCATTTGATTTAGTTGCAATAATCTATCAAATTGCTGGATGCCTTGATGAATTAAGATGGCATTAATACTTTCCATATTGGATAAAACAACTAATTGTTCAATACTGGCTTGATCTCTGATATTCCCTTTAATATTTGGGTTTTCTTCTCTGCAAATTTTAGCAGTTTTGCCAAATAAGGCAATATTTAATACATCTGCTTCATTTGCATAAATGTATTTAGCCTGCGATTTGTCAATTTCTGCTGGGATTAGATTTTCTTTTATTGCGTATTTATGAATTCTGTAATTAACTTTTGATAAAGTACGCTGAATGTTCCAATTGATGTTTAAATTAGCATTTTCTTCATCTTTCAAGCGTTGAAATTCTTTGATAAGATAAATTTTAAAAATAGGACTAATAGCACTACAGAATTCAAATGCAATATCTTTGTGTGCATAAGTCCCACCAAATTTACCTTTTTGAACATAAATGCCAATTGCATCTGTTTTTTCAACCCACTGTCCTGGACTAAGTACAAAACTTGGCAAACCTGCGTTCATTTTAAAGTGGTCAAATTTGACCACTTTAAAATTTGGGTTATATAATTGTTCCCAAGTACCAATAAACTCTATGGTTGAGCGATTTCTTATCCAATTTTTAATAATGTCGGCAGCTCTTGAATCACTTTCTTTTGTTTTTGCAATGTCAGTTAAACAAATAAAATCGTTATTGCCATTAGATAAAATAGAAATCTCTGACCCTTTGACATTTAGTATTTTAGACTTACTCATAATATCATCTTTGTTGGTTGATGCTTAAGTAATTTTGATCATTTTTAAGTTGTTTTAAGAACCCATTTAACAGAGAAATATCTTTTAATCCAGGGCTTACTTCAAATTTGCTGTTTATGTCAATTCCTTTAAAATTCGGATGGCTAAATTTTAAAATGTCATCAAGATCATCTGGACCAATACCACCACTGAGTAAAAATGGCACATTGATGTCAAGTTCATCCAATATAGACCAATCAAATTTCTGACCTGAACCACCATACTGTGTGCTGGCGGTATCAAATAAGAAATAGTCACAAAATTCATATTCCTTGGTAAGCTTAAAGTCAAAAAGATTGTCAACTCGAAATACTTTTATTAAAGGAATTGATTCCTTTATGTTTTTGCAAAACTCAGGCGATTCATCACCATGGAGTTGTACATAATCAAGATTATAATTCTTTACTTTTTGCAGAATGGTTGACTCTGAAGCATTGACAAAAACGCCGATTATTTTTTGATGATTTTTTTTATTAATAAAAGGAATAGATGAAATATACCTGGATGATGGCTTATAGAAATTATATCCAATCCAATCAATATCAAGTCCAATAATATCTTGAATGTTCTGATTATCTTTCAATCCACAAACCTTAATAATCATATGTTTGCCTGATTAATGGTATTTATAAACTCCAGACAAGCAGCCCCGGGATCTGATGTTTTCATAAATTTTTCTCCTATTAAAAATCCATCGTAACCAGCCTTTTTAAGTCCAACTACCGTCTCCGGATTATCAATTCCACTTTCAGAGACTTTCATTACATCACTAGGCAATTCAGGTAAAATATCCAATGAAAACCCTATGTCTGACACAAACGTTTTAAGGTTTCGATTGTTTACACCCACATTTCTGATGCTCTCATGATATTTTATTAATTGATCTGCAGTGTGCACTTCCAACAACACTTCCATACCTAATTCGGTTGCCAATTTTGCCAATATTTCTACTTCTGATTTAGATAAAATTTCGGCAATTAGCAGAATGACATCAGCACCTAATGCTTTTGATTCCACAATCTGATAAGGATCTATCATAAAATCTTTACGCAAAATGGGAATATTTACCAGTGGTCTTGCCTTAGTAAGATCATCGTCACTTCCTCCAAAAAAATCAAAGTCCGTAAGTATAGAAGCAGCAGATGCGCCGGCATTTTCGTATTGTGGTACTATTTCTGTACTGACCGCAGTTAAGTTTATCAGAGGTTTTGAAGGCGATTTTCTTTTAAATTCAGCAATAATACCTGATCTTTCTTCTAAAAACCTGGAAAAAGAATATCTCGGTTTGTTAAAATATGGAGTATTCATTAACTGACTTTCGCTCAATCTTTTTTTCCTCAGAGCAACTTCTTCCCGCTTTCTTTTAACTATGTTGTTTAAAATATTTGACATGTGAAAATAATTATTTGATTGTGGACATTAAATTCTTAAATGCGGAATATGCCATTCCTGAATTGAGTGATTCCCTTGCTTCTGCTACACAATCAGTTATGACTTTATCTTGATCAAAACATTGAATGGCCAAAGCGGCATTGGCGACCACTACATCATTTTGTGATTGTGTACCTTTGTTTTCCAATATATTGATAAAAATATCTGCTGCTTCTTTAATGGTTCCTCCACCAAAGATATCTTCCTGTTTGTATTCCTGCATACCAAAATAAGTAGCATCAACCAATTGTTCGGCATGATTGGTTATGAGCTTGACAGGTCCTGTGAGTGAGACCTCATCATAACCATCCACTGCATGGATAATTGCGTATTTTTTCAAAGAATCTTCATGCAAAAACTGATATAGTCTCGCTAATTTTATAGAAAAAACACCTACACTCTGATGTTGCGGTTGTGCAGGGTT
>Ga0138256_10006734_pt1 | contig 12161 bp, 9 predicted proteins | sample KNB2016incub_MG_FD_105486 | JGI IMG/M metagenome (GOLD analysis project Ga0138256, IMG submission 105486) | Active sludge microbial communities from wastewater in Klosterneuburg, Austria - KNB2014incub_MG | ecosystem: Engineered > WWTP > Activated sludge > Unclassified | place: Austria... | reverse complement strand
TGAAGACGAGAGACCGCGGAACCACCACCAGCGAAGGGCCGATCTTCTCGCCCGCGAGTCGCTTGAGGCGGCGGTCCTCGAGCAGGGCGAGAACCTGAATCGTCTTGCCAAGACCCATGTCGTCGGCGAGACAGCCGCCGAAACCGAAGTCCTGGAGGAAATGCATCCAGCCGAGGCCCTCGCGCTGATAGGGACGCAGCGTGCCCTTGAAGGTCGCCGGCTCGACGCGCGGCTCGATCCTCTCGAAGGTCTTGAGCGCTTCGCGCGCGGTCTTGAAAGCAACGTCCAGCTCGACGTCCGTTTCACCGGCCAGGATGGCTTCGAGAAGCGCTACCTGGCTCTTGGCGAAGCGGATGCCGTCTTCCTCTTCCTCGCCGAGGCGAACCAGGCGGCCGTAACGCGCGACCAGGCGCTCGGGAATGAGGCCCTGAGATCCGTCGGCGAGGGTCAGCACGGTTTCACCGCGGCGGAGCGCCTTGAGGAGCGCCGGCCAGGGCACCACCTCGTGTCCGAAATCGAGACCGCCCTTGAGGTCGAACCAGTCGACGCCTGAAGACACCCGGAAACGAAGACCCACGTCGCGCTTCAGCTCGCGCTCGCGGAGCAGAACGCGGAAACCCTCATCGCCGAGGCGCGGAAGGAGGGCGGTGACTTCGGCGCTTTCGACGTAGAAGCCTTTGCCGTCGCGGGACACCGAAACGCCGAGATCCAGGAGCTTGCCGCGCAGCTCCCGCTCGACCGCCTCGTTGCGGGTGATGATCCTCTTGCCGGTGTGGTCGAGAACGCCCTTGCGCAGCGAGCGCGCCTCGATCAGTTCGCCGCCGTACTCGAACAGGAGTTCGAGGGGAACATCCGCCTCATCGCCCTGGCGGGGCAGCCGCTTCAGGCGCACCAGGGGAGAGGGCGTGCCCATGACCCGGTCGATCCCGAGGTCTTCGGGCAGGTCGATCTCCATGCCATTCGGCAGTTCCGCGATCTCTCGTAGCAGGCGATCCTGATGACGGCGCGGGGCCTCGATGGCGCCGCGCCTGACCAGGTCGTCCACCCAGGGAAAATGTTCGGGCGGCTCGAGCTTCGCCACCGAATTGCGGAAGACTACGATGCCGCCGCGGGTGACCAGATCGACTTCGGTCATCTTCACCCGTTCTTCGCCGCGAACCAGTTCGCCGGAAAGGGAGAAGGAGGCGACGGAAGCCCCGACCTGCAGGCGAAGCGCAAAGGGCGAACCGTCGTCTATTCCGAGGAACGAAGTGGCCTCTTCCCGTTCGGGCGGATGACGCAGCACGAGCCTTCCCGTCTCGGCCATCAACGAGAGGGCCAGCCACTGGATCTCGGGGGCGACGCGGTAGCGCGCGGCCACGCGATGCACGTCGTGAAGGCGGAACCTCGAGGCGAGGTCGGCGTCGCGGTCGGCGCCCGACAACATCATGAGGATGCGGCGATCCGCGGGGTTGTGCAGATCGGAAGCGAGGCCGCGCCACGGGCGCGCGAACTTGATGCGTCCCCACTCGCGGTCCCGCTTCATCTCGCGGTGCGCGATGATGAGGACGAGGCCGCCGTCGCTCGAGGCTGAGGCCGCGGCGTCGATGGCGTACAGAATCTCCGTGGGCGGCGCATCCTCGTGTGTCGTGTCCTGCTCACGAACCGCCGGTTGAGCCTGGGACTTGAGGGTCGCGAGGCGGAAACGCCAGTCGACCGAGGGCAGCCGTCCCGAGCCGTCCTCTTCGTCGATCTCGTCGAACGAGTCCGAGCTCGCGTGCTTCGCCGCGTTCAGCCCCTCGATCACCACATGGGTCCGATGAGGCACAATCTCGCGATCGGCTCCGACCTCATCGAGCGGACGCGGGCCGGTCTTTTCCGGCTGGCCGAATCCGTGGCCGCGCGCCGCCAGCATCGACGCCAGGACATGGGCGCAGGCCCCCGACTTGCCGTCGGGGCAGGTGCACGAAATCTGAAAGCGGTCGGCCCGGCGTTTGATCACGACGCGCTCGGTGTTCGCGTCTTTGACCGAAGTGGTGAGGAAAGTGTCCTCGATGGCCAGGACCTCGACGCGGCCGGAGGCGAAAAGCCGCTGAGCCTCGTCGCGAACTTCCGGCGTGAAGACTTCTGAGAACGCCTTGATCATCGAGATTTCCGGAACGCCAGACGGGCTTTGGGCATCCGGGTAGTTTAGCGACTCGCCCCCATTCCCCGCGAATCCGTCCCGTCATCGTCTGCGCGCTTCGGAGTGCGCGCCGCATGCCACCCGATCCGCCCCGATGGCAGAGATGGCGGGCGACAGGGAGGTCATAGAGAATGGGCGAGGCAGAGGAGACGGCATGAAGTCACGCACCGCGGGCATCAGCAGGGTCTTGTGGCAGATCCTCTTTCTGAATGTGATCGTCGCCGCGGCCAAGGCGGTCTGGGGGATCATCAGCGGTTCCACCGCGATGCTCGCGGACGGGATCCACTCCTTCACCGACGGCTCGGGAAACATCGTGGCTCTCATCGCCATGAAGGCGGCCACCAAGCCCCCGGACGAGGACCACCCCTACGGCCACCACAAGTACGAGTCGTTCGCGAGCGCCGCCATCGGGCTGATGCTGTGCTTCGCCGCGTTCCGGGTAGTGAGTGGTTCGGTCAAGGCACTCACCGCCTTCGCGCAGACCGGCGTTCACCCGAGAGTGGAGGTCACGGCCACTTCCTTCGCGGTCATGCTCATCACCCTGGGTATCAACATTTTCGTGGTGTGGTACGAGACCCGCCGCGGGAAGGAACTCGGGAGTGACGTGCTCCAGGCCGATGCCCGACACACCCTGTCAGATGTCTGGGTGACCCTGGGGGTCATCGTCTCTCTCATCCTGGTGAAAGGCGGCGTGCCCATCGCCGACCCGGTCGTCGGCCTCTTCGTGGCCATCGCCATCCTCTGGGCCGCCGTCGAGGTGTTTAAGGGCGCGCACACCACCTTCTCGGACAAGCAGCGACTGGACCCCAGGGACGTGGCGAAGGAGGTCCTGGCCTTCGAGGGTGTGCGGGGTTGTCACAACATCCGGTCCCGGGGGACGGGCGCCATCATCCACATGGACATGAGCATCCTCGTGGACCCGGCCATGACCGTTGAAAAGGGACACGCCATCGCCCGCGACCTGGAACGGCGGCTGTGCGGCACGTACGAGGGCCTCGCGGACGTCGTCATCCATGTCGAGCCGGATGACGAGGATCAGCGAAGCCGATCCGCCACCTGAACCTGCCGCCGATCTAGGCGAGCCAGGGCGGGGTGAAGGGCGCGTCATTGCCCACCACCGCGGCGCCGCCGACCGGCATCAGAGCGAGGGCTTCGAAGGCGGTCGGCCCGTCGTTGGCGAGCGAGAACTCGACATGCGGCGGAACGATCAGGGTACAGCCGGCGGTGAGGGTGTGCGCCTCACCGCCCACGGCGGCGCGCGCGCTTCCGGCGATGACAACGAAGATTTCTTCCCGGGTCAGGCGATGGGGCAGTCCGGGTGTTCCCGGTTCGAGGCGCACGCGCCATACGGAGGTCTCGACCGAGCCGCGGCTGGGAGACGCGAGGCCGGTGAAGATGGCGCCGGGAATGGTGAAGGTGGGGGAATCGGATGGTTTGAGAATGGGCATGGGGGTGAACTCCGGTTACGTCGCCGGCCCCAGGCGCGGCGAATCCGCTTGCCCGAGTGCGACCGTCGACCTATAGTCAAGTAACTGGACTATATCGATACGGAGTCACATGGTCAAGCTACTTGACGATAGCATCCCGGCCCCGAAGCTCATCCAGCATGTCGGCTGGAGCCTCTGGCGCGCGAACGAACATTGGCAGCGCGCCTTTCGCGCGGAGATGGTGGCGTCGGGTCACCGGTGGTTCGCGGAGGCGCGAGCCAATGTCCTTCCGCATCTCGACCGAACCGGAACGCGTCAAGCCGTCCTGGCCGCGCGCATGCAGCTCTCAAAGCAGGCGATCCAGCAGTTCATCGATGGTCTCGTGGCCGACGGTATCGTCGAGCGCAGTGCGGATCCTGACGATGCCCGTGGTCGCATCGTCCGATTCACCAAGGCAGGTCTCGAGGTTCTCCTCGCCGCGAATGTGGTCAAGCGCCGTATCGAAGCCGATTTTCGGCGGCGCCTTGGCAAGACGCGCTACCTTCAACTGTGTGAGGCCCTCGCACACCTGGATGCGGGCCTGGGCCAGCCGACTGAAGAGTGAAGCTTCGCGAGCCGACACCGCCCGCCGGATTCAGAGCGCCCCGGCGCCCATCAGGGCCAGGAGCACGCCGCCTGCCACCACACTCGCGATCTGCCCCGCCGCGTTCGCGCCCATGGCGTGCATCAGCAGGAAATTCTCGAAGTCGTCTTCCTGGGCCACCCTCTGCACCACCCGCGCCGCCATGGGGAAAGCGGAGATGCCGGCTGCGCCGATGAGCGGGTTGACCTTGCCTCCGCTGAGCTTGTTGAGGAGCTTCGCGAACAGCACACCGGCCATGGCGTCGACCGCGAAGGCCACGATTCCGAGCACGAGGATCGCGAGGGTGCGGGGCTTGAGGAACTCGGCGCCCACCATGGTGGATCCGATCGCGAGACCCAGGAACAAGGTGACGGTGTTGGCGATCTCCTGGGCTGATGCTTTGGTCAGCCGTTCGACGGCGCCCGATTCCTTCATCAGGTTCCCGAGCATCAGCATGCCGATCAGGGGCGTCGCGAAGGGCACCAGCGTCCCCACCACCAGCGTCACCAGGATCGGAAACAGGATGCGCGTGCGGCGGCTGAGAGTGCGCTGGCTGTAGGGCATGCGGACCAGGCGTTCCTCTTTGGTCGTGAGCAGCCTCATGATCGGCGGCAGGATGATGGGCACGAGGGACATGTAGCTGTAGGCCGCCACCGTGATGGGTCCGAGCAGATGCGGGGCGAGAAGTCCGCTCACGTAGATCGAGGTCGGCCCGTCGATGGCGCCGATGATGCCGATCGACGCGGCCTCGGGCCGCGTGAAACCGAGCAGCAGCGCCGCGATCAGGGTCAGGAAGATCCCGAACTGTCCGGCCGCGCCCAGGAGCACCAGGCGCGGGTTTTCGAGCAGCGGCCCGAAGTCGGTGAGCGCGCCGATGCCGATGAAGATCAGCAGCGGGAACAGTTCGTTCTGGATGCCCATGTCATACAGGACGCGCAGCATGCCGTCTTCGGCGATCAGCGGGGACAGCGGCAGGTTGGCGAGCAGGCACCCGGCGCCGATGGGCAGCAGCAGCAGCGGCTCATAGCCCTTCTCGATGCCCAGGTACAGCAGCACCAGGGCCAGGCCGATCATCACCGCTGACGCCACCGTCACATGCGAGAGGCCCTGGAGCAGCAGGCCGAGGGTGTCGGGGCTGATCATGCCTCCTCAGGCTTCCTGGTAGCGGACAAGGGCGTCGCCGTGGCCGACGGCCTGCCCGGGCTCGACGCAGACCTCCCGGATCGTGGCCGCGCGCGGGGCGCGGATGAGGTTGTGCATCTTCATGGCATCGAGGACGGCGATCCGCTGACCGCGCTCGACCACGTCGCCCGCCTTGACGAAGATCTCCAGGATGACCCCCGGCATGGGGGCGCTCAACGTCGCGCCCCCCGCGCTCGCGGGTGGGGCATCGACCGCGCGACGCTTCGGCGCGGCCGGACCCCGGGCCGGCCGGGGGGAGGTTGTGGAGGGACGAGTCGGGTCGACCCCGGGCTGGTAGCCGGGAGTGATCGTCGCTTCGGGCAGATCCTCGTCGCCGGACAACGTGACTTCATAGCGCTCGTCGCCCACGAACACCTCGAAACTGTCCGCCGTAAGTTCCTGCACATCGATGACGAACTCGCGACCGTCAAGACCCAGGTTGTAGCGCCGCATTATTTGTACCCCCGTCGCCAGCCGAAGTTCTGCCTGGCCCGGCCGGCCCCGACCCAGCGCGAGGCGTAAAGCAGGCTGCCCGGCCAGTAGCTGCGCATGGCCGGCGCGGCCTCGCGACGGCGCTGGGCGCGATGGGTGAGGGTCGCGACGAGGATGGCGGCGACGGTCTCCCCGTCGATTCCGGGCGCCCCGGCGGGTTCCGGTGCCTGGGGAGGCTCGGGGGGGGGCGCGGGAGGCGTTGAATCGAGGGGTTTGTCCAGGCGCAGGGCGAGGGTGAGCAACCCCCACATAAGAGCCAGCAAGCCGAACACCAGGCCCATGCCCAGAACGGTTGTCTGAAGACCCCAGAGAAGGTTGTCCATGGTGAGCGCCTCTAGGTCGGCGACAGGCCGTGTTTCTTGGGTGGCGTCTGCTGCACCTTGGTGCGCAGCACTTCAAGGGCGCGCGCCAGGCGCGGCCGAGTCTCGCGGGGCTCGATGATCTCGTCGATCTGGCCCACATCGGCCGCCCGGTAGGGATTGAAGAACCGCGCCCGGTAGTCGGCGACAAGCTCGGCCGTGCGCGCCGTGGGATCGGCCGCGTTCTTCACGTCTTCGCGATACAACACGCGGACCGCGGGCTCAGCCCCCATCACCGCGATCTGCGCGGTGGGCCAGGCGAAGGCGAGGTCGGTGCGCATCTGCTTCGCCCCCATGGCGACGTAGGCGCCTCCCATGGCCTTGCGGGTCACGATCGAGATCTTCGGCACCGTGGCCTCGCAGTAGGCGTAGATGATCTTGGCCCCGTGGCGGATCACGCCGCCGTACTCCTCCCGGGCGCCGGGCAGGAAGCCCGGGCAGTCCACGAAAGTGATGATGGGAATGTTGAAGGCGTCGCAAAGGCGAATGAACCGCGAGATCTTGTCGCTCGCGTCGATGTTGAGCGCGCCCGACATGAAAGCCGGCTGATTCGCCACCACACCCACGGAGTAGCCGTCGAGGCGCACGAAACCGACCACCGCGTTTTCCGCATAGGCCGGCTGGATCTCGAGGAAGCTGTCGCGGTCGAAAACCGCGGTGATCACGTCGCGGATGTCGTAGGGCTCGTTCTCGTCGTTCGGAATCAGGGAGTTGAGCGCTTCGTCCATGCGGTTCGTCGGGTCGTCGGGCCGGAGCTGCGGCGGATCCTCGTTGTTGTTCTGGGGCAGGTAGCTGAGCAGCAGCTTCGCCAGAGACAGGCCCGCCACCTCGGTGGGGGCGGAGAGATGAGCGACACCGCTGCGCCCGGTATGGACCTCGACTCCACCCAGCGATTGCGCCGTTACCTCTTCGCCGGTGACCGCGCTGATCACATCGGGACCGGTGAGGAACATGGTGCTGTCGCCGGCCATGATGATGAAGTCGGTCAGGGCGGGCGAATAAACGGCGCCACCGGCGCACGGGCCGAGGATGATCGAGATCTGCGGGATCACGCCCGAGGCCATGACGTTTCGAACGAACACCTCGCCATAGGCGGCGAGGCTGCGCACGCCCTCCTGGATGCGCGCGCCGCCCGAGTCATTCAGCCCGATGAGGGGTATCCCGCTTTCGAGTGCGAGGTCCTGGAGGCGGCTGATCTTCTGCGCCTGCACCTCGGAGAACGAGCCGCCGAGCACGGTGAAGTCCTGGGCGAAGACGGCCACGCGCCGCCCGCTCACCTTGCCGAAGCCGGTGACGATGCCGTCGCCGGGGAAGCGCTGCTTGTCCAGGCCGAAGGCGCTCACGTTGTGGGTGGCGAGAGCGCCGAATTCCTGGAAGGATCCGTCGTCGAGCAACAGGGAGAGGCGCTCGCGCGCGGTCAGTTTCCCCCGGGCATGCTGCTGTTCGATGCGTTTTACGCCGCCGCCAAGCACCGCCCGGCTGCGCATTTCGCGCAGGGTCTGCAGATGATCATTCGTCTTTCCGTCCATCGCTTCGCTCCGTCTGTATCGGAGCCCACCGTACCAGACGCCCTTCTGGACGGGAATGAGGCATTTGGCTCTCGGAAAGCCCTCCTGCCGCGCCTGATGCTAGTCTTCCGTCGCCGGCTTGGCCGCCGGTCGGACTGGTGTAAGTCACGGACAAACAGCCATGTTGCGAGACATTCGCATCGCCGCGCGGACTCTCAGGCACTGGGGTTTTGGCGCCCTGGTCGCGGTGGCGACTCTCGCGGTCGGCATCGGGAGCGCGACGACTCTCTACACCGTTCTGCGCGTGGTGCTTGAAGGCAGCGCCCCCGCGATCGATGGTTTGGCGCAGATCGGCCGGCTCTACGCGACGAGTCCATCGCTGGGTGTCGAACGCACCCTCGTTACGGTGAGCGACTTCGACCAGACCTTGGCGGGCGCCCGCTCTTTCGAGGCGATGGCCGCGTACACGAGCGCCGAGCTGGCAGTGGGCACCGAACCGAGCGCGGAGACGTGGTCGGTAACGAGGGTCTCACCGGCCTTCTTCACGGTTCTGCGCGCGCGTTCCACCGCGGGCCGTCTATTCACTGCGGCCGACTTCACCGGATCCCGCTCGGTGGCGGTGGTCAGCGAGGCCATATGGCGTCGAAAGTTCCCAGATCGATCGATCAACGAGACTCCGACCTTGTGGATGGCCGGGGCAGAGCGGCGCGTCGTCGGCGTTTTGCCCCAGGAGTTTGAGTTTCCGTTCATCGGCGTAAGTGGTGATGCCTGGATCCCGCTCGCCGCCGACGGTTCGGATGCCGAGGCGCGAGTCGCAGTCATCGCCCGCTTGAGAGGAGACATCTCGTGGACAAAGGCGTCCGCGGAGCTCGGGACCTTTGCGCCGCCGCTGCGGCGTGACTCGTCTTATCGATGGCAGGCGATTCCGCTAGATCAGGACACCCGCAAACGGTTGGTGAACGCCACCGGGGTGACGCTGATGCCCGCCCTGATCGTTTTGATCATTGCCTGCGTCAACGTCTCCTGCATGCTCCTGGCCCGGGGCGTCCGTCGTGACACGGAACTGAGCATCCGCGCGGCGCTTGGGGCCAGCCGGGGCCGGATCTTCGGGCAGCTCCTCACCGAGAGCATGGTGCTCGCGGGTGTCGGAGGCATAGGGGGCGCTTTTCTGGCCCTGGGGGCCATCAGACTGATCGGGGCGGTGCTGCTGCCGTTGAAGCCGGCCATCGCCGCGCAGGTGTTGTCCGGCCTCGGCCTCCTCCCAGCCGCCCTCGCCTCGGCAACGCTCGCCTGCGTCGTGTTCGGCGCCCTTCCCGCGGTCCGCCTTTCTCGCCGCGACATCGCATCGTCTCTCAAAGGTGTCGCGTCCACACACCGGGTCCGGGTGGCCGGATATGGCGCACGAGATCTGGTCGTCTTCTTCGAGCTCGGGTTCGCGGTCGTTCTGGTGGCCGTGGCCGCGATGTGGTTGAGCTTCTTCACCATGCTGCAACAAAGCTCGCCCTCCTTTCCCGCCGACGAAGTGGTCATCGACCGCATAGCCTCCCAAGACCTCGCCCCAATCACCGAACGCGTGCGGGCTATCCCCGGGGTTGATCGGCTCACCATCGCCTCGGACCGGCCGGGGCGCCTGAGAGCGCGGACGACGCTGCTGCGCGCGACCAGCGGCCGCGTCGCCCGAGGCGCACTCCTCGGAGTTTCGGAGTCCTTCTTCGAAACGCTCGGACTGGAGGTGGTTCGGGGCCGAACGTTCGATTCCACGGAAAGCGGGAGGGGCGTGGCCGTCGTCGTGGTGACTCAATCTGTTGCTGCTGCACTGTGGCCGGAAGAGGACGCCCTGGGCAAGGAGGTGTTCGTCGACTCTCCCACCGCGGCTCCCTTGCGCGTGATCGGAGTGTCACGCAACCCGGTCGAATTTGGCGGCCTCGGCATTCTGCACGCGGGCGATGCGTACCGCCCTCTGGACGTTGCCGCCACGGATCGGGTCACGCTGCTCGTTCGGGGCCGGAACGCCAAGGCCCTGATCCGCCAGGTCGCCGTGGCCGCGCATCCTTCACCCTTATCGCAAAGCGCCACGCCGGTTACGTTTGCCGACGCAGTTGCGGCGGAGTTCTCTCAGCCGGAAGGTCTATCCCTCATTCAGATCCTCACCGGATTTGGGCTCGTCGCCTTGCTGCTGGCCGCAAGCGGTATCTTCGGCGTAATCAGCGAGACCCTGGCCCAGCGGACGACGGAGTTCGGCGTACGCATGGCGCTTGGGGCAACGACGGCCCGCATTCTGAGGATGGTCCTGGCGCGCGAAGTCCAGCTGATCGGCGCCGCGATTGGCGCCTCAGCCGTCGCAACCGTGATGGTGACCCGAACTCTGTTTGCGGAACTCGTTGCCGTCTCGGCGGGGAACCCCCAGTGGCCCGTCGCCCTCATGCTCGCCTGCGGCGTCATAGCCCTCGCCGCGACCGGGCTGGCTGCGTATCGGATAGTGCGCCTCGACGCGTGGGAGGTGTTGCGAAGAGTCTGACGTCGATCGCGCCGCCGTTTCGGCCACGTTTCTGCTCCGGTCGCTCTCCCGCCTCTTGGCGCGCCACCGCACCGAAGAGCTCCGCCGGCGGAGTTACCCTGAGGGTATGGAACAACGACTTTCCTCACTCTCCTCTCGAACCGCCTGGCTGGTCACCTCCCTGATCCTGGCCGGATGCTCCGCTGACCCGGGCGCAAGGCAGACTGTGGCGGACACCACCCAAACCCCCGCGGCAACAAGTCCGGCCGCGCCCATGACTCCAGAGCCTGCAGCGGCGCAGGCAGAATCATCGGCTCCGGAGGCGATCCGTGTGGCGACCTCTGCCCCCGTGCCGAAGCCGTCGCAGGTAGCGGTCGCGTACTCTCCGCCAGTCGCGGCGCCTGCGCTTGAGCCAGCCATCGTTGAGGCCGTCAAAGTTGAGGCCGCCACACCGAAGCCCACCGCGAAGGAAGCGACGACACCCGGCGTGACGCCCACGAAAGCCGCCCTCGCAACCACCGCGGACCCCGGTGGGGTGGTCGAGGTCACGGCCACAAAATCCGGCCTGACCCGGATCGGGGCGGCCAAGTGCAAACTCTGCCACCAGGTCCAGTTCGCATCGTGGGCCAAGACCGCCCACGCCGCCCGTGTCCCTCCCCTCGACTGCGAAAGCTGCCACGGTGCGGGCAGTGAGTACAAGACCCTGGCGATCATGAAGGACCCGAAGAAGGCCCGGGCCGCCGGGATGGTGAATCCCGAGGCCGCTTTCTGCGCCCGGTGTCACACAAGCGGCGTGACCCCTGACTTCCTGAAGAAGGCCCACGCGCACAAGGCCGGAGCCTGAAGCGGAATTGATATCCGAATCAACCGCCTGATCGAGAGAGGCTGAGCCGTCCGCTCGTAAAGTAGGGGTTCGATGCACCCCCTCGAACTCTCCTCGGAGTCCCTCGAAAAAGCGCTCGACCTCATGACCCGTTTCGTGCGGGAGGAGATCGATTCACTCTCGACCCAGCCCTCCGCCGACGTGGACGGCGCCGAGGACCTCGCCCGCACATTCGTGGAGGATCCACCCGAGGGCGCGCAGAGTCTGGAGGCGATTCTCGCGAGGCTCCGCCCGGCCATCCGGAAGACGTTCAACACCGCGGGCCCGGGCTATCTCGCCTTCATTCCAGGCGGCGGAATCATGAGTGCGGCCATCGCGGACTTCATCGCCGCCTCCACGAACCGCTACGTGGGGGTGCGGCCCCCGGCGCCAGCGCTCGCGCAGATCGAGGAGACGGCTATCGCGTGGCTCGCCCGGTTCATGGGCTATCCCGAAACCGCGGGCGGGATTCTCACCTCGGGCGGATCGCTCTCGACCCTCTCCGCGATCGTGGCCGCGAGGGAGACACGTCTTCCCGACGAGTTTTCGAGGGGCACCCTCTACATCTCCGAGGAAACGCACTACTGCGTGCCCAAGGCCGCGCGGATCGCCGGTTTCCGCGACTGGCAGATTCGCCGCATCGGCGTCGATGCGAGACGCCGCATCGACACGCGAGCCCTCGCTCACGCGGTGGATGTGGACCGGACGAAAGGTCTCAAACCGTTCCTGATCATCGCGAACGTAGGGACCACCAACACCGGAGCCATCGATGACATTCCCCGGCTCCTGTCGATCAGTCGCGGCCACTCGATGTGGCTGCACGCGGACGCGGCCTACGGCGGCTTCTTCCGCCTGGCGAGCGGCGGGCCCGAACTCATGCCCGACATCGAGGAGTGCGACTCGATCACCCTCGATCCGCACAAGGGGATGTTCCTGCCCTACGGCACCGGGTGCCTTCTCGTTCTCCGGAAGGACACGCTGAAGCGGACGCATTCGATGGACGCGGAGTATCTCCACGATGTCCGGGCTCAGACCTCGCCAAACTTCT
>Ga0138256_10006733_pt1 | contig 12161 bp, 12 predicted proteins | sample KNB2016incub_MG_FD_105486 | JGI IMG/M metagenome (GOLD analysis project Ga0138256, IMG submission 105486) | Active sludge microbial communities from wastewater in Klosterneuburg, Austria - KNB2014incub_MG | ecosystem: Engineered > WWTP > Activated sludge > Unclassified | place: Austria... | reverse complement strand
GAGCATCGATGGCGCCGCACTCGATGAGATGGCGCGCCGTAAGGTGCTCGGGTTGCTCGGCTTGGGAGTACGCGGGCGACTGGTGGTGGTAGGGGCGGAGCGGGTCCGGGTCGAAGCGCTGAAGGGCGCGGTGCACCTTGCGGTGGTCGCTGCGGATGTTTCGCGGCACAGCCTCGACAAGGTGTTACCGGTCCTCAAGGCCCGTCGGATCGAGGTGATCGAGTGGCCGAATGCGGCCGAGTTGGGCGACGCGGTGGGTCGTGACACGACCGCCGCCGTTGGTATCGTAGATCAGGCGCTGGCGCGCGGTATCCGTGGCGCCGTAGCCGGGGCAGCCCCGGCAGGCGACGCGACGCGCGTTTCGCGGTAGGAGGACGGGTTGAGCAAGCTTCGTGTGCATGACATGGCGGGTGAGTTCGGCATCTCGGCTGACGAGGTGATCGCACTGCTGCGCCAGATGGACGTTCCGGTGCGCAGTCATCTGTCGTTGCTGACCGATGACCAGGTGTCCCGTATCCGCGCTCGATGGGAGCGCGAAAAACGTGTGCGCGCTGAAAAAGCGCAGCCGGCACCGGTGGCGACGCCACGGCGCCGCCGCACCGGGGCGGCACCGGAAGCGCCTGTCGTCGAAGCGGCGCCTGAAGCGCCGTCGCCCGCCGTACGCCGCCGTCGTCGCGCCGAAAATGACGGCGCCGATGACGACGCGACTGCGCATATCGACGAGGCGCCAACGCCTGTCGTCGCGACACCCGAACCCGTTGCGCCGGTCGCGGCTCCTGCACCGGTAGCCGAACCGGTAGCGCCCGCTGTGGTCGCCGAGGCACCGGCGCGTGTCGAACGCACCGAGACGCCCGTTGCGCCCGCGATCGAGGCGCCAGCCGCGCCTGTTGAAAAGGTGAGTGCGGCGCCGACGCCCGAGCCAGCGGCACCAGCGGTAGTCACGCCGGCTGTTCCGCCTACCCCAGTCGCGCCGGTCGCAGCCGCACCAGCCGCAGCCGCACCGGTCGCAGCCGCACCGGTTGCAGCCGCACCGGTCGCGCCGTCGGTCCCGACGTCGTCGATCGCCGCGCCGGCTGCGCCGAGCACACCCACATCGCCCACGTCGTCGCTGCCGCCAGACCGGCCGCGCCCGCGTCCGGTGGTGCCTGGGGCACCGCGCCCGCGTCCGGGACAAAGCTCAACGCCGAATTTTGGATCGGCGCGACCCATCGCGTCTGCCGCCCCTGGCGGTGGACTTGGTCAGGGCCAGCGCCGCGATGATCGTCGTCCGGGCGGTCCGGCACCGACCGGAGGACAGCCCGGCGGTCAGGGTGGTCAGGGTGGAGGACAGCAGGGCGGACAAAGCGGTGGCGGCGGTGGTCAGGGCGGCGGTATTGCCGCTGGTGGCCAGAGCCCGCGTCGTGGCAAGAAGGGCAAGCGCGGAGCGGTCGATCAGGAAGCTGTGACGGCGAACATTTCCAAGACGATGACCGCCATGCGCGGCGCACCGTCGCGTCGTGGCGGCGGACGCCGCTTTGGCGCCGAGATGCGCGAGGAGGCCGAGGCACAGCGCGTTGCGGCCGTCGAGCGCGAACGCAAAACCGTCCGCGTGAACGAGTTCATCACGGTGTCCGAACTCGCGCAGACGCTGGGCATTTCTGCCACGCAGATCGTGGGCTTTGCATTCAAGACGCTGAACCTGATGGTCACCATCAATCAGCGCCTCGATTTCGACCAGATCGAACTGATCGCCGGTGAGTTCGGCTTCCAGGCCGTCAAGGAAAGCGACTACGCTGCGGATCTGCCCGATGATGTGGCGGTCGACACGCCGGAAGAACTTCGGCCGCGTCCGCCCGTCGTCACCATCATGGGTCACGTCGACCATGGTAAAACGTCGCTCCTCGACTACATCCGCAAAGCCAACGTGGTTGCCGGCGAAGCGGGTGGCATTACGCAGCACATCGGTGCCTACCACGTGCAGGTGGCCGGTGGACGGCAGATCACGTTCCTCGACACCCCGGGTCACGAGGCGTTCACCGCCATGCGTGCGCGCGGTGCGCAGGTCACGGACATCGTGGTCATCGTCATCGCTGCCGACGACCAGGTGATGCCGCAGACGGTCGAAGCGATCTCGCACGCCAAGAGTGCCGGCGTGCCGATCATTATTGCGATCAACAAGGTGGACCTGCCCACGGCGAACATTGCCAAGGTGAAGCAGGATCTGCTGCAGCATGACGTCGTGCTCGAAGACTTCGGCGGCACCGTGCTCCATTCGGAGATCTCGGCCAAGAAGGGAACGGGTGTGGCCGACTTGCTCGAACAGATCATCCTGCAGGCCGACATTCTCGAACTCAAAGCCAATCCGTCGCGTCGTGCGGTCGGATCGGTCGTCGAAGCGCAGCTCGACCAGGGCAAGGGACCGGTCGCGACCGTGCTCGTACAGAACGGCACGCTCAAGGTCGGCGACGACTACATCTGTGGCATCTACTCCGGTCGCGTGCGCGCCATGCTCGACGAGCGTGGCAAGCAGGTGAAAGAAGCGGGACCAGCCATTCCGGTGCAGATCCTTGGCCTCACCGGCGTGCCGATGGCCGGCGATCAGTTGCTGGTGGTCGAAGACGCCTCGGCCGCGCGTGAAATTGCGCAGCGCCGTGAACGACTCGATCGCGAAGCCAAGAGCCGTCGCACCACACGCGGTGTGGTCTCGCTCGAAGACTTCATGTCGCATGCGTCAGCGGGCCAGAAGCGCCAGCTGCGCTTGGTCATCAAGGCGGATCAGGGCGGTCCGGCGGAAGCACTCGCGGACGCGCTGGGCCAGCTGTCCAATCCCGAAGTGCAGGTGGAGATCATCCACCGCGGCGTCGGTGCCATTGCCGAAAGCGATATTCTGCTGGCCAAGGCGTCGGGAGCGATCATCATCGGCTTCCATGTCCGGCCGGACAACAACGCCCGCTCGGCGGCCGAACGCGAAGGCGTGGATATCAAGCTGTACCGCATCATCTACGAGGCCGTCGCCGACGTGAAGGCGGCACTCGAGGGCATGCTGCGGCCTGAAGAGCGCGAAGTGGTGTACGGCGAAGCCGAGGTGCGCGAGACGTTCAAGGTGGCGCGTATCGGCACCATCGCTGGCTGCATCGTCCGGACGGGTATCATCAATCGCAAGGGACGCGTCCGCGTCATCCGCGACGGCGTGGAGATGTACGACGGTGCGATCGCGTCGTTGCGCCGCTTCAAGGACGATGTGAACGAGGTCAAGGAAGGTTACGAGTGCGGCATCGGCATCGAGAACTTCAACGACGTAAAGAACGGCGACGTGTTCGAGTGTTATCGAACCGAAGAGGTGGCGCGTACTCTCGATCAGGCTGCGAAGTCCTGAGGAGGCAGCATGGGCGAACCGCGGCGTCCTGACCGCGTCGCCGAAGCGATTCGCGAAGGCGTGGCGTCGTTCCTGTCGGACGGCGCCAAAGATCCGCGAATCCGTGGGTTCGTCACCGTGACAGCGGTCGACGTCACCCGCGACCTCCGGCACGCGACGGTGTTTGTCAGTGTGATGGGTGACGACGAGGCGAAGAAAGCCACGTTCGAAGGGCTGGCCAGTGTCGCGCATCATCTGCGCTCACTGCTCGGCAAATCGTTGCGCCTGCGCAATGCACCCGAAATTCACTTCAAGCTCGACGAGAGCATCGCTCGCGCCTCGCGCATTGAAGAGCTGCTCGCGCAGGTCCGCAATGAGCGGGAGTCGGGAAGCAGCGAGTGAACGGCGCGTGATGGGGCTGCTGTTCGTCGACAAACCGGCGGGCATCACCTCGCACGATGTCGTCAGCGTCGTTCGGCGTGCCGCGCGGTCGCGGCGCGTCGGGCACGCGGGGACACTCGACCCGTTCGCCACCGGCTTGCTCGTGGTCGCCATTGGCCAGGCGACACGTCTGTTGCCGTATGTGCCCGGCGAGCCGAAGGTCTACGAGGCGCGCATACGGTTCGGTGCCGAGACCAATACCGATGATGTGACCGGAACGGTGCAGCGCGAAGCACCGCCGCCCGCCGCCGATGCGGTGGACGCGGCCATCGTGCAGCTCACCGGCCATCTGGCGCAGGTGCCGCCGGCGTTTTCGGCGAAGCACGTCGACGGGCAGCGTGCGTACGTGGCGGCACGTCGCGGGCGTGAGGTGGCACTCGATCCCGTGCCGGTCACTGTGCATGAATGGAGCGTGCTCGCGCGCACAGCGGACAGCATCGACGTCCGCATCACGTGCGCCGGTGGAACGTACGTTCGTGCGCTCGCGCGCGATCTCGGTCGGTTGAGTGGCAGTGCCGCGCACTGCGAAACGCTGCGACGACTCGCAAGCGGCGACGCCCATGTGCGGGAGGCGGTCACGCTCGATCGCCTGGATCCCGGATCGATTGCGGACCGTCGCGTGCCCATGTGCTCCCCGTTGACGATGCTCGGCCACTTGGCTCATGAGCGGCTCGACGGGGAGGGCTTGCGGGCCCTCTCCTATGGCCGTGCCATACCCGCCCACGTGACCGGACCGTGCGCGGTGCTCCTGAGCGGCGACGACGTCGTCGGTGTGGCGGATCGCATCACCGACGCCGAGGGTGTCGATCGCTGGCAGCCGCGCGTGGTGCTGCTCGACAGTGCAGCCGCGGCGGTCGCGCCCGCGTCTCGCGAGGCGTCTGCATGACCGAGGTGCGTGAGGTACTTCGCGGTCTGCCCGTCGACGGTCGCGGCTCGGTGGTGACCGTCGGCACGTTCGACGGCGTGCATCGTGGCCATCTCGACGTCTTGGCTCGACTGGTGGAACGTGCGCGTACGCTCGACCTGCCGAGCGTAGTGATCACCTTCGAGCCGCATCCGCTGCAGATCGTGCATCCGGAGATCGCACCGCCGCTGCTGACGACCTTTCGAGAGAAGCTCGAGGTCATTGCGCAAACCGGCGTCTGTCGGGCGGCCGTGTTGCCCTTCACCCCGTCGCTGGCCGCGCTCTCGGCGGAGGACTTCGTCGACGATGTCCTGATCGCCCGATTCGGCATGTGCGAACTGCTGGTCGGGCACGATCACGGCTTTGGTCGAGGCCGCCTGGGCGACACCACCGTGCTGCAGGCCATGGGGCGCGAACGCGGGTTTGGGGTGACCGTCCTCGAGCCGGTCGCGACCGGCGACGGTGCGGCGGTGTCGTCCACTGGGATTCGGCGCGCCGTTCAGGATGGCGACCTGGAGCGCGCCGCGGAGCTGCTGGGACGCCCGTATTCGGTCTCCGGACGCGTGGTCGGTGGGGATCGGCGTGGGCGGCTTCTCGGTTATCCCACGATCAATCTCGAGACGCCACCGTCACAGAAGTTGCTGCCGCCTGATGGCGTGTATGCGGCCCGGGTGCAGACGCCGCAGGGGGCGTTCGGCGGCATGCTCAACCTCGGACCTCGTCCGACCTTTGGCGATCTCGAACGACGCATCGAAACCCATATCTTCGACGCGTCACACGACTGGTATGGCGCCCCCGTCCGCATCGACTTTGCCAGGCGACTGCGTGGGACCCGGGCGTTCGCCGGGGCGGAGGCCCTCATGACGCAGATCGCGCAGGATGAGCACGATGCGCGCGCGGTTTTGGGATTGCCCCCACGGTAGCGTCCCGCCCGGGCAAAACGCCCACGGGACGCCGGTCATTTTGCTAGCTACCGTCCAGCGTCGCGTACACCTAAGTTACGAGGCTTGGCGCACTTTCGGCATGCTTTCACCGGCGGCCGAAGACGCCCGACTTCCGCTTGTGAGCGGTGCGCTCGACTCCGTCCAGCACCGTTCCCCGTCCACCTCTGGCCACCGGCATCGATGGCGAACCTGAAGTACCGCCTCCTGCTCATCGTGGGACTGCTCGCGGTTTCCGCGTGGTCTCTCTTTCCGCGCAACGTCGTCGAACGCGTGAAGCGTAACGGCGTGTTTGTCTACGACACCGTGCAGCGCGTTCCGCTCAAGCGTGGTCTCGACCTGCAAGGCGGCATGCATCTCGAACTCGAAATCGACGAGTCGAAGCAAGCCGTGGCTGACAAGTCGGAAGCCCTTGATCGTGCACTCAAAGTCGTGCGCCAGCGCATCGATGAATTCGGTGTCGCCGAGCCGCTCGTGCAGAAAGCCGGTGACAATCGCATCATCGTCGAACTTCCGGGGATCGACGATCCCGAACGCGCGCTGGAACTCGTGCAGAAGTCCGCGTTTCTCGAGTTCCAGATCACCGACAAAACGCAGGCGCTCGAACGGGTGATTCCGCGGTTCGACGAAATCGCCCGCACGGCCGGTATCACCGCCGCGAACGCCAAGACGGCGGGCGGCGATACGGCGAAGTCCGTGGGCGTCACGTCATTGCTCACACAAAAGGCAGACTCGGGGAAGGATTCCACCGGGAAGGCCGTGGCCTCCACAACGTCTGACAGCGCGGGCGCCAAACCCGCCGACAAGCCGGTGGCCGGTGGGCTGTTTGCCTCCAACGTGCAGCCCGGCCAAATGCCGGGGCAGTACTTCGTTCCCGAAGCGGCATTTGCCGCCATCGATCAGGCGCTCCAGCTTCCGGCGCTCCTGGATGCGATGCCACCGGGCAAGGTCATGCGGTGGGGCGTCGACTCCATCGGCGAGCCGGGTGCGCGCGCGTACGCGCTCTACGTGCTCGATGCGCGCGCGATCATTCAGGGCGACGCGCTCACCGATGCGCGCCCCTCCACTGATCCGGTCGAAGGCAATGTGGTGCAGTTCACGCTGAACAACGAAGGCGCGCGCCGCTTCAAGTCGGAAACCGGTAAACATGTCGGCGACAACATGGCCATCGTGCTCGACCAGCGTGTGGTGACGGCGCCGGTGCTCAACAGTGCCATCGGTCGCAACGGTCAAATCACGCTTGGCGGCGGCTCACTGCAGCAAGCGCAGGACCTTGCGCTCGTACTGCGTGCCGGTGCGCTGCCGGTGCCGCTCAAAGTCGCGCAGTACGGCACCATCGGCGCCAGCCTGGGTGCGGACTCGGTGAGCAAAGGCGTGTTGGCGCTCAGCCTCGCCATGGGGCTCGTGGTCGTGATCCTGATCGGCTACTACCGCTTTGCCGGCATGCTCGCGGTTGGCGCGCTGGTGCTGTACCTCGTGTACACGATGGCGATGCTCGCAGGATTCCACGCCGTGCTCACGCTGCCAGGATTGGCGGGCTTCGTGCTCTCCGTCGGTATCGCCGTTGACGCGAACGTGCTGATCTTCGAGCGCATTCGGGAAGAACTCGATCATGGCAAATCGGTGCGACTCGCGATCGACGAAGGGTTCCGTCATGCGTTGAGCGCCATCGTTGATACGTCGGCAACGACGATTCTGTCGGGCATGGTGCTGTACCAGTACGGAACCGGCCCGGTGCGTGGCTTCGCGGTCACCCTGGTGGCCGGCCTCGTCGCGTCGCTCTTCACGGCGATCTTTGTCAGCAAGACTTTCTTCCTGGTCTGGCTCAACCGCTCGCGCGGTGTGCAGACCCTGAGCATCTGAGGCCGCCATGATTCGCATTTTTCATAACACCACGTTCCACTTTCTCAAGCATTGGCGCACGGCGGCCATTGCCACGGCGCTGTTCATCGCTGCGGGATTGGTCACCTATGCCACAAGTGGCGGGCCCAATTACAGCATCGAGTTCACCGGCGGCACGCTGATGCAGGTGCAGTTCAAGCAGAAGCCGGATGTCGCGGTCATTCGCTCCACGCTCGATGAGGGTGGTGTGTCTGGCGCCGAGATTCAGCAGTTCGGGACGGAGTTCGACTACACCATTCGTGCGCGCGATGCCAAGCAGGTCGAGTCGCAGGCGGCGGGCGCTGAAGGCGTCTCCAAGACCATCGAGAAACTGCTGAAGGCCAAGTTCGGCGATGTCACGGTTGGTCGAACGGAAGCGGTGGGTCCCAAGGTCGGAAGCGAGCTGCGGTCCGGAGCCATCAAGGCGATGCTGCTGGCGTCGCTGTTCACGCTGATCTATCTCGCCATTCGATTTGACTGGCGCTTCGGTCTCGCGGCGGTGCTCTCCACGTCGCACGACATCCTCGTGACGATGGCGTTCATCAAGCTGCTGAACATCGAAGTGTCACTCACCGTCGTGGCGGCCATTCTGACGCTGCTCGGTTACTCGGCCAACGATACCATCATCATTTTCGACCGCGTGCGCGAGAATCTGCGCAAGCCACGAAAGGGTGAGACACTCGGCCAGATCCTCGACCGCTCCATCAACGAAACGCTGCCGCGTTCGATCATGACGCACGCCACCACGTTGGCGGCGACACTCGCGCTCCTGATCTTCGCCGGTGAAGTCATTCGCCCATTTGCCTGGGTCATGGCCTTCGGCGTCTTTGTGGCCACGTTCTCGTCGATCTACGTCGCGGGACCGTTGCTGATGTTCATCGAGTCACGCTATCCGCGTGAAGCCGGCGAGGCGCAGAGTCGCGCCATGCGCGCCGGCGGCACCGAGCCGACGCCTCCCACGCCGCCGACGAACCGCCCGCGTGGTGGCGATCGGCTCGCGACGCGCTGAGCGTTCCTCCGACCGGGGTGGTCGCTAACCTGGCGGGTCTGGCCAGTTTCGCAGACAGCCACGTGCATTTGGCCGATGCGGCGTTCACTGATGATGTGGACGCCGTCATCGAACGGGCCCGCGCCGCTGGTGCGCGGGCCCTTGTCTGTATCGGTGAGTCGCCGTCAGCCGCGCTCCGGGCGCAACAGATCGCATCTCGACATCCAGGCTTCGTGTACCACACGTGCGGCGTGCATCCGCACGATGCCAACACGTGGGACGATACCCGAGACGCGGAGGCCATCCGCGCGGCCGTCGCAGCCGGTGCCGTAGCGATCGGAGAATGCGGACTGGACAACCACTACGATCACGTCCCGCGCGCGCAGCAGCGCCGCGCGCTCGATGCGCAGGTGGCGCTGGCGGCCGAACTGCGACGACCGATTGTCCTGCACACGCGCGACGCCGAGGCGGACACCATGGCGATGCTGCGCGACGCGCGCTCGGCCGGAGTGCAGGGCGTACTGCATTGTTTCACGGGCTCGCACGCGCTGGCCGATGCGGGGATCGACGCGGGCTGGTATGTCTCGTTCAGCGGCATCGTGACATTCAAGAAGTGGTCCGACGATGCGCTCCTGCGCATGGTGCCGACTGACCGCCTGCTCGTTGAATCCGATGCCCCGTACCTGGCGCCGGTGCCGCATCGTGGCAAGCGCAACGAATCCGCGTTCGTGGCTCTAACCCTTGCACGCATAGCCGACGCACGCGACACTGATCCTCGAGCGCTGGGCTCGCTGGTGCTCGACAACACGGCACGCCTGTTCCAGTTGCACTGATCCTTTCGCTCACTCACTCACTTCGTCTTCAGCGAACGCGAACATGTCCATCGACACGATCCACACCGATCATGCACCCAAGGCCATCGGCCCGTATGCGCAGGCCGTCCGCGCAAACGGATTCGTGTTCACCGCCGGACAGATCCCCCTGGATCCGGTGACCATGGAGGTCGTCGCGGGTGACGTTGCCGCGCAGACGGAGCAGGTGCTCGCCAATCTCGCGGCGGTCCTGCGCGAGGCGGGCACCAACTGGATGCACGTGGTGAAGACCACCGTCTTCATTCGCGACATGGCCGACTTTGCCGCCGTGAACGCGGTGTATGCGCGGGTGCTCGGCGATGCACGTCCGGCCCGCTCTACGGTCGCCGTGGCCGGATTGCCACGTGACGTGCGAGTCGAGATCGAGGCAGTCGCGGCGATCCCGTGAGACGCCGCGGGACGCGACTGAACGCCGATCGAGTGACGGGGTACTGGGCGCGCATGCGACTCTCCTCGCGCGTCAGACCGGTGGCCATGCTCGGGCTTATGGCGTTGTTCGCGCCACGCGTCCAGGCACAGGTGCGCGCGGATACCACGGTGGCCCCCCCAGCCAAGGTCCCGGTCGTGGCGCCGCGAGCGACGCGCCCGAATCCGGCGCTGTCACGGCTGTCGCCGCCGCTTTCGCCGTCCAAAGCCTTCCTGTTCTCCGCCATGCTGCCCGGGTTCGGGCAGTCGCGACTGGATCGCGGTACCTCGGGCGCACTCTTTGCCAGCATCGAATTGGCGGCGCTGACCATGGTGCGCCGGAGCGGGGCCGACTTGCGGGAAGCGCGGCGCTACAGTGGCGATACGTTGCCGTCCGATTTCACCGTCACGCCATCCGGATTGACGCCGGGCTCCACGACCGTCACGAGCCGGTATTCGCCCGACCTCGTGCGTACGCGCCGGTTGCATCTCGAAGATTGGCTCGCCGTGCTCGCCTTCAATCACCTGTTCGCCGGCGCCGACGCGTTCGTTGCAGCGCAGCTCTGGGATGTTCCGGTGTCCTTGTCCGCGATTCCGCGTCCCAACGGTGCCGTGTTCGTCGCGACACTGCGCTGGTGAGCGGAACGCGCAACGACGCCCCGATCGGGGTTTTCGATTCGGGGTTGGGCGGACTGACGGTCGTCCGCGCGCTGCGTGCCCGCTTGCCTCACGAGTCGTTGATCTACTTCGGCGACACCGCGCGCGTCCCCTACGGACCAAAGAGTCCGGACACGGTTCGCCGCTACGCGGCGCAGATTACCGACTGGCTGCTCAGTGAAGGCGTCAAGGCCATTGTCATCGCCTGCAACACCGCCACGGCACATGCGCTGCAACACCTGCAGGCAACGGTGACCGTGCCCGTCATTGGCGTCGTTGAACCGGGGGCACGCGCGGCGGTCGCCGCGACCACGCAGGGGGTGATCGGTGTGATCGGAACCTCCGGAACGGTCGCGTCGGTTGCCTATGAACGGGCCATACAGGCGCTGTCGCCGACCAGCACCGTCCACGCGCTGGCATGTCCACTGTTTGTGCCGCTTGTCGAAGAGGGCTGGATCGATCACCCGGCGACTCGATTGATCGCGCACGAATATCTCGCCACGCTGGCCGGCCTCCGCGTCGATACGCTCGTGCTCGGCTGTACGCACTACCCGCTTTTGTCGAGCGTCATAGCCGATGTGATAGGCTCCGGCGTGCGCCTGATCGACAGCGCGGAAGAAACGGCCGCCGCAACACCACGCGTGTTGCAGTCTGCTGGCCTGCTGGCAGCGGACGACGCGTCGGCCTCGCTGCGCGTGGTCGCGTCAGATGCGCCCGAGCGTTTCCTGAGTCTGGGACGGCGCTTCCTCGACGACTCGATGCGCCACGTCGAGCACGTGACGCTCCCCTGATTCCGGCCACGCGCCACGCGTAATGCGATCGTCGTCGATCCGCAGAAATTGCTGATCGAGATACCACGCGCCGGCATTGGCATACCACCCCCGGCCTGCACGCTGAAGTGCAGGGACGTGGGAGTGCCCATGAATGACCAACTCGGGCGCATCTGGCGCCGAGAGTGTCGCTGTCGCGACGGCCAGCAAGCCGCGTCCTTCGTCCCGGGCGCGACGGTGACGACTCGTATGCGATGACGACATCGCGATGCGTGACGACAAATTGGGGTGAAGCCACCCGAATGCCCGAATCGCCAGCGGATTGCGCAGCACCGTGCGAAGACGGCGATACGGCGCATCCTCCACGTCACGCAGCCCATCCCCATGCGCCAGAAGGACCGTCCACGGGCCGATGCGGTCGCGCCAAGGCTCGAGGGTGTACACCGCGCCGGTCTCGGCCGTCAGGGCCTCTCCGCCCCAGCAATCGTGATTGCCACCGATCCACAGTACGTCGACCCCGGCATCGCGAAGGTCAGCCAGCGCCGCCAGCACCCGAAAACCCGTGCGCGGCATCGCATGCCGCCACGCGAACCAGAAGTCGAACAGGTCGCCCATGATGACGAGCGAGCGGGCGCGACCGGGTAACGAGCGCAGCAACGCGATCAGCGCGCGTTCGGCGTCAGGCGTGGCAACCCCCAGATGGGCGTCACCGATGACATAGCAGGGCGTGGCAAGCACGACGGCAGTCTAACGCGGGGACGCGGAACGGACAAACGGGATGACGTCTTGAGCCGACCCCGGGCGACCGGCATCTTCCGCCATGCCTTTCGAGACCGTTTCCGAAGTTCGTGTGCGCTACGCCGAGACCGATCAGATGGGCGTGGTGTATCACGCGAATTACCTCGTGTGGTGCGAAATCGGCCGCACCGACTTCATCCGCGCGCTGGGTACCCCCTATGCGCAATTGG
>Ga0138256_10006732_pt1 | contig 12162 bp, 9 predicted proteins | sample KNB2016incub_MG_FD_105486 | JGI IMG/M metagenome (GOLD analysis project Ga0138256, IMG submission 105486) | Active sludge microbial communities from wastewater in Klosterneuburg, Austria - KNB2014incub_MG | ecosystem: Engineered > WWTP > Activated sludge > Unclassified | place: Austria... | reverse complement strand
TATGGGCATCTGCTGGAGGATATCGATCAATACCTGACGCATGGTACCAACAAACAAATTTTTTATAAAATCTATCAGTCTCCTGAAGAGATTGATGAGGAAGCTGTAGCCAAATTGTTGCGGGCTGCTGTCAATTTGGATAATACGAAGAGATCGTGAAAAAATGAGCTTTTTAGCCTGGTGTGCCTACTATAGATTAAAAACTTCCAATGACCCTGATACTTCAATAATGAAAAATAAATGATCATTGCTGCTTTAGAATCTATACCATTATTCCATACCAGCAGTTTAGAGTCTATACCTTGCCAAAATAAAATAACTTTCAAACCAAAGATTCTTTAAGAGGACATTTCTTGATTTCATTACATTAGTCATTATAAACCTCTATCCTTGACACAATTTAATATAGATCTGCATTGCCACCCATCGATCAAGCCTTATGGTAAAAGTTTTAATCGCACCGCGGGTGAAAACTCCAAAGATAAAAGCAGGCGCAATTCAATCTGGTATTATGATCCCCCACAGGGCCTGGACAAGATCGTCCAGAAATTTACCAAGCTGACTAAATTTTCTCAAAGCAATTTTAGCGCCCTGGCCTATGGGCAGGTGAGGATCATCTGTGCTTCGTTATATTCGATAGAGCGCGGCTTAGTATCATTAAATCATGTTGGGTCCGGTCCTGCAGCTGACATCATCGCCAACCTGGTCTCCGGTATCGGCCGCAAAAGAATAGACTTTCTCCAAAACAATACGGATTATTTCGACGATGTGACCAGGGAATATGCCTATTACAAACAACTGGATGATACGGTGATCAATTTTAGAGGGGAGAGCCCTCGCAAATATGTCTTAGTCAAAAACTATGCGCACCTCCAGGAGCTCATGAATACCAACGAACCCAATACAGGTATAGAGACCATCTATGTGATCATCACCCTCGAAGGAGCCCATAATCTGCATAGTACCCGTCCTGCTCAACTGGCTTCCGTGTTGCAAAACATTGATCAGTTAAAATCATGGGACCACAAACCCTTTTTTATAACGTTTGCTCATCACTTTTACAATGATTTTTGTGGTCATGCCGAGAGCCTGGCAGATTGGATCCAGGACTGGTTTACCAATCAGGAGCCGTTTATGAATACTGGTATCAACCCCATGGGCTGGTCTGTGATGGAGAAGCTGATGGATGACACGGATGGCGGCAGGATACATATCGATATCAAACATATGAGCCCACTGTCCCGCAAACAGTATATTGATTTTTTGAAAAACGAATGCACGGAAGAGTATGAATTAAAAAAATTGCCCCTTATCGTCAGCCACGGCGCTTGCAATGGTCTGGCCAGTATGGATCACCCCGAATATACTCCAGGACTGGAAGGAACTGCCTCCAGGATGTATGCAGGAGATATTAATTTTTATGACAATGAAATCGTAGAACTCGCCAAAAGCGGGGGCATCTTTGGCCTTCAATTGGACGAAAGGCGTATCGGATCCAAACAATATATCGGTCAGGTGCACATCAATAGTGGCTCAAAGACTAAAAGGATGCACTCCAATTCCAAATTGGTATGGAACAATATTCAGCACATCGTACAGCTGCTGGACCAGCATGATGTATTTGCCTGGGATAGTATAGCGATTGGATCAGATAATGATGGCATCATAGATCCGATCAATTTATTCTGGACCTCCGAAGAGATGGATGACCTCGTGCAATATATTGAAAGGCATGCTCATAATTTTTTATCGGACCCCGCTTCGGAGATCAAAAATGATTACAATCGGATCTCGGCGGCAGAGGCAGTACAAAGGATATTTCATAGCAATTCGATGGAGTTTTTTAGAAAGTATTTTCATTCATCTAACAGCAATGGGATAGTTTAAATGATCAGCGATTAATCGTCGTCATCAGCCTCCCCGGCATATTTGGCAGGATAGGGTTGACTGCCTTTTACAGAATACCAGAGGATGCGGTTTAATAAATCATCTTTACCCTGATCTATAATATGGAAGGCGTATTGGACCGATCGATCGCTCCATTTTAAAGCAGCACCCTGCAGATTTTGTCTCTGAGGATTCATCTCATTCAAGGGGATATTATTTTTTACGGCTTTGTATTGATAAGAAGTATTGGGCACATCATTAAAACAATGAAACATAGGTAAGGCAGTAGCATCCAGTACATTCATCGGAGGCAATCCTAATATCTGTTCTATCGTACGTACCATTGATGTTTGATTGTAGTTCGTACCCACTGTCTTTTTTAATCTTGAATAAGCGCTCACTACAAAACCGGTAGTCCTATAAGCAGAGATATGGTCCCATCCAGCTTGCGAATCATCTTCAGAAATAAAAATCACGGTGTTGTCAGCAAAACGGCTGTGGGTGAGGGCTTCTACTATTCTGCCGACTGCCAGGTCATTATCAGCTACCATAGCCCTGGGCGTCGGAAAATTCGGGTTGGTACCGGCTGTATGGTCATTGGGTAAAGCCATGATCATGAGATTGGGTAGTTGGTCTCCTGGCATAGATTCGATTTCGCCCAGTTCTTTGATAAATGCATCGGCACGCATTTGATCCGTGACGGAAAGATCCGCTCCACCTGGAAACGTAGCAGATAAGACCGGACGGATACGGGAGATGGTAGTCGTGTTCTTAAAATCAAAAGAGCTCAGGGTGCCGGCACTCCACATATTGTATAGGGTCGACCAATTGTATTTTGTTTTATCATAATTAAAATCGCAGGCCTCACCGTAGATTTTTACTGATTTCCCGTGATCTAAAGCATTATTCCACAATAATCCATTTTTATTGTAGACCATGGCGTCATTCAACACATGCGGGTAACTTCTAAACCAGGCCCTCACACTTTTTTCAGTATAATCAGTGACCATGGCTGCATTGGCCCAGTGATGACCTTCTGCCGATCCTTTGCCTGACACATGATAATTGTCCATCAATACATAGTCCCTGGCCAATTTATGTTGATTGGGGGTGACCGTATCTCCAAATATGCACAGAGAGGGCATGCCTCTGCCTTCTTTCAGATCCCCCAATACCTGGTCATAAGTTCTGTTTTCTTTGATGATATACAAGACATGTTTAAAAACCGAAGGTTCGCCGATCCTTTCCGGCACAGGTGTAGGAGCGATATCGGGCCGCGGTAGCAGATCTGTCAGCGCTAACCGGTATTCCAAGCTCAATTTTTTTACATTGGCTGTATGGGTCTTTAATTGATCCTCACTGGGTACGGGGATGAAGGATATAGAAGCGAGTTGATGGTGTGCATTATACACTTTTACGGTTTTGACGGTATCCCGATGATGGGCTTTGACCAGGTCAAAGGCGCGGGCTCCGGTAGATTCCAGGTTGGTGACGATCAATGTATTTTGATGCACCACGATGCCCGAAGGATAAGCTTCTGTGGGGATATATCCTTTGATTTCATAGCTGAGTTGTAAGGCGTCCTTGTGTCGGTCAATGACACAAACTGCATTGTCCATGCCATTAGTTACAAACAAAGTTTTTCCGTCTTCGGTCATCGCCAGGGCATTAGGAGTACTGCCGATATATGCTCTATAGGTGTCGAACAGGCCCACAGCGATCGTATCCATTACCTCATCAGTGATGACATCTATCACAGAGATATTATCGCTATTGCCATTGACTACATAGATATAGTTTTTGTCTGGATCGCTGAGTATGGCATTTGGATGTAGACCTACTGGAATTTGTTTTTTTACCATGCCGGTACTTGCATCCAGCAGCGTGACGGATCCTTGAGACATCGCCCCGGTTTTGGGATCGATATAGGCCTGTCCCCAGGGTATACCGGCAGTCTCCAGACCATCAGCGGCATCCGGCACTGGTCCCGCCCAATTGGTCACATATACTTTGTCCTGTATGATTTCTATGCCATAAGGCGCTACCCCGGTATTGGATTGCCATATTTGTTTATGATCCCGCACCCTTGTTTTTACGGCCTTATTATTTCCATTTAATACTGTATAAAAATATAGATCCTCACCCTCTATCCTGGCCAGCACCTGGTTTGGCAATGCGATGGTAGCCGGAGCCTCCGCTTTAAATGGAAATAAGTTTATAATCTCTATTTTTTTGCCATCCCAATAAGCTTGAAATACATATGAATTCGCATTACTTCCGTCCTTGCCGGTTAATTGTCGTCCTCCGGCACTCCAAAAAATAAACAGAGAATCGTGATACACAATAGAAGCGATCCCCGAATAGGTGCTCATACTACCCCTATACTTTGCATCGTCTGCATAGCTCCATCGATACACCATTTTTTGAGTAGGGGTCTCAAAAAAAGCGATCCCGTACCGATCTTCTACGCATACTGTTTTGTCATCGGGTAATATCACCACATCCAGGCTATGATTTTCGTAAGCTCCATCGCCAAAACGAACTGATTGCCCGGCTGGCTCCAGCAGTCTGTTGTAGGGCATAAGATAAGGAGCCTGGTCAGCTGACAAAGTAAGATGATCATAGGGTGCTATATAATCCGAACCACGACTTGAATTGATTTTTGTGCTTCTACAGCCTACGAAAAATAGTAGGCCGCACAGAAGAAAATATAACGGAGGATGCAAAGATTTTTTCATTTCCTGGTATGGTAATAGGATTATAAACTTAAACAAAAATAGATAGCTAACCAAAGAACACCTTACGCTTCTCAATATTTATTTAAGTCGACTTTTTTGGGTTTGGTTACACCTATTGGTATAAACTCACAAAATAGTACTATGTACGAGTATGAAGTATTTTTATCCTATAAAAGGGGTAAGATCAGAGAGGAATGGCTTCACGAGATATTTAAGCCTCTTTTTGAAATGCAATTGGAGGAGTCTCTCGGTCATCGATGTAACATATTTATTGATCAAAAGACGATTCCTCCAGGAGTGGACTGGCCGGATTATTTGTCTGAGGCTTTGTCCAAATCAAAATGCCTGGTGGCTATCCTTTCTCCTTCTTATTTTGGCTCTGAATGGTGCATGAAAGAATTTAATGCTATGCATTACCGCCAGACAGAACTCAGAAAAAAAAAGATACTGGCCAAGGAGTATTCTGTTATCGTTCCGTTCGTAAAACAGGGGCCGATGGATGTCTTTCCTGATTTTGTAGATAGAATCCAGCTACTGGATTATTCTATGTTTAATAAAATCGGTGAAGCTTTTAAAAAATCGGAACTCTATCTGGAAATGCAAGGTAAAATTGAACGCGATGCTCAGCAAACCGCACAAATGATTAAGAATGCCCCAGCTTGGTTACCCGAATTTGAGAAAATGGGTTGGAGCGAAGATCAAGCCCTTCAAACTCAAGTGATGATTCAATCAAAACCAAATTTTTGAAGATGATGGGCAAAGTTTATACATTTTATTCCTACAAAGGTGGCGTTGGGCGCACCATGGCTATGGCTAATGTAGGTGCTTTATTGTCTATCTGGGGTAAAAAAGTGTTGATGATTGACTGGGATCTGGAGGCACCTGGATTGGAAAATTATTTTAAAGAAGGGCAGGAAACTTTTATCAATGATATTAGAAGGAAAGAGGGCTTGATCGATCTGTTGATTCATCGAAAAAATAATATACAATATGATGCAGGGCACATAATATGGACTAATCATATCTCGTCTATCCCTATACCAAACAATGGCCAGTCATTTCACCTCGATCTATTGCATGCTGGTCGAAAAGATGATAATTATATCAAACGGGTGCGGGAGATGGATTATGGTAGTTTTTATGAGGAAAATGGAGGAGGTGATTTTTTGGAGGAAATGAGAGCTTATTGGATCAATGCTTACGATATAGTATTAATCGATAGTCGTACCGGTCTTACTGATAGTGGTGGGGTGTGTAGTATTCAGATGCCTGATGCCGTGGTAATGTTATTTACTGCCACAGATCAGGGATTTCAAGGCACGATTAATATTGCTAAAAGAGCTTTGGAAGCGCAAAAATCTATTATTTATGATCGATATGCCCTGAAGATACTTCCAGTGCCTACCAGGTTTGATTCCACTGAATTTAAATTGCAACGGGAGTGGCTCACCAAATTCGAACATGGACTGAAGGATATATATAAAACCTGGGTACCTGAGTATCCGGGTAATGAAAACATTAATTTGGATCATCGACAGATATTAGACCTTACCAAACTGCCTTATATCCCCTACTTTAGTTATGGTGAAAAATTGCCCGTAATTGAGCAAGGGACCAATGATCCACAGGGACTTGGATATGCCTTTGAGACCGTTTCAGCAATTCTGGCACATGACCTCGAAGGGGCTAAACTATTGACAGACAATCGAACTGAATATGTACGCAGAGCCATTAAGAAAATTTCTCCCTACGAAGAAATTGAACCACAGGTAAATATCTCTCCGGTACCGTCAAAAACCTATAAATATATCCTGGCAGGACTGATAGTAGCCACCTTGTTTTTAATGAGTACTTTATTCTGGAACAAATATGACCAACAATTGACCACAACTATGAATATTGTCCAACAGGATTCATTAGAAAAACAAGCGGCTTTATTAGAATTACAAAATTATTTCCTGACTATCGATACAAATGACATTGATGCAATCCTTGATCTGAACAAAAAAATATATCAAAAGGGATTTGGAGGTGATACTTCCAGCGTGATAGCTATGATGTGCGTGACTATTAAAAATCGAATAAATAAGGAATTAGAATTTAATATTCCCCTTATCTATGAAGATATTGGCAATTATAGATCTGGTATCAATACGACAAATCATGTTACTTTACCCCTAAGCTCAATCGAAAAATATTTTGCATCTTTCATCTATAGATTTGGCCCATTTAATAACATAACCAAAGAGAGATTTAAGCAAAAAATACGTGAAGCCAAAAATTTAAATGGCTTTGTCAATAATTTGGAGAGCGGCAGCCTGGATAGTTTGATAATAGATTCTTCAGGATTCAGTGTAAAATTTTATGAAATCGCAAATTTCTATTTTAAAGATACCGCCCTGGTACAAGATGGATCAAAGTATCGAATCCCGGTACGCGTGCACTTCGATCAGAATCTTATGATCAATTCATTTTTATATGCCGGAGAAAAAAAGGCACTTCTCATTGAAAAAAAACCACCCTCTAAACCTGTAATCCCTAAACTGCCAGTAAAGAGTAAAAGCTCAGAAATTTTGAAAAAGGATTCAGTTCCCATTTTGCGGCCAAATGTAATTTATAAAAAGGTAGATATACGTATCCGGGTAGATATTATAGCAGTAGGAAAAAAAATCACCAATAGACAAAATTTACTGAGCAGTATTATTTTCGAAGAACTCACAAAATCAAATAATTATATCCCAAGAATTTCTAAAGATCCGTTTGATAAAAAAGAAATATCCGGACGGGGCAATATTATTCTTTATCCGCCTGAATTAAAATCGAAAGCTTTGGATTTGAGTAGTTTACTTTCAAAACAAACTCTAAGCACTTACAAACCTCAGTCTTCAACAACATTGAGCGGTAGTTATATTATTATCTATATTCAAGACGAAGGAACGACTAACATTAATTTAAAACAGCCGCCTTCAATCCTTAATCCAAAAAACTGATATTATGAGCTACCGTGCACAATGGAAGATGATCCATACCCTCAATACTTGTACAAAAGGACAATTGTCTACCAATGAGTTAATGGACATGGGCGTAGACTGTTACAATGACACAATCCAGGAGCTGTGGCCTCTCAGGGTATTGTCATGACTGACCCGGCAACAGGAAATGTAAAGCTTCGCCCCATAGCGTCTGCACTCATCAATAGATTTATCGTCTGCAGAAATGAATTTGGAGGATCGATCATGTTTATAGACCAACCCTCCTGTTTTACGAATATGCCTTTTAGCATGCCCTGGTCTGACAAAGTATACAATGAATTCATTTCACCCACCGTCGTGGCTTCCAATATATTTTGCATCAGAGGTGATACCATACCGAGAGGGAAACATCTGGCTTCTAATCTTTACAATACATTTAATAAAGCAGGGTTTATGATCGTAGACCGCTCAGATCAAAATGCGAATGTATTGTATGAACTGGGTGTAGCTGATACTTTAGGCAAGGACTGCTTTATCCTGATACAACAGGACCAGCAAGACAAGATACCTGCTGACATTAAGGGGGTACATTATTATAATTATGATCTCAACGATTTTGCCCCTGCCATGGCTCAATTATCAACCGGCTTAAACAAATGGATCTTTGAGCATCGAATAGAAAACACTTTGAAGTATGTAGCTTCGAAAATGTAAGCTAACTGAATAAGGATAAGCATATAGTCTTAAGTTTGATCAACCCACTTCTGCGATAAACCAATCAAGATATTCACGGATCTTTGTACCCAGAAAATAGGGTAGACTCAATAATAATAGGGATTTGTTATTAGGGGTAGTGAAGGTATTTATTTGGATCAGACCCCGATTTGGAATCTCTATTTTTTCATTTTTAATAAAATTTGTATAAATACCTAATAATCAATGTAGTAATATATATTTTGGATGGAATGCATAGGTTGTTTTCCGGGTTCTATGTCCAATAGCATAGGTTAATACTTCTAAAAATGACTAAATTTGTCCTGAATATTGTGTCAAATGAAAAATTTTGGTACCACATTAAAGTCATTTCGCCTGGCTAAAGGTTGGAAGATCCTCGATCTGGCCATGGCATCGGGTATTGATCCTTCTTTATTGTCCAAATACGAAAACGGCCATCGGGAGCCATCTACCAGACATATTCATCTATTATTGGATTTATTTGGAGTGGAAGGCAAACAGCTCAAAAGACAATGGCTGGCAGACAAAATATTTGAATTGGTCCGGGAGGAGGAGGATCCAGGGAGTATCTGGATGCTTGCGGATAGTCGCATTGAATATCTCAAGTCACATCCGGCATCAACAACCACAGTTCTATCAGCTGATCTACTACAAGACCTTCAAAAACTAGACTCATTAAAAGCAGCATGGAGCCAGGTCAGACCATTGCCTTCAATACAAAAGAGGAAGCTCCATCAGTATTTTCATACGATGTACACGCATGATAGTAATCAGATCGAAGGCAATACGCTTACATTCCAGGAGACCCATCTCGTCGTCAATGAAGGAATGACCATAAGTGGAAAAACGATGAGAGAACATCTCGAAGCGATTAATCACCAGGAAGCGATAGAATATCTTGTTTCCCTGGTTGATAGCAAGGAAGATCTTAATAAACGAGTCTTGATGGAGTTACACCAATTGATACTCAAAAGCATCGATTCTCAGCATGCCGGAGTATACAGGAGTGTTCCTGTCAAGATCACCGGAAGCAGTCACGAGCCACCTCAGCCATACCTGATCGACAAACTGATGGAGGATTATTTTATGTATTACGAAAGGCAAAAAAAAGTGCTGCATCCAGTGATCCTGGCAGCAGATCTGCATGAAAGATTGGCTTCGATTCACCCGTTTATCGATGGCAATGGCCGTACCAGTCGCCTGGTCATGAATCTCATTTTACTTCGTCATGGGTATACGGTTACCAGCCTGAAGGGTGATTCACTAACGCGGTTAAATTATTATCAGGCTTTGGAAAATGTACAGTTGAATAATGACCCGACCATGTTTTATAGATTGATTATGGATGCAGCAAGCCGGTCATTGAGAGAGCATCTGGATGCAGTGTAAGCGATGGCTAATATTTAAAATACCGACCAATATTGGACAGGGTTTGGGCATACAACAAATCCCTTTTGAATAAGAATCTTAATTACTTCTTTAGAGGTAAGAGAGGGAATATTACTCATGAAGACGATGACAGCGTTAAGGAGTATTCCAGTGTTCGGGATTCATCTGGAATGGATTCACCGTGGGCTATTAGACTTTCAATGTATAATTCTATTGCTTCTTCCGCCATCGATATTGCGTGATCTATTGATTCACCATAAGTGATACAACCTGGAAGACTTGGTACTAGCACAGTATAACCACCTTCAGGCTCCGGATTCAATAATATTCTATAAGTATGTGACTTCATTCGGATGTTATAGACGATTAAGATATTTGGAGATATAATTCAAAGTGAAGGTCTTATCGTAAAAATAATTATTACTATTGATCCTGCTCACTGCCTGTAAAATAGGTAAGGTCATTCGGGCGCTACCTATAAAAAATAAAATATTCTTTCAACAATTTCTCGATTCTGCAGGAGCATCTGGATGTAGTGTAGACAGATTGCTGTAGCTTAGCCTGCTGATCTCCGGATGTTGAGATTAGACATCATATTATTAAAACTGTTTACCTATGAGCAACTTTGAATCAACGCTCAAAAACATTATCGTTGCTCCTTATATCGTCAAGGCGACTGCCTTAATCGGGATCAAACGCAAGTCCGGCAGCAATATGTTTCGGCATCAGATCAGCACCTTAGGTATCTTGCTGGATTATAAAGTGACCGATCCGGTGATTTTAAAAGCATCCATCATCCACGACCTGTTTGAAGATGGAGGACATTTGCCCGGTGTCACAAAAGATGAGATCTGGCACCTCGATGCAGACGGTCCGGCAGTATATGACCTGGTCATGGAAGTGTCTATTCGCCGGGTGAATGGAGAGAAGGAACCCAAAAAAGATTTTTTATTGCGGATCATGCAGTCAGGCAGCGCTAAAGCCAAACTTTTAAAACTTGCCGATCGCATCAGCAATCTTGTCGACCTGGGTTTTGTCAACGATCCGGTTTTTATCAGAAAATATCTTAATGAAACCTCATCACTCATATTGCCATACGCCAAAGCGATAAATGAAGATATGTTTATAGAGCTGTCAGACCTGGTAGCGAGTAGGGAAAAAATGTCAGAGATGCTTGGTTAACTACCAAGTCCCATCGGGGCGATTTTTTGATATCATTTACTTCTCAGTTCATCCCACGCGCTCTCCAAAGTCCCATCGGGACCACCTTATGATTCAACCCCATATCTCTTGTATTCTATATAAAATCCCCGTAATTTCAAAAGATCATTCAGCAAATTTTTTCTCAGTTCATCCCACGTTAACCCACATAAACTTTCATCATATGAGTATCTCAAAACAATACAATAGAATCATCCGCAAAGAGCTGAGGGTTCATGCAGCCTGGTTTCCCATCGTCAACGTGTACACCATTGGCGATTATGGCATTATTGAAAACGGTCTGTTTGTGCGGCGAGGTAATATTAAAAAAGATTTTGGAGTTTCTCTGGATGTCCTGGACAGTCCTGATGCCAGCATCAATTTTAAATCCACCAGCACAACCATCATCAAGCTGGACGGAGGAGTCCCGGTACAAACCATACCTGCCACTTCTATTACTGCGCAAGTCAAAGTACAGTTTTCCAGGACCAAATCCTTTCTCATAAAATCACCTTCTATCAAAGTAAAAGCTATAGCCAGCCCCAATACTGTAGCGCAGACACTCGCTGCCCATCCTACCTGGAGACCAAATTACAAAGTAGTGTACGAAATTTATTTTGCCAAAAAGGCCATCGTGATTTCTACCAAAGACTCCAATACGGAGTTAGTGTTTTCAGGCAATGCAACCGCACTTGAAAACCTCGACCTGGGAAATGTTAATCTCAATATGAGTTTTACCAAAGCCGTAGGCCTGGATATTCAAGGCAAAGAAGGAGTGCTTGGACTAGGACTTTTCCAGGTGTCCAATGGGGGTATGGATGCTGTGCGAGGAGCCAAAAAACCAGGAAAAGTGACGGCAGTGAAGGTGAGTGAGATGGAGTTGGCGGATGATTTGTAGATACTGTCCGGACTCATATCTATTGCCAGAAAACTGTAAACCATAAACAGTCTCTTCCCATGTAAAGGCTAAGACTTCAACGGATTATTTCCTTTATATTAGGGCATGAAACAATTGATTTCATAATTTATCAAGACCATATGAAAAGATCAACCCTCTATTTTCAGGTTGTTATCATCACCTGCCTATGTTTTTCTAACTCAGCCAGCTCAGAAAATCTGGTACTCAATCCGGGTTTCGAAAACTCTGGCAGTGAACCCACGCATTGGGTCCTGACGGGCCCGGTTGCCTCTATGCTACCCTTGATCAGCTTTGATCACCTCCATTCCTTCAACGGTGTGTC
>Ga0138256_10006731_pt1 | contig 12163 bp, 14 predicted proteins | sample KNB2016incub_MG_FD_105486 | JGI IMG/M metagenome (GOLD analysis project Ga0138256, IMG submission 105486) | Active sludge microbial communities from wastewater in Klosterneuburg, Austria - KNB2014incub_MG | ecosystem: Engineered > WWTP > Activated sludge > Unclassified | place: Austria... | reverse complement strand
TGGCAGGCAGTCCGTTCCAATCCAAGCTGGCGTGCAGAATATGACCGGCTGTGCAAACGGAAACATCAGAACCAGGCGATTGTGGCGATCGCGCACAAATTATTGGTGACCATTTGGTATTTGCTGAACAGACAGGAACCATACAAAAAATCGAATGAAGAAGATCTGGCATATAAAATGTTGACGTGGGCATGGCGCATGGATAAGAGTGCATTGAACGGCATGACCAACCAGCAGTTTGCGAAGTATGGATTATTGAGATTGGGGAAAGGGGAAGAGCTGACGCGGATCGTTCGTGGTGGTTTGCCGCGACGGATCGCATCCAGGGAGGAAGTTCTGGCGCTAAAACCAGAACTGAACTTGAGGCAATAGCTTCAAAGGCAGTCCCTGCAATTTGCGCTTGAAAGGTTGCGCCCAACTCGGCAGAGGCATCTGGCGGGGTGGCGGAGCGTTGCCTCTGTCCCAAAATCACCGATTATCGTGCAATATAAAAAGGCACTGAAATCCAAAAATAATTCCAACGCCTTCTCTTATCAAACTATTTTTGCCCCTTGACAACTGCTACTCATCGGTGGGCGGCGTTTTATGCAAATAGCGTGTTTTTCAAAGAGTAACAAAATGTTTTGCTATTGTATCGAGTTATGATGTTGAATATCATAAGCAAGATTCGTAATAACTGCAAATAAAGGAAGTCCAATATCACAAAACAAGAATAGGAAGGTACTCAAATTTATCATCACATCATTAAAGAAATACCCAAGAATCCATCCGCCAATAGACCATATCAGAAATGCCGCTAGTGTCAATAATCGAAACCAAGACAGTAATCCTAATATGTTTTTTGTGACCAGTGTCGTTTGCAGGCTTATTCGTGCATGGATTTGGGCAGCGAAAATACCCGCAATGATTGCTGTGTATGATGGCACAAAACCCGCCCCAAAAATAAGCATTAGAACAGACAGCAATATTAGCACCAAATTGCCATGTTTGCGCTGAATAAAGGCTGCTGCCCATATTAAGGCGATGAAGGAAATAATTACAGCGGCAATTCCAGATGAAAGGAAATTTGGAAGAAAAGTCATTGCTGGCAGGCAAGCGTGCCAGACTGTATTTGGCTGACAAGGTATTCCAATGGCATTAACCATAATGCCTGTTACTACAACAGTACCTTGCTGTATCTCAAAATAACCATGAATAATTCCAAGAATACCCGCATAAACTCCAATTATTGATGTTGCTATTCTTGTTGATTTGTTCATAATCTATATTGAGTTCCTGCTTTACGCATAGGGTTAATGCTGAAAGATTTTTATTTGTAGAAAATTGCGTCAGCCGCCCAACGAGATTGTTGAAAAACCAAAATTTTCAGACGGAGCGCAAGGGGCAGCGCCCGATTTTTGAGTTTGAGAGCGGTTGGACATGTCGTCGGGGTCTGGAAGGGGTTAGATCAACGCCCCAAATATGTGAATTTTGCCGATATTGTGTACCATAGCAAATAATCTCCATTGTACATCCTGTGCTGGCTACTTGGCTCATCCGCTTGGATTTGTGAGGTAAAAACGGAGTATGATGTTATTTTACCCTCATAACTTTCGGGAGCAGCATGATTGGCAATATCGTTCACTGGTTACACGAGCGCGTCAAATCCTAGATGAAACCGGCAGTTTCAGTCTTAATCATCGGCACCTTGTTAGATCTGACACGCAACCGAACCGATCTGGTTATAGAAAATGCGTTGCTTCGCCAACAACTGATCATTCTAAAACGGCAGATCAAACGGCCACAGCTAACCAAGACTGCTCGTTTTCGTCTGGTATTTCTTTTTCACTTTACGGTGTTCTGGAAACAAGCCCAGACTATTGTTCAACCGGATACTTTGTTACGCTGGCATCGTGAATTATTTCGATTCTATTGGCGGCGGAAATCGCAGGGCAAGCTTAAGTGAAACGTTCGTCTTGATTCAAGGGATACGAAAGATAATCAATTATGGGGAGTAGAACGAACACAGGGTGAATTGTTGAAGCTGGTAATAGAAGTGAGTAAACGAACCATCCAGAGGTATATGCCGGAAGATAGGAAGCGGGTAAAAGTTTACAAAGTACGTAGGCGGCAGGCACAAAAATTATCAGTCGAAAAACGGCTTCTTAATTCCAACTGCCCTGTTGAAGATACGGGGCAGTTGGTTTTTATAACTGATAGAATTTCCCATAAATCATAACACGACAGATTGAACGCTGGGGGCTATATCTTGTTTGCTTTCAACATTTGGAAAATATGATCCGCGATTCTCCGAAGATGATTCGCGTCATGATAGGTGCGGCTCAAAATGATGCCCCCCTCCACCGCTGCGATGATCATCTCAGCCATGTTGCTGGCTTTGGATTCGTCCATGCCGCCTAAAAGCAATTTTTCCTTGAACGCGCCGATCAGCATGGCATATCCCTCCTGGCAGGCTTGGTTAATACGCTTGGATTCGACGACCGTCTCCATAGCGATCATCGTCATCGTGGAGCCGGTATAAAACTTCGTCTCCTCCATACGTTTGGCGGTCATGTACAAAAAATCATGGATGGCTTTCGCGGAGTCGGGTTCGCCCGCCGTTTTATCACGGAATCGTTCCGATACGATCTGCCCCGCCCGCAAAATGGCTTCGCTGGCGAGTTGTTCCTTGCCTTCGGGGAAGTAGTAATACAGCGAGCCTTTGGGCGCGCCACTTTTCTGGATGATCTCGTTCAACCCAGTGCCATGATAGCCCTGCTTCTCCATCAGTTCGCTGGCAGTTTGTAGTATCTTTTCGCGGGCGTTAGACATGATATTTGTCACCTTTCAAATTGGGGAAACAGATGTATTATAGCGAGTGGTCTATATAAAGTCAAATAAAAGGATGCCCCATGCTAACACCCATTCTCGTTAGTTCCATCTTCGTCCTCGCCGTGGTCGTTCTTTGCTTTGCCAAACCCAACGCGGGGAGAATCTTCCTCGGGATTTTCTTCCTTGTCATGGCGCTTGGTGTCAACGGTTCGTTCACGTTTGGCAACCCGCAAGCCTACATGGACTACGCCAACGGCGCGCTGATTCCTTTTTATCGCACAGTCACCGTAAGCGTCATCAGCATCAGCCCCTTTCTGTTCGGTCTTTTGCTGATGGCGTTCGAAATTACGATGGGACTGTTGCTCCTGCACAAACACAAGTCCGTCAAGATCGGCTTGCTTGGAACCATGCTCTTTTTGGCGGGCATGGCGCCGCTCGATTGGGTGCAACTTCCCTGGCTGGGATTGATCGTCGCCGAAATCCATTTACTCAAACACGATTTCGACCGTTCGCTTTGGGAGACGATTCGACCGGGATCAAAGAAAGGGTTGTCAAATGCCTGAGACCAAACTCAAACCCGATACCATCCTTTCCATCCTCATAGCCATTTTTGCGACCATCGCCTCGGCAGGCGGACTCCTGCTCGACGGCTTGTACCGCGATAATGCTTTTGTCACCACCACCTGGCTTGGCAACGACGCAATAACGCTCTTTCTTGCAGTTCCTATCCTCATCGCGGCGATGATCATTTCAAATCGCGGCTCCTTGAAAGCGCAATTGATCTGGATGGGCGCGTTGGATTACATGCTCTACAACTACGCCTTCTATCTCTTCGGCGCAGCGTTCAATTGGTTCTTCCTCCTCTATGCCACACTGCTCGCGCTTTCGATCTTTGCATTGATCTTCGGGTTGATAAAACTCGACGTAAACGGGATCAGCCAACAGTTCAGGAAGGATGCGCCCGTCAAGTGGATCGGCGGCTACTTCATCTTCGTCGCTTCGGGGCTTGGACTGGTATACCTGATCCAGTCCATCGGCTTTATCGCCACTGACAACGTCCCCGCCATCGTGACGATGAGCGGACATCCCACCAATGTGGTCTTTGCCCTCGACCTGACCCTGCTGATTCCCTGGCTCATCCTTGGCGCGCTCTGGTTGATGAAACGCCAGCCGTGGGGATATGTCATTGCAGGGATTCTCAACGTGAAGGGACCTCTTTACACGCTTGTCCTCGCTGTAAATTCGATCCTTGTTGTGAATGCAGGCATCGCGCAAACTAGCGAACTCCCGCTCTGGGGTACATTGACGGTACTTGGGCTGATCGCAAGTGTATTGTTCTATGTCAACATGAGACCAGAAAATGAAAGTGAAAAAAGATGAAATCAAATTTCCTTGTAACGTATGCCAGCAACACAGGCTGGACGGTGGGAGTGGCGGAGGCTATTGGCAAGATTCTCGCTGAAAACGGCGCGAAGGTGGATGTGTTGCCGATGCGCGATGTCAAAGACTTGTCCCCGTATGATGCGGTGGTCGCGGGAAGCGCGGTCAATGGCGGGGCATGGCTGCCCGAAGCCATGCTGTTCGTGCGCGGACATCAAGCCGAGTTGAAGCGCAAACCATTTGCCTCTTTCTTAGTTTGCATGACGCTAACCATGAAAAGCGGCGAGCAATACCGCAGTCATGTATCCTCATGGTTGGATCCTGTCCGTGTGTTGGTGAGACCCGTGAGTGAAGGCTTGTTCGCAGGAGGATTGGACATCCGCAAAATTCCATCGTTCAGTGACCGCCTGAAATTCCGATTGAGCGTCTTGTTCGGTGTCTGGAAGGAAGGCGATCACCGCGATTGGGATGCCATTCGTAAATGGGCAGAGGAGTTAAAGCCACTGCTGGCGCAATAATAGGAGAACAAAGATGTCTGATAACGAACATGAACGCCAATGGAAAAGAATGTACACACTCGGCGGGATCGCCGCCATCCTTTCTTTGATTGCAGTTGTGGCAGACATTTTTATCGGTTCATCCACAGGGGGCAACCTGTCCGAACTCCCGCAAACGGCGGTGGAGCGTTTCGCTCAATTTCAACAAAACGCCTGGCTAGGCTTATACAACCTTGACTTTTTAAACACGGTCAATCAGTTGATTTCGATCCCCGTCTATTTTGCGTTATATGCCGCTCTTCGCAAAACTAACAAGCCGTATGCTTTGCTTGCGCTCATCATCTTTCTGCTCGGCACTGCCATCTTCGTTTCCAACAACACAGCCCTCCCGATGTTGGAATTAAGCAGGAAGTATGCACTTGCAGACGAAACGCAAAAGTCTTTGCTTGCTGCCGCTGGCGAAGCCATGCTGGTCCGCGGTGAACACGGCAGCTTGGGTGTGTTCTTTAGCTTCCTCCTGCCGACCCTATCCGCGCTGATCTTTTCCTTCGTCATGTTGCAGGGAAACGTGTTCAGCAAGGCCAATGCCTATATCGGCATCCTCGGCAATGCCTTGATGCTGGTCTATGTCCTGTTGGTAACCATTGCGCCAACCGTCAAGAACATGGCAATGACGTTTGCCATGCCAGGCGGACTGCTTCTCCTGGCGTGGATGGTCATGATCACCATTCGTTTTTTTCGCTTGGGAACTCCCTGGGATGGTGGTTAGCCATCCTGATCATAAAGAGAGAAAAATGAAAATCCTATACATCCTTGCTGCGATCTTTGCAGCCCTTGTCCTTATCGGCTGGATCGGATTGAACGTACAACCCAAATCCTTTTCAATGCCCACACTTCAAAAAACGGACCCGAAAACTGTTCCACTTCCCAGTGATTTGCCCGCACCCGTTGATCGCTTTTATCGCAATGTGTATGGTGACCAGATTCCTGTGATCGAAACAGCCGTGTTTATCGGGCGTGGACGGATTCGTCCATTTGGCGTCTGGCTCCCTGCTCGTTTTGTCTTTGTCCATAATGCCGGAAAAGATTACCGTCACTATATTGAAGCGACCTTTTTGGGGTTGCCTTTCCTGAAAGTAAACGAAGGCTATTTGGACGGCGAAAGTTTCTTTGAGAGTCCGATGGGCACGTTCTATGATGACCCAAACACTAACCAAGGTGCGAATCTGGCGGTCTGGGCAGAGGCGGGGTGGTTCCCCTCGATCTGGCTGACCGATTCCCGGGTCCGCTGGGAAGCGGTGGACGAGAACACAGCTTTGTTGTTCGTGCCGTTCGAAGATCAAGTCGAGAATTTCGTCGTACGCTTCAATCCGCAAACCGGTCTGATCGACACAATGGAAGCCATGCGCTACCGTGACGCTGGCGAGGGCAAATCCAAGATCCTGTGGATCACGCGCAATGAACCTGGGAACACATTGCCGGGCATGAAGATCAGCGCGGTCGGTTCCGCCACATGGCTGGATCAGGGCAGTCCCTGGGCATTCTTCACGCTGGAAGAAACAGCTTACAACTTGGATGTCAGCGAATATATCCGCGCTCGCGGACAGTGAGTATCCAAAAATAGAAAAGAGGAAAGATGGCAACTGCAAATGTTTCCGACAATGGCTCTGAAAAAACGATTTCCACCTCGGTTAGTTTCTACACGGCGATCTTCACTGTGATCATGACGGTGATAACGTTCGGCTTTGCGATCACCGCCATTCCCATCTCTGGCGCAAACTGTGGCGATCTCTGTATCGAGTATCCATACTTGAATACCTTGTCCCAATTTCCAAAGGACTATCTTTGGATGCCACTTGCGATCATTCTGACGCTATCCTATTTGGTGCTGATGGTTTCCATTCATGTGTACGCTTCCAACCAAAGGAAGATCTTCAGCCAGATCGGGCTGTCATTCGCGCTCCTGGCGACAATGGTTCTGGTGGGCGATTATTTTGTGCAGTTCTCGGTCGTCCCGATCAGTCTGATGAGCGGGGAAACGGAAGGGATCACCTTGTTGACCCAATACAACGCGCACGGGGTCTTCATCGTTCTGGAGGAATTGGGCTACCTGCTGATGAGCCTCTCCTTCCTGTTCATGGCACCTGTGTTCATCAACAAGAACCGCCTGGAAGTTGCTGTCCGCTGGGTATTTATCATCAGTTTCCTTCTGACCGTCCTTGCCCTGACCCTGATCTCGATCAATTATGGGCTGGATCGACAAGATCGTTTCGAGGTCGCGGTCATTTCCATCGATTGGCTGGTGTTAATCGTCAATGGCATCCTGTTGAGCATTGTATTCAAGCAGCAACTTAGAGAAAAGAAAATTAAATAATCGGCTGTCAGCTTCGTCCTTCAAGGCGGCAATTGGGTTTGTCCAGAGCGGCAGATATCATGTAAACGGGTATAAATTCCGAAAATGCGTAGCTGGCTACTTGGCTCATCCGCCGTATTTGAGTGGCCAAAGAGATTTATCAGGCTATGTTCCTCTCATCTTATAATTTTCCGGGAGTAGCATGATGGGAAAGATCCTTCACTGGTTACGAGAGCGCGTCGAACACTGGATAAATCCCGCGACTTCAGTCTTAAGCATCAACGTACTTTTAGATCTGACACGCAGTCGAACCAATCTGGTTGTTGAAAATGTGCGTAACTCATTCTCTTTTGCGTAAAATTGAAAGTAAATTGAAAGTAAAATGAACTACGCTCAAAAAGAAAGTCTTGATAAAAAAAACTAAAATGTCGCTCGAAACATAAATCCACGAGTTCGCAAGAGGATTCATGAATATAGACAAAGAACACACAAGAGGCAGGATTTTCAAGTACCTTAATTCCTTCTGGCATAGGCTCACCTACTGGCAAAAAATGCGCATTTTTTATCTGGTATGGAAGAATGTTCTCATGAACAAGATCCGTCAATACCTTCTGTCTGAGCTATTCAAAAAAATCTAACGCATAAGCCAAGTAGCCAGCAAAGGCAAAGATCAATGGGGAGTGCAAGCTTTTCTCTATGAAAGCTTTCATGGACTCTACCCAGACCTCCCACGGACGACGCATTTTAAACAAAAGCGTGCTCAAAAGAGCACGCTTTAATTACCAACCACGGATTGTGGCTGTACCCAAATGCCAATCAATTAAATTGCCGTGGAAAATGAGGCGGTGAACAGGTTTTAGGAAATTTCGCACGGGATCTCAATTTCGATTTCAAATCAACGGTATCGTAATAATGAACACCATGTTATTTTACTCTTCTTCGCCGCGCTGCTCTGTGAACTGTATTTGAGCACGGGCAAGGTGATAAAGTTGGGATAATCATCATCTTGTCACTCGTTTGGGTTTGGAATACACTCATCAAAAAAATTGGAAATAAGTTTTATAAATATACAGTCAGTTTTTGAGAACCGCAGAGCAAACAATGAAACGAAAAGTTAAATTTCTGCTCGAAGATGGAACATTCATGCTGGTTGTTATCGGGCGAATTTGATTGTTGTAGTAATGGTTGAATCGATTTGAGCGCAATTCACTGACCCAGGAATTCGCGAGTATTTTATTGGAGCAGCATGCCTCGCAACCTCGCTTTCATTATCATCATCATTCTGGTATTTGGAGCCATATTCGCTTCTACATCTGTGGACGCTTCCGCCGTCTTACAGGGTACTGCCACGGCCACCTTCCAAGTCACACCGACTTTTGATATTGCCCGTCTGGTTCAACCGCCGACCGTTTATCCGCCCGCACAGGCTGATAATGGAGCTCAAACATACTGGGGCATGTGCATGGCGTGTCATGGCGATCATGGTCAGGGATTGACGGAGGAATGGCGCAGCTCCTTTATTCCCGATGAGCGTGATTGCTGGAAATCCGGCTGTCATGGAAGCGATCATCCTGAAAATAGTTTTGAAATTCTAAAAGCAGGTGCGCCTGCCCTGGTCGGAACGGGGAAATTAGCTCGTTTTTCCAATGCTTTTGAATTGAGTAGTTACATTCAAAAAAACATGCCGCTCTTTCCGGCAGGTTCATTGACTTCCGAGGAAGCATGGTCTCTGACGGCTTATATCCTGCAACTGAACGATAGGCAACAAGCCAATTTCACGCTGGATAATATCAACGGTTCCGTTATCCCCATACATCGCAATGTAAACCTACCCAAAACTCCGATTCCCGCATCGCTGATCCTGATCGGTATTCTTTTCCTGGTTGCCATCGGGTTAAACCTTCAAGTTAAACAGAAACAAGCAGATTCAACTGTCGTGTTTGCCAAACCAAATTTTTTCCATCATCTGCATCCACCGAGTATACCGGCAGAACAATCCCGCTTCCGGTACACATTGGGCGCGGGTGGCCTGGCGGTCTTTTTATCGCTTATCCTGCTGATCACAGGTTTTTTGGAGATGTATTATTACATTCCCACGCCAAATCAGGCGGCAATTTCCGTGGAAACCATCGTTTTCCTTGTTCCTTTTGGGAACCTGATCCGTAACTTGCATTATTGGGCGGCACAATTCCTTGTGGTGGTAATGACCATTCATCTTTTGCGTGTCATTCTAACCGGTGCTTATGCACCACCGCGACGCTTCAACTATTTGCTTGGGTTGGCATTACTGGTCATGATCCTGCTGCTGGATTTCACCGGCTACGTTCTGCGCTGGGATGAAGGCATTCGCTGGGTACTGGTGGTGGGCGCCAATTTATTAAAAACCATCCCATGGATTGGAGAAGGAGTACATCAATTCGTGATCGGTGGAAGTGAGGCTGGCGCGGCAACATTAACGCGTATCTACGCCTGGCACATTTTTGGACTGACCCTTGGAGCGGCGATTCTGATTATCTGGCATGCCTTTCGCGTTCGTCGTGATGGCGGGATCGCGGTCCCGCTGCCAGTTGAACGCAAAGAGAAAAATCGCATCACACGCTTTGATTTATTGAGCCGTGAAGTTTTGGTGATGACGATTGCGGGTGTCTTTTTATTGTTTTTTTCCTTGTTCATTCCTTCGCCGATTAGCCAACCTATTTCAGATTCTGGTATATTGACAGGCAATTCGCAAGCGCCATGGTTCTTCCTATGGGTTCAGCAGTTGCTCAAGCTTGGCGACCCGTTTGTGTTTGGTGTGCTGACGCCTGTACTGGTGATCGTTGTACTGGGATTACTACCATACGTATTGCCTAATGCAAAAAGTGAGGAGCTGGGTCATTGGTTCACGCCCGGAAATCGGGTTGCGCAGATGCTCGCGGCATTTATCATACTAATAATTCTTGTTCTGACATTTTTAGGATCAATCTCTGGCTAGTATTCAATGAATAAAAAGAACAGTTTGTCCCGTCGCGATTTCATAAAATTATCCACCAATGCCCTATTTGGTTTGGCTGGATTTCTTGGCTTGGGTGTTTTGGCGCGCTACTTCAGTTACCTGCCTGACCCTGGATCGCCAGCCGAATTTGATTTGGGAGATATTGCCAATTACCCAATTGGTTCGCGGACTATCAGAAACGACATCCCGGCAATGATCTACAACAGGGAAGGGAACATCACGGCCTACAGTTTAATCTGTACACACCTGGGTTGTACGATAGAGAATGATGGCGATGAGTTTGCCTGTCCATGCCACGGATCGCGCTTTGATAAGAATGGGACGGTATTGGCAGGTCCAGCACAAAAACCTCTGCAAAAGCTGCGCGTGGAAGTATTGGAAAATAAATTGTTGAGATTGTATACAAGAGAATGAGTCGGTATGAATATGACATGGATGGACTTATCTGTGAATTCAAGTAAAGGATGGAGGAAATGAAGGCAACCCTACACTGGGCCGGGATTGCAGTTGGCGTTGTTGCTGGTCTGCTTATTCTTGGCATTCTGGTTTTATACAGCGCAGGGCGGATGAGGCTCAATAAAAAATATGAAGTGCCCCCAGAGATGATTGCCATTCCCAATGATGCAGAATCTTTGAATGAAGGCAAGCGCATCTTTCAATATCGCGGATGTGAAGCCTGTCACGGTGAACAATTGCAGGGATTGATCTATCTGGACAATCCTGCAATTGGACAGGTCATTACACCCAATCTCACCAGCGGACAAGGAGGCATTGGCGCACAGCGCACAGATAAAGATCTGATCCGCGCCATCAAGCATGGCATACGCCCGGATGGGACGCCGCTGTTGTTCATGCCATCCACCGAGTTTTACTTCCTAAGCAATACAGATCTGGGGAAAGTACTTGCTTATATCCGCAAAGTACCACCTGTAAAAAATGAAATGCAACCAAGCAAGCTATCCTTCAGCGGGTTTGCGGTGATGAACGTAATGAAAGATATTACTTTCCTCCCGGCCGAGCTCATCCCGCACGATGAGCCGCCTCCATCCGCGCCAGAACCTGGAATCACGGCCCAATATGGCGAGTACCTTTCCATATCATGCAAAGTCTGTCATGGGCTAACACTTTCAGGCGGTGAGATATCGGGGTTTCCTGCGGAGTGGCCTGCCGCACCCAATCTGACCTCTGGTACAGGCAGCCGCCTATCGGCCTGGGGGCAAGCAGGCTTTATGAACATTATCAGCGCTGGGGAAAAACATGGAAGGAGGATCAATCCCAATTACATGCCCTGGAAATCATACCGTCACATGACTGACGACGAGCTGCGCGCGGTCTATAAGTACTTGATGTCTCTACCACCTCGGGACTTTGGTGATAGGTAGCGATGAGCTTACCCAACGGGAACTAGCTGGCAATATTCACATTCCCTGCTTACGCACCGCAGTTTCCATTATTGGGCATTTTTAATGGAACCGCATTCACGGATTTTGCACGAACAAATTTTGGCGCAAAATTGCGTTTTTTTCACCAGATTAGCACAGTTGCGAGTGAGTTCTGAACGTAGTTCAAGAATCAAAGGCAGTGGAGTGGGATTGTCAAGCGTTTGATACGTTCTTGAAACCAAAGATGCATTCTGCCGATAATACCGCTCCCGGAAAATTATGATGAAGGTGAAACATCGTGCTACTCGTTTTTCGGGCGGATGACCCAAGTTCCCAGCATAAGCAGCACAGGTAGTTTATGCTGGCAACAGTTCAGCAGAGGCACTCCTTCTGTTCGGCCAGAGTAACAAGGTCAGCCAGCCAAGCCCATCCACAATGAGTAGAAAGCCGATCAGGTTCAGCGGCAGGGACCAGGTAGCCGCCCAGTTGATCCCGCCCGCAACAAAGGTATGTGTCTCGGTCATCATGAAGGGCAGAGCAAGTACAGAGACTCCAACTAGAATGAGGGTAATGGATGCTGCCAATCCGCCAGTATTGCCATTATTAAAACCTTTATCAAAGTTCACACCCCGCCAAATTCCTGGGATGCGAAAGATCAGGAATACGACAAGAGTCAGAATTGTTGTGTACACGACCGCATCCACAGGCATGGACTTACCACGCAACAGGCGTGATACGTAGATAT
>Ga0138256_10006730_pt1 | contig 12164 bp, 3 predicted proteins | sample KNB2016incub_MG_FD_105486 | JGI IMG/M metagenome (GOLD analysis project Ga0138256, IMG submission 105486) | Active sludge microbial communities from wastewater in Klosterneuburg, Austria - KNB2014incub_MG | ecosystem: Engineered > WWTP > Activated sludge > Unclassified | place: Austria... | reverse complement strand
CGACCTGCGTGGTCCGGCGCTGAGCATCCACACCGCGTGCAGCACCTCGCTCGTCGCGATCGCACAAGCGTTCAAAGCGCTGCGCGATGGTGAATGCGACATGGCACTGGCCGGTGGCATCGCGATCACAGCGCCTATGAAAAGCGGCATCGTGTACAACGAGGGTGGCATGTACAGCCCCGACGGCAGCACACGCACCTTCGACGCACAAGGCAAGGGCACGAGCTTCAGCGATGGTGTAGGCATCATCGTGCTGAAGCGCCTCGACGACGCCGTCCGTGACAAGGACCACATCTACGCCACGATCAAAGGCGCTGCCCTTAACAACGACGGTAGCGACAAGTCCAGCTTCACCGCGCCCAGCGTGCGTGGACAGGCCGAAGTGATCGCCATGGCGCAGGCCGATGCCGGTGTTACGCCGGACCAGATCACGTATGTCGAGACCCACGGCACTGCGACACCGATCGGAGATCCTATCGAAGTAGAGGCGCTAACACTGGCGTTCGGTGGAAAGACCAACGGGCACCATTGTGTGATCGGCTCCATCAAGAGCAACATCGGTCACCTCACTCCGGCCGCTGGTGCAGCGGGCGTCATCAAGACGGCACTTGCACTCCGCGAAGAGGTCATCCCATCGAACGTTGGTTTTGAAACGCCGAACCCGGCCATCGACTTCGCGAACTCACCTTTCCGCGTGGCGCAGGAAAACGTGGCTTGGCCACGCACCGGCACACCACGTATCGCCGGTGTATCCAGCTTCGGCGTGGGCGGAACGAACGCGCACGTGATCCTCGCTGAACCGCCGGTGGCTTCGGCTTCCAGCGCTTCGCGCAACAAGCAGCTCTTCCTGCTGAGCGCGAAGAGCAAGTCCAGCCTTGATGCCATGACGGACAACCTCCGCGCATGGCTCGAATCGCACCCGAAAGCATCACTGGCTGATGCGGCCTACACGCTTCAGCTCGGCCGTCGCCACTTCAAGCACCGTCGATTGATCGTCGGCGGAAATCATGGCGAGTTGATCGAAGCGATCGCGAACAAGGATGCTGCCGTGATCGGCACACGCGAACTGCACGAAGCCGCACCGGGCGTGGTCTTCATGTTCCCGGGCCAGGGCTCGCAGTACGTGAACATGGGCCGCGACCTCTGCGAAAGCGAGCCGGTCTTCAAACAGCACTTCGATCGTTGCTGCGAACTCTTCTCGAAAGAGTTCGGCACTGATCTGAAGGCCATCATCTTCCCGAAGACCGGTGAAGAGGAGAAGGCCGCCGAGCAACTGAAGCAGACCATCTACACGCAGGCCTCGCTGTTCACCATGCACTACAGCCTCGCGAAGCTGTGGATGCACTGGGGCATCACGCCGGATGCGATGATGGGCCACAGCATCGGCGAGTTCGCTGCGGCTTGTCTCGCTGGTGTGTTCTCGCTGGAGGACGCCGTGAAGCTCGTGGCCAACCGCGGCCGCATGATGCAGGAACTGCCCGGTGGCAGCATGCTCAGCGTGCGCGCGGCGGAAGAGGATGTGGTGAATAAGCTCCCAGCGGGTTGCAGCATCGCGGCGAACAACGGTCCGCAGTTGTGCGTGGCCAGCGGTCCGCACGAAGCGATCGCCAAGCTGCAAGCCGAACTGGAGAAGGACGGCATCACCTGCAAGTTGCTCGTGACCAGCCACGCCTTCCACAGCCCGATGATGGACGCGATCGTCGCGCCATATAGGAAGGTGGTGGAGAGCGTGAAGTTGAGCGCGCCGCGCATCCCGATCATCAGCACGGTGACGGCAGAGTGGCTGAAGGATGACGAAGCGGTCTCTTCGAAATACTGGAGCGATCACCTGCGCGCCACGGTGCGCTTCGCACAGGCCGTGAAGTTCGCCTGGGCCGATGCCGACCGCGTGATGCTCGAAGTGGGTCCGCGCACCACGGCCACGACCCTCGCGCGCCAGCAGAGCACCGACAACAAGAAGCAGGCAGCCGTTCCATCGCTGGGTGATTCCGCAGGCAACGGCAACGAATTCACCCAACTGTTGAAGGCCATCGGTGGCCTGTGGCAGAGCGGTGTGCTCATCGACTGGAAGAAGTTATACGAGCGTGAAGAGCGTCGTCGCATTTCCATGCCGACCTACGCCTTCGAGCGCATCCGGCACTGGGTGGATCCCGTGGCGATGGTGGCCGATGGTGGTCGTGCGATCGCAAGCACCGCGATCGAAGCGCCTGTACCGAACAGTGGCGATGCGAACCTCACGCCCAAGGAAGCGCTGATCGCACAGATCAAGCACCTGCTGGAAGAGAGTTCCGGCCTTGAACTTGCTGAAGCGAGCAACGAGGAGACCTTTTTGGAGATGGGCCTCGACTCGCTCTTCCTCACACAGGTCGCGACTTCGCTAACCAAGAAGTTCGGTGTGAAGATCTCGTTCCGTCAGTTGAACGAGGAGCTGCCGAACCTGGACAAGCTGGCGGACCATATCCTGCCGCATTGGAGCGGTGGCGCTTCCGCAACGGCATCACGCGATCCCGGCTCGGGGGCCGGAATGACAAATGCGGCGCCTGCCGTGAACGCTTTGGAAGATGCACCTGAACTGAAGAAAGTCTTCGGCGCACAGGCCCGCATCAGCAAGGAGAAGGTGGACGACATGACGCCGCAGCAGCGCGCGTGGTTCGACGCTTTCGTGAAGCGCTACGTGGCCAAGACCGCGAAGAGCAAGGCCTTCACCCAGGAGAACCGCAAGTCGATGGCGGACCCGCGCGTGGTCACCGGCTTCAAGCCGCAGACGAAGGAGCTCATCTACCAGGTGGTGGTGGACAAGAGCGTGGGTTGCCACCTTTGGGACATCGACGGCAACGAGTACGTGGACATCCTCAGCGGCTTCGGCAGTTCGATGTTCGGCTACATGCCCGACTTCATCAAGAAGGCCTGCCACGAACAGTTGGAACAAGGCATCGAGATCGGTCCCATGCATCCGCTGGCGGCCGAAGTATCGAAGCTCCTGTGCGAGCTCACCGGCGCCGATCGCGCAGCCGTATGCAACACTGGATCAGAGGCAGTGCTCGGTGCGATGCGCATGGCCCGCACGGTGACCGGCCGCAGCCTGATCATCTCCTTCAGCGGCAGCTACCACGGCATCAACGACGAGGTGATCATCCGCGGCAGCAAGAGCAAGAAGAGCTATCCCGGCGCGCCTGGCATCATGCCCGAGGCAGTGCAGAACATGCTGGTCCTGGACTACGGCACACCCGAAAGCCTGGAGATCATCAAGCAGCGGTGCCACGAGGCAGCGGCCGTGCTGGTGGAACCGGTGCAGAGCCGTCGCATGGAATTCCGTCCGGTGGACTTCCTGCGCGAGGTGCGCCGCATCACGCAGGAGAACGGCACCGCGCTGATCTTCGACGAGGTGATCACCGGCTTCCGCACGCACCAGAACGGAACGCAAGGGCTCTTCGGCATCCAAGCCGACATCGGCACGTATGGCAAAGTGATCGGTGGTGGCATGCCCGTGGGCGCCATGATCGGCAAGAGCGAATGGATGGATGCGCTGGATGGTGGCTACTGGCAGTACGGCGATGACAGCGTTCCGCCGGCCGGCGTGACGTACTTCGCAGGGACCTTCGTGCGCCACCCGCTGACCCTCGCCGCCATGAAGGCCGCGCTGGTGTACATGAAGAACGAAGGCCCTCCCCTGCAGGAGCGCTTGAACACGATCACCGAGGACATGGTGGCGCGCGTGAACGGCCTATTCGACAAGTACCAGCTCCCCTACCGCTGGGTGAATTTCGGCAGCGCATTCAAGACAAAGTACGACGAGAGCGTCAACTACACCGAGCTCTTCTTCATGCTGATGCGCTACCACGGCGTACATGTGCTCGACTTCCCGCACTTCATCACCACGGCGCATAGCGCGGCGGATGTGGAGTTCATCATCAACGCGGTGGAGAAGACCTGCAAGGAGCTGCGCGAAAGCGGATTCATGCCGGAGCGGACGTATCCGATCACCGTGTTGAACAGCGTATTGAACGGCCACGCGCGGAAACTGAAGGACCGGGTGATCAAGTCCAGCGAGCCGCCAGTGGCCGGTGCTCGGTTGGGCCGTACGCCGAAGGGTGAACCCGCGTGGTTCGTGCCCGACCCGAAGCGGCAAGGAAAATACATGATGGTGCAGGTGGACGAGAACTGAGAAAGTAAGGAAGCATGGAGAAATTCATCCAAGAGCCGCGTTACATCGCCGTTGACTTCGATCCGTTCGCGGGACCGGCCATCGAGCGTACCATTCCCAGCACCGAGGCGCAGCGCGAGGTGTTCGTGGCCTCGCAGATGGGTCCCGAGGCATCCTGCGCGTACAACGAGAGCGTATCACTGGAACTCACCGGCGCACTGGACACGGCCCGGATCGATGGCGCCATCGCCAAGCTGGTGCAACGGCACGAGGCCCTGCGCGCGCGGATGAGCGCGGACGGCCTGCGCATGGTGATACTGGAACACGAGGATATCCGCCCCGCCTTCGTGGACCTGGGCGGCAAGACCGCGGCGGAGCAGCAGCATGAACTCGAGGCCATCGGCGAGCGCGACATGAACACACCGTTCGACCTGCTGAACGGACCGGTGTTCCGCGTAGCGCTCATCAAGCTATCGGCGGACAAGCACCTGCTGCGGCTCACCGGTCATCACATCGTGTGCGACGGCTGGAGCCTCGGCATCATGATGGCGGACATCAGCAAGCTGTACAGCGGCGTGGACCTGCCGCCCGCCGTGCCTTACAGCGACTACGCCATGGCGCAGCTCGACTTCGAGCAGGGCGACGGGCACGCGGAGGTGGAACGCTACTGGCTGGACAGTTTCAAAGGCACCCCTCCGCGCGTGGACCTGCCGACCGACCGGCCGCGCCCGCAGCAGAAGACCTTCAGCAGCCGGCGCATCGACCTGGACATGGACCCCGCGCTGGTCCGGCGCCTGCGCGAAACGGCCACGCGCACCGGCACGAGCCTGGTGACCACGCTGCTCACCTGCTTCGAAGTGCTGGTGTACCGGCTCACGGGCGACAGCGACCTGTGCATCGGCCTGCCAGCGGCCGGCCAGAACGACTTCGGCATGAAGGACCTGGTGGGCCACTGCGTGAACCTGCTCGCCCTGCGCAGCGGCATCGACGAGGCGCGGCCCTTCGCCGACCACCTGAAGGAACGGCGGAGCGCGATGCTGGACGCCAGCGACCATCAGAAATATACCTTCGGTACACTCGTCCGCAAGCTGAAGGTGCCCCGTGAGCCCGGCCGCGTCCCGCTGGTACCCGTCGTGTTCAACATCGACATGAACATGGACGACGGCGTGGCCTTCACGGGCCTCACGCACCGCCTCATCAGCAACCCGCGCAGCTTCGAGAACTTCGAGCTGTTCCTCAACATCGTGGGGCGGCGTGACGGCGGCATGGGCATCGAGGTGCAGTATAATACCGACCTCTTCGACGACACCACCATCCGCCGGTGGCTGGGCCTGTACGAGACCCTGATGCACAGCGCGATGGACGACCTGTCGCGGCCCATCGGCCAACTGGCGCTGCTGCCCGCTACCGAGGTAAAGGCATTGGCCGCGCTGCAACCCGCTCCCGTACCGCCCGAAGGCGCCCCGCTGATGCATGCGGGCTTCGCGCGCCAGGCCGCCGCCACGCCCGAGCGCACCGCCCTGCGCAGCGGCCGCGAGCGCCTGAGCTACCGCCAGCTCAACGAGCGCGCCGATCAACTCGCCCACGAACTGCGCGCGCGCGGCATCGGCCGCGGCCAGCGCGTGGGCCTGTGCCTGGAACGCGGGCCGGACATGATGATCGCGCTGCTGGGAACGCTCAAGAGCGGCGCCGCGTACGTACCGCTGGATCCCGGCTTCCCGCAGGCCCGCCTGGACTACTACGCCGAGGACGCGCAATTAGCCCTGCTGATCACCGGTTCACAGGTGGCCACGGCCCCGCTCTCCTGGCGTGCCGATGCCGGCGAACGCGTATTGCGCATGGATCAGGACGGAGCGTGGAAAACCAGGACCACTACGGCACTGGAACCGGATGACAAGCTGGATGCCGGACCGGAGGACGCGGCCTACGTTATTTATACCTCGGGCTCCACGGGCAAACCCAAGGGGGTGGTGGTGCCGCACCGTGCGGTGGCCAACTTCCTGGGGTCCATGCGGCGCGAACCCGGTATCACCGCCGACGACCGGCTGGTGGCGGTGACCACCCTGTCCTTCGACATCGCCGTGCTGGAACTGATGCTCCCGCTGCATACCGGTGCTGAGGTCATACTTGCGGACCGGGAGACGGCCATGGACGGGAAGCGCCTCGCAGCGCTGCTGGCCGAAAGCGGTGCCACGATGATGCAGGCCACCCCGGCCACCTGGCGGGTGCTGCTCGACGCGGGCTGGCGTGGTGGCCCGGCCTTCCGCGCGCTGTGCGGCGGCGAGGGGCTGCCCGCGCCCCTGGCCCGCGCGCTGCTCGATCGCAGTGGCCAACTCTGGAACATGTACGGGCCCACCGAAACGACCATCTGGTCCACCTGTGCCCGCGTGGAGCATCCGGAGCGCGGCATCCACATCGGCCACCCCATCGACAACACCACGGTATGGATCCTTGATGCGTACCGCCAGCCCTGCCCCTTGGGCGTGCCCGGCGAGATCTGCATCGGTGGCGAGGGTGTGGCGCTGGGCTACCTGGACCGCCCCGAACTCACCGCCGACCGTTTCGTGACCGTGCCGATCGACGGCACGGACACGCTGCTCTACCGCACGGGCGACCGCGGCCGCTGGCGCAACGATGGCACGTTGGAGCACCTCGGCCGCCTGGACTTCCAGGTGAAAGTGCGCGGCTACCGCATCGAGCTGGGCGAGATCGAGGCGCGCTGCGGTGAAGCGGCGGGCGTGGGACGCTGCGTGGTCATCACCCGCGAGGACACCCCGGGCGATGTGCGGCTGGCGGCCTACCTCGTGCTGAGTGAACCCCAACGCTTCGACCAGGCGGCCCTGCGCAAACACCTCGGTGCTACGCTGCCCCAGTACATGGTGCCCCAGCACATCGTGGTACTCGACGCCCTGCCCCTGCTCCCTAACGGCAAGATCGACCGCAAGGCCCTGCCCAAGCCCGAGGCCGAGGCGCGAACATCACAGGCGCCCCGCGCACGGCAAGCCCCACGTGACGCCATCGAGCAGGCGCTCACGGAGATCTGGAGCGCCGCGCTCGGTGTGGAGAAACTCGGGGCCGATGATGATTTCTTCGACATGGGCGGCCACTCCCTCATCGGCATCCAGGTATTGGCCAACGTGGAGCAGCGCCTGGGCCGGAAACTGTCGTTGAGCGCCCTGTTCCAGGCCCCCACGGTAGCGCGCTTCGCCGACGCGATCCGCGTGCAGGAGCTCGCCGAGGGCCCGCGTTACCTCGCCGGCATCCAGAAGGAAGGCACGCGGATCCCGCTGTTCTGCGTGCATGGCGACGAAGCCACCTACTTCCTGCCCCGCGAGCTGGGGAACGACCAGCCCTTCTACGGCTTCTTCCACCAGGGCGAGGACGGGCATCCCCTGCCTTACACCACGGTGGAGGACATCGCCACCCACTTCATCAGCGAAATGCGTGATGTGCGCCCGCACGGGCCCTACCTGCTCTGCGGTTTCAGCTTCGGCGGGCTGGTGGCCTACGAGATGGCCCAGCAGCTCTCGCGCCAAGGCGAGCAGGTACCTTTCCTGGCCCTGCTGGACACCTACGCGCCCGGCCTGTACGTGGAGGTGACGCGGGAGGAGCAGAAATGGTACTGGCCGCTGCGGGACGCCGTGATGCGGCGCCTGGTCAAATGGCACCATGCACGCGGAAAGGTCCTGCCCCCGAAATTGCGCCACTTCCACATCATCGATACTTATGACACAGCGATCCGCCGGTACGCGATCAGGCCGTACGACGGCCCGATGCTGATGCTGAAGGCCGAGACCTCCCCGGGCCCGGCCCACATGGGCTGGAAAGAGCTGGTGCCGGGCGGGCCGCAGGTGGAGATCACCCCGGGCGACCACTTCAACCTGATCAAGGAGCCGCACGTGCGCACGCTCGCGAAGATCATCGAGAAGGCCATCGCGCGGGCGCTCGAAGGCGCCATGGCCCAAGCGGTGTGACCGGCATGCCGCCCCAAGGCCGCCCGTTGACGATCCATTGTGCGCCCATGGCCACGCTGGAGCCTTCGTCGCCGGGCGCCGTGCTCCCGCCAGGTCATGGATCGGTACATATTTGGTACGCCACCCTGGAGGAACTGCGCCCGCGCCACGCGGAATTCGCCGCCCTGCTGGACCGCGATGAACAGGAACGGGCCCTGCGCTTCCGTTTTGATCACGACCGCGAGCGCTACGTCCTGGGCCACGGCCTGCTGCGCGTATTGATCGCCGCTTATCTGTGGCAGGATCCCGCATCCATCCACATGGGTCGCGGGCGCTTCGGCAAACCCTACTTAGAAGGCGCGGACCTGCGCTTCAGTTTCAGCGACACCAAGGACGCCATCCTTGCGGCCTTTACCACCGGTGCGGAGATCGGCGCGGACATTGAGACCATGCACCGGAACGTGGACCATGACGGGGTGAGCGGGCACTACTTCACCACGCCCGAGGTGCGGGCGATCCAGCAGGCCGGCGATGGCGCCAAGCGGCGCTTCCTGGAGTTCTGGACGCGCAAGGAGTCCGTGCTGAAGGCCAGTGGCACGGGCATCATGGACGACCTGCACAGCCTGCGGGTGGACCAGCCCCGGAATGACCTCACCATACGCCACCCGGAGTTCGTGGCCATGGCGGCACCCGCGTACCACGTACATACCTGGCATGTGGGAGCGTGCCACCTCGTGAGCGCGGCCAGCCCGGAAGAGATACGGGAAGTGAGCGCATGGAGTGCAGGGGGAGCCTGACCGCCCGCCACCCATGGGCCTCCGGCCCTTCCTATGATCGCACGCATGGCTTTACTCGATCATGAGTTTCGTTCCGCTGATCCAGGTGTTGCCGGCGGAGAGGTGGACATGGTACAACCCAGCGGACAACGCGCCGAGCGGCACCGTGTTGTTCCCTTCCCGGGCGGCCGTTGAAAGCACCGCCTGTCCGGTGGCGTTCACCACGGTGAGCGTCAAGGTTGACTTGCCACGGAGGGCGGGCGGCAACGCAATGCCCACCTGCGCCTGTTCCCTGGCGGGATTGGGCCACACCGTGAGCGCATCCTTCAGGTTGGTGATCATTTCCGTTACCCCCGTGGCATCGCAGCCCGGTACGATGCAGCCCATGCTGTCCACTTTCACCACCCAGGTGTCCTGCGAGTAGCCCGGCGGTGTGTTGCCACCAGCCTGGCCTAGTGCCCAACCACAGGCGATGAAGCCACCGTCATCCGTCTGGATCACATCCCAGAAACGGCCCGTGCCTTCGGTAATGGCTGTGTCCTGGTAATAGTAGGTGCGCATCCACAGACTGTCCCCATCGGTGGTGGCTCGCAGCAACAACCCGCGTTGGTAGGCCACGGAGTAATCCGATCCGGCCGCGATCAGGTCCGTGTTGGTACACTCCTTCACGGTAAAGAAACCGGTACTGCCCGCCATGCCCCCATACTCGTGCTCCCACAGAATAGACCCATCCGCTGAATCCAGCTTGGCGATGTACGGTCTCGTTAAGGAAAAATCATCGGCGTGGCCAATAGCGCCAGAAACAGCACAATTGCCGTCGCTTGTGCTGCACAGGTGTGCGTTGGGTTCATCGTAGCCCGTACCCCAGACCTTGTGCCAGAGAACACCGCCATTCTTATCCACACGGTAAACGGAGAAGTCGATGTTGTTCGATGTGATGTTCTTATCGCCGCCGAAATAGAATCCCGAATCCGGCAACAGATCGACCGCTACAAAACCATCCCAAAGCGGCCCGCCATAGGTCTCCAGCCACTCCTCATTCCCCAAGCTATCCGTCTTGATCGCAAGGGCATCCACCGAACCTGTGACATCCGTTAAGCCAGCAATGATGTATCCCTTATCGGGTGTTTGCTTGACCTGCTGGCCGGACCATTCATGCAGGTCGTCACCCCAAGAGCGTGTCCAAAGCGTATCACCGTCCATACTGAAGCGCACAAGGTTCACGAACGCCGGCCGATCGATCGTGTCCCGCGTACCACCGATCACATAACCACCATCTCCTGTCCTGTCCGCCACGTTCGCCCAGCCATAATATGTACTCGTCAACTCCTCCGGGTAGATCCGGTCCCAGATCCTGATACCCATATCATTGATCAACATCAATGCACGCGTAGGGGTGATCTGATCACTATCCTCATAGTATGTTTGAATGAACACGAGATAACCTTCCGGATGCCGTTCGATCCCGACAGGATGCTGGGACCACGCGGAATCAAGCAGATCATAACGCAGATTGAATCCGGATTGGGCATGATACTCCTGGGCCATGTGGCCCAGGAGTATCAGCATCACCCACCGTCTCATCGTGCCACGACAAGTCGTTCCATAGCCAAAGCGGTCCCCTCCAACTCCAAGCGGCACAAGTACAGGCCAGCCGCTGCATTCGTCAGTGGCACATCGACCAATTGGACCCCACCGCCACTGCGCGCGTTCCACACTTCACGCCCGTTCACATCCAACAGTACCAAGCGGGCCGAAGGCAGATCCGCCGGTAGTTGGTAGGCGACACGCACTCCATCATTCGCCGGATTCGGGAAGAGCACCAGTACAGGTCCGTTAGCGTCCCTCCGCGTACGGGGTCGCTCCCCGGCTACGGCGCTCCGGGTCAAGTTCGGCAGTATGATGATCTCCGGTCGTTCGGGCTCGCCCAGCGCGGTCAACCACGCTTGTGCTTGTGCGCTGCCTTGGGCATACAGGTCAGCGGCCAGGTTTTGCAACCAAGCACGCGTGTCCGCATCCACGGCCTGCCAGCCGCCATTGCTTTGGGCTTCGGCCCAGCGCTTCACCGTGCCGTACGTACCGGGTTCCTCGCCCGCCATTTCCAGCGATCCGGCCAGCACTTCCGCTTCGGTCCACGCGCCTTGGGCCGCTTGCACCCCCAGGATGGTCAAGGCATTGTTCGGTGCATCCAAGCCCTCATGGAACAGTTGTAATGAATCCAGTGTCCCGTCCAGGTCCAAGCTGTCCAACTGGCTGTTCCTACCCAGATCGCCCAATTCTTCGCCTTTCTGGTGGGCTTTGGCGCTTTGTTCAGCTTCCAGTAAGCTCAAGATGTTCACCTCGCCGGATTGGGCCTGTTCGATGAGGCTGAGGTAGAAGCCATCCAAGGTGGAGTTGTAGGCCAGCTTCATCACTTCCGCCTGTACCGGGCTGTTCGCTACGATGCCTTGCGTGAGGTGCCAGGCCGTAAGGGGCGCCCCCAGTCGATCAAACGCCAACTGGAAGGACTCTACGCCCACTTTCGGCGCGGCAGCGAGCAAGGCATCACGGATGATCGAACTGCTGGTGCTGGACTCCACCGTGGCCTGCAGGCCTTCGGTATCGCCGTTGTCCTTGGTGGCATCGTAGGCCGCTTTCGCATCGGCCAATTCACCGTCGGCCGCCGTTGCGCCCTGCATGCTCATGGAACGCTCGCGTTCCCGGCTGCGGTTGCTCGGGCAGGCCGTGGGCTTATCATAGGCCCATCCCGTGGCCTCGATGATCTGGAACGGGTCGATCTGGGGTTGGCTGTAGCACTGCGGTTTCACATGCGGGTCGGCCGGAGCTGTTCCCTGCACGTGATGCACATACTCAAAATAGTGCATGGTGCTCGGCTCCACCCAGATGTCGTTCTCGCTGCTGTTACAGGACCAGGAGAAGGTATTGCCAGCGGGTGATTGAGCATTGAAGATCGCTCCCTGTTGCTCGGCGATCGTGGGCGTCTCACCGGTCAAGGCCACATCGAACTCGCAGACCGACTCGTTGCCATAGTCGTTACACTTGATGGCAAGGCCGCTGGTGAAGTCCGCGCTGGAGTTCTGCCCTTCGATGATGGTTCCGGAGAAGAGCCCATCGAAGCGGTTGTTGTAATACGTGTTCGGGTTCTTCCCGCTGTCCTTGATCACCAGACCCACCTTCTTCAGGGCCGATGAGTGCGACCCGATGCCGAAGGCGTTCTCCTCGATCTCGTAGCCGGTGCATTGGTCGCTGTACACGCCGTAGGGGGTAACGGCGAGGTCGCCCACGGGCAGG
>Ga0138256_10006729_pt1 | contig 12167 bp, 7 predicted proteins | sample KNB2016incub_MG_FD_105486 | JGI IMG/M metagenome (GOLD analysis project Ga0138256, IMG submission 105486) | Active sludge microbial communities from wastewater in Klosterneuburg, Austria - KNB2014incub_MG | ecosystem: Engineered > WWTP > Activated sludge > Unclassified | place: Austria... | reverse complement strand
TAGTCGCGGGAGAGACCGCCGCGGACGAACTCGGAATAGGAGACCGGCCGCGAGAGCAGCAGGACCAGCCGCCGGGTATGGAGCTCGTGATTCTCGTAGACGGTCGCGGTCGCGATCGGGTAGCTCTGCACGTCTCCGATCTGCAGGCTTCCGACGTTGAGCTTGCCGATGGCGCGCTCGAGGGCGAGTGGACCCTTCGTGCGCAGCACCTCCTGGAGGCGCGCGGCCTCCGCGGAGGAAGTGAAAGTGTCCACGATAATGGACACCTTTCGGGCGGCGCCGCCGGATTCGGGCAGGAGCCTTCCCTGATACACCTCGCGCGCCTCGGCGGTCGCTGCGAGGCCGAGCGTGAGGCCCCCAACGAGGCCGACGACGAGGCCCAGAGCGTGATTGCGACCGGCGAAGGTGGCGTTGGCTTTCATCATTCGATCTCCCGGCGGCCGCGGTAGGGAGTTCGGCCGCCCTGGAGGTGGGCAGTGCAACCTCCGTTCCAGGAGGCGCCGAGCGCGCTCAGACGGGCAGTGCGTCGAGCGCGTCGCCCACCGCAGCGGCATCGGCGTAGCGCGCATCGGGCGCCTTGGCGAGCAACCGTTCGACGAAGGCGACCCAGGGCTCGGGTGTGCCGGGGCGCAGCCGGCGCAGGTCGGGCGGGGGAGACTGCAGGTGCTCGAGCGCGATCGCGGTCGGATTGTTGCCGAGAAACGGTTCGCGTCCGGCGAGCAGCGTGAAGGCGACGACGCCCAACGCATAGAGGTCGCAGCGCCCGTCGAGGTCGGCGCCCTGAATCTGCTCGGGCGACATGTACATCGGCGTGCCGACGGCGAGACCGGTCATGGTGAGGCGGGTATCGCCGGAGAGCGTTCGGGCGATACCGAAATCGAGGATCTTGACCCGCGTCGGCGTCAGGATGACGTTGCTCGGCTTGAGGTCGCGATGCACGATCGAGTGCGCGTGCGCTTCGCCGAGGCCGGCGGCGATCTGTTTCAGGATCGCGCGCAGACGGTCGAGCGGCGGCAACACTTTCGACCTCACGACCTGGTCGAGCGTCTGGCCGGCGACCAGCTCCATGGTGACGAAAATGCCGTCGGGAAAGCGCCCGAGGTCGTAGACCCGCACGATGTTCGGATGGGTGAGGCGGCGCAGGAGCTGCACTTCGCGCAGCAGGCGATCCTGCTCGGCGGCGATCTCGGCGTCCTGGTCACTGCGGCCGAGGATCGTCTTGATGGCGACCTCTTCGGCGAGCTCGCGGTCGCGGGCGCGGTAGACCCGCCCCATGCCGCCGCGGCCGATCTCGGCGACGATTTCGTAGCGGCCGGCGAGGAGGTATCCGGCGGGAAAGCCTCCCTGCCCGGCAGGGCGAGAGAGAACGGGTGCCGCCTCCGTCGAACGCGCTCCTGGCAGGGGCGAGGCCGCCGGCGCCTGGGCGACGGGCATTCTGCCGGTGGCGACGCGCAGCCCGCCGAGGCGCTCGGCGGCGTCCTTGTAGCCCGGCTTGATCGCCACCAGCTTCTGGTAGGCGGCGATGGCCTCGGCGGTGCGCTCGAGGCGCTCGAGCAGGCGTGCCTGCCAGTAGAGCTGATCGACGATCGTCGTGCCGCCCGGGTCGGTTGCCGGCGGCAGCATCTGCAGGCGCTGCAGTGCGTCGGTGTACTTGCCCTGTTCGTAGAGCAACGGCACCAGCAGCATCGTCGCCTTGCCGCCGATCTGCGACGCCGCAGGCACCTGGCGCAGAGCGCGGCTGGCGTCGTCTTTCGATTGCACTTCGAGGAAACAGGTCGCGGCTTCGAAGGGCTTCCCGGCCTTGAGCAGGCTCTCGCCGGCCCGCTGGTAGTCGCGGGCGTTGAGAAACGCCTCGCCGGCGGCGGCGTCGTCGCCGGCGGCGAGAAAGCTCCTGCCCGCGTCGGCCCACCGGCCGGCCTTGCGATAAGCCTCGGCGGCGAGGCGCGGCTCGCGCGCCTCTTCCCACGCCCGGCCGGCCTGCGGCCAGACCGCCGCGGCCTCCCAGGCCTGGGCGCACTCCTTGAACGCCCCCGAGGCCGCAAAGAGCGCCGCCGCCTCCTGCGGCTTGCCGCAGGCGAGGAGGGTTTTCGCCCGCTCGTGCGGGCGCATCCCGGTCGCCTTCGGCAGCAGGCGCAACGCATCTTCCTTTTCGCCGACCGCGACGTAGGCCTGGATCGCCTCCTCGAAGCGACCCGCGGCCTCGAGGAGCTTGCCCGACTTGAGCGTCGGCATCGTGTTGGAGAGCAGCGTCGCCGCCTCGCCGCTCTTGCCGAGCTTGCCGAGGAGCTCGGCGCGCTCCTGATCGATCTCGGCGATCGCCTGCTCGATGCCGGGTTCGCGGCGCGCGCGGCCCTCGGTCTTCAGCCGGTTCGACTCCTGCTCGAGGGCGCGTGCGGCGTCGCCCGGCTGGTTGCCGCGGCGGTAGTAGTTCGCGGCGAGCTTCCACAGCCGGGCCTTTTCGTAGAAGCGCGCCGCCTTCGCATGCAGCTGCAGTTTGGCGGCCGATTCGGCGGCCTGCTTCCAGTCGGCGCCGAGCTCGAAGAGGACGATCGCTTCCTTGTGGTGGCCGGAGGAGGCGAGAAGCTCGCCGGCTTGCAGCGGCGTGGCGTCGGAGTAGCCGTCCGGCACCTTGCCGAGCACGCCCACCAGCGTCGTCTCGACGGCGCGCCGCGAGTTCCCGGTCTCGGCGAAGAGCTTCGCCGCCTGCGGGTGCAGTCCCGCCTTGGCGTAGGCCTCGGCCGCCTTGGCCTTGTCGCCCGCCTTGAGAAACGCCTCGGCGCGCTGCTCCGGCGTCGAAGTGAGGTTGGAAAGGAACTTCGGTGTGAAAGCCACAGGACGGGTATCTTCCGTCGCCCGCCCTGCATGAGGCAACTGGCACTTCGAAGCCCCTATCGTGAAGCTGGAGTCAGGAATACTTTGGACCGTGCTTGCAGCGTCGACTCGATTGTGTAGCGTGCTTCTCGTGACTCCCGATCTTGTGTTTGGAGGGAAGCCCGGAATGCGATCGAAAGGGGACGCCCAAATGTCGAAGGTGAAACTTGCAGGCGCCGTATTTTTCGTTGCTCTTGCCGCAGCTTCGAGTCGAGCTCAGCTGCCTCCCGCCGCGACGCCTGGATTCAAAGCCGACGGCGTGTATGACTTCAAGAACGTCGACAACGTCTCACTCATGAATGGTGGACTCTCGATCAACATTCCGATCGTCGGCCCCTATGCGGTCAATGGTGGTCTCAACTGGTCCCTGCAATTGAACTACACGAACCAGGCCTGGGAGGCCTATCCCACGACCTGCCCGCCGACAGGCGAAATTTGCGACGGTGTGGTCTATCCCAAGCCCGATCGGAAAGGGGGCCTGGGCTGGAGAGTGTCGCTCGGCGAGCTCCGGAAGCCCATCGGCGTGGGCAGTCTCTATAACCCACGGTGGGTCTACTCCGACCCTTCGGGTGGCGAGCATGTCCTGTACCCGAATCTGCATCCTCTTGAGGGGCCGGATCCCGGCGACCCCAACCCTCCCGTTGCGCTTCTGGAAGGTGTGAATTACACGCGAGACAACAGCTTCCTGCGCGTGACGTGCGCGACGCCAGCGACTTTCGGGGACTGTCGTGTGCAGTTTCCCAACGGCGATGAGCATAAGTTCCAGAATTTCGGCACGACCACCGCACCGGAGTATCGGCTCACAGAGATCAAGGATCAGTTCGCCAACGTTGTCTCCGTGGCCTACAACTCGAACAATACTCTTTGGACGATCACGCAGACGGGGAGCGCGAGGGCGGTTCACGTAGGATTCTGGGATCCTGGGGCGTCGTACCCCAATCAGCGACGTCTCCTGCAATACATCGATGCCCCCTGCTTCCAGAACCTCTGCAACGGAGGACCATCGACAACCGCGCAATGGACCTTCGTTCAACAGACAGCTTCGGTCTGGAGACCGGCGATTTTCAACGCTTCGTACAGTGTGCCAACCACGGCGTGGGTCCTGACCGACATCAACCTGCCCGACGGCACGAGCTACTCGACGCCGCCTGCCGGCTACGAGAACAATGCCACCGGCGAGATCGCTTCGCTTACGCTGCCGACGGCCGGCAGAATCGAGTGGGACTGGACCAGCACGATCTTTCCAGACATGCAATCGACGATTCCCTGCCCGCAGCAGATTCCGCCGAACATGAATTTCTGGACCGACGTCAACGGAGTCTCCGCGCGCCGGGAGTACGATCCGGGAAGTGCCGTCCCGGCGAATCCGATCGGTACCTGGACCTATACGAGAGAGTTCACCACCTCGACCCCGCAAGGCACCACACAGAGTCTGAAGGTCACGCTCGTGACGCCGCTCAAGGACAAGTCGGAGCATTTCTTCAGCATGTACCCCGTGGAGAACGGCGCAGCCAGCTGCGGCCTTCTCTACGATCCTCCGATGTGGGGCGCGACGATCGGCGATTACGCGATGCCCTTCACCCGTCAGTTCGCGGATGCAGTCAACGCCGACGGCATTCAACGCTACCTGTCCTCGAAGGTGTACGACTGCGACGCCAACGGCAACAACTGCGTCGCTGCCCGCGAGGTCTATCAGGCATGGGAAACCGATGGCGGGTCGCTCTCGTGGGGAAACGGCTCACTGACCGACAAGGATCGCCGACTGCGCTCGGAGCGCGTCGCCTTCCTCGACGACGCGCCTTACTGGAAACGATCGACGTCCTCGGACTACGACGGCCTGGGACACTATCGGACGACCACGACGGATTCGAACTTCCCGTCCAGCCACACCCATGTCGAGACGACGAATTTCAATCCCGGGCGAGGCACTTTTCCAGGGACTTACCAGCCTTTCCCGGCGGCTACCGAGTGGCTCGTAGGACTTTTCGATAGCCAGAGCGCGAGCGAGGCGGGAATCGAAGATTGCAGCGGCACCACGACGACGCAATACTCCTGGCAGCAATTCTGCTTCGACCCGACCAACGGACAGCTCAAGCGCCAGCGCATTCTGAAGAACAGCTCGGCGACGCTGACCCCCAGCTCGACCGACATCCTGCGGGTCTTCGAGGACATCGGCACGGCGGACGGCAACATCGACTACGAGAGCTGGTACGGCGGCGATCTCGAGCCCGGCGACAGCGGACTGTGGACCTCGACGGACCTCTGCAACACGGCGAACACTTTCGATCCGGACTACCGGATGCTCCACAAGTACGAGTACGGGGTTCGAGCCAAGTCGCGATTCACCGATCGCAGTCGCACCAACTACAACGAGAACGACGATCCAGCAGAGGTCCAGGCGTGGCTGCAGGATCAGACCGTCGATCAGCCTTCTGGACTTCCGAGTTCGAGCCGCGATGTTGCAGGGCTACAGACCGACTACCGGTTCGACTCCTCCGGGAGGCTGCTGGAGGCGGAACCGGTCGCGGCGAACGGAGCGGCGTCGGAGTGCTACCAGTACTTCAACGCCAATGGCAGCACGCAAGCCAAGGTGATTCACGAGTCGAAGACCTGGGCCGCATCGGGTTGCTCCTCGGGCTCGATCTTGGCTCACGACGAGGTGCGCTACGAGGCCTTCGGTCGCGTTCGACGCCAGAGCCGGTGGAACTACGACAGCGTCCTCGACAACCGGTATACCTACTACAACGGCAACGGCTGGAAGGCGTTCGTTTCCGAGTTCGGGCGCGACTCGAATGCAGGGGAGTACGGCATCGAGAGCTACGACTTTGACCCATTCGGAAGGTCGAGGCAGCTTCGGCGGTACACGGCGCCGGGCGTTTTCAGTACCGAAGCGACCCTCGCCTACAAGGGAGATCGCGAGGTGCAGCGAACGCAGAGTGTCGCTTCCGTGCTCTCCGGGTCGCAGGTCCTGGAGGCGGCGGTGACCATCACCGAGCGCTACGACAATCGCGGGCGAATGATCGAGATATGGGAGCCGTCTCAAGGGAGTGCGTCGAGTATTCCGACCAAGTATGCCTACGACATCGGCGGCCGGCTCCGCCGGGCCAAGACCGATCCAACCGGATCCTCCTCCGATCAGACGCGATGCTGGGACTACGATCAACGGGGTCTGTTGCTGTCGGAGGATTATCCCGAGATCGTCGGGCTTGGCGGTGGCCACGATGTCTCTTATCCGATCTACGATGCCCTCGGACGCGCCAAGAGGCGCGAGGAGGGGAGTAGCCCCGATTTGGCGATTCTGAAATTCGGTTTCGACCTCGCTGGGCGCCAGGTGGACGTCTGGGATCTCGGGGTCGAACCGGGTGCTGCAGACGATCAGATCATGAAGTCCTGGACTTACGCGACGGCCAACGTCGGCTCTACCAACTATCAAAAGGGCAAGGTTGCGCTCGCCAAAGGCTACAACCACACGCTCAACGGTTCCGAAGCACGAGTCGAGGATGCCTTCACCTACAACCAGCCCGGAGGACGGCTGGGCTCGCGCCAGACGGATTTCTACTGGCTCGGCACACTCCAGGATAGGTTCCAGTTTTCGGAGACGCTCGATGGACTGGGAAGAACGACATCGAGCACGCTTCCGACCTGTGTGGAGGCGATCCCGGCAGCGCCGACCTACTGTGACACGGCTCATCAGCAGCCGCTGACGCTGACGACGACGAGGTCCAAGGGCTTCCTGACCGCGATTCCCGGGTGGGCGACGACCATCACGTATCACCCGAACGGTCTGTGGCAGTCGGTGTCGCACGCAAATGGAGCTGTGGAGGACCAGGCGATCGGCTCGGACCGCCGGCCGCGGCCCACTTCCCTCCGGGTGCATCAGGGGGCGACCGACTTCTGGCGATCAGGGCTCTTTCTCTACGATCCATCGGGAAACATCAAGCAGATGGGCTTCCAGCACGTCTTGCCGACCGATCCGCCGACCGACCTCAATGACCATGGTGGCAAGGATCAGTTTCTGTACGACGAAGTCAGCCGGCTCCAGCGCGCCTGGGAGACGGTCTCGGCCTTTCAGACCGACCAGCAGCAATATACGTTCGACCTCCACGGCAACATCACGAATACCGCCACGACGATCGGCGGAGGATTGCCGGTCTCGCGAGCGACCCCGACCGATCTGCAGACGAACCGCCTTGACTCTGCGCTAGCGGCCTACGACACGCGCGGCAATCAGCTGCTCTATTCCGGCGACGACTACACCTTCGATCATCTGAACCGGATGACCCGGCGCAATCAGGGTCGTGTGCGAATCGATGAGTACTTCTACACAGCCGCCGATGAGCGGATCTTGACTTACGTGAACAAGTCCGGCAAAACAGAGTTTCGATGGGTTCTGCGCGACTTCAATGGCAGAGCCCTGCGGCACTTCGATGTGAATCGAGACTTCACGGTGGTTCTGGTCGGCGCTCGGCCGACGCGCTCTTACATCTATCGCGACGAAGGGCTCCTCGGTACGATCGACTATCCGACATCGACCACCTCCACTTCGTATCACTTGGGCCTGGATCACCTCGGGAGCCCGCGCGTGGAGCTGAACTCGACGCCCGCCGTGACGCAGAAGTGGAAGTACTTCCCGTTCGGCGAAGAAGCCATCGCCTCCTCCCAGACCGGCTCCCTCCTTCGCTTCACCGCCCACGAACGCGACGTCTGGAACACCAGCGGCCCCCAAGACGACCTCGACTACATGCATGCGCGATACCACTCACCGCTAACGGGGAGATTCTTGAGCGTCGATCCAGTGTTGGCGATCAAGCGATCGATGAAGAAGCCTCAAATGTGGAATCGGTATCCCTATGTCGCTGGGAATCCGCTGAAGTACGTCGACCCCACGGGAGAGGCTCCTGTGCCAGAACTGCTCGTGGCGCTCGCGGCGGAATGGGCGGTCCGCACGGGCGACTTCTTGCAAGGTTTCGCTGCGGGAGTGAAGAAGGAGTCCGGGGCGGCTGCCGCTGGCGTTCCGGCGGCGCCACCGGCGGGGGCGGGGTCGCCCGAGTTCAAGGCCGGCGGCAAGGTGGCGAACGTTGCCGCCAATACAGATGTCGTCGTCGAGGTTTCGGGGTCAGCCGAAGTTCTCGGGGGCGTTACCGGAGGAGTGGCGGCCGTCAATGGTAACGACATCTACGTCTTCGGCGGTGCGACTCGGTCTGCTAGCCTGCTCCCGCTCTCGGGTTCAATCTCGATCGGCTTGGTGCAGAACTACAGCGGCGTCGGCTCCTACGGAGGGCACTTTACATCCGCGTCCTTTGCACCCGTTGGGCTCTCGGTCGCTGGAAATCCCTTCGGCCCATTGGACGGCACAACCTCGACTAGCGTCGTTTTTTCGTCCGATATCGGAATTTCGCAATCGCAGACTTGGTATCAACCAGTTGCTGCACTCTTTGAAGAGCCTTGATTGAGGAAGTGGGCGGTGACTCGCGAGGATTGCCGACGATGAAACCGACGAGCTGGGGGCGGACCGAGAAGGTCTGGGCGGCCTGCATCGCCTCTGCCCTCATGCTCTTCTTTTTCACGCTCGCCTTGTCCTTCTACCTCGGCGGGTACGCTGTGATTCGGACCCACGGTGAGTTCCTTCTCATCCGTGGCCGCGCTAGAAGGGAAGTTGATCAAGCGGTTGGCCTACTTTACTTTGCGACGTCCTGGGCCTTCCTCCTAGCTTTTCTTGCGAGCGTTGCTATGAGCCTGGCTGTCTACGTTAGGCAAGGAACGCTTCGTGTCCGAGAGGTTTTTCAGGGTGAACGCGGCGGCGAGGTTTCCTCTCGGCTCTTTCTTCTCGGAGCGTTGCTCAGCCTTCTTCCGCTGCTCGCGCTTGCGCTTCGCGCAATTCTCTAGCGGCGCCGCCGCGGCTCTCTCGTTCCATCCACCACGTCGCAAGGAGACCGAACAAAGCTGGAGAGTTCTTCGCTCCAGCGACGACCACGATTACTCCGGGTCGCAGCGTCGCGCTGGGGCCCTCGCCCAGCACCAAGTCCGAAAGTGCCACGATCATCTGGGGACTCGTCGTCGCAAGCAAGAGAACGATGAGGGTAGTCGTCCAGCTCTCTGCTGACCTCACTCCGGCCGCTTCGCGACAAAGCGTGCTCAGCTCCACGCAGAACAAGGCCGCGCCACCCAGGCCAATCCATCGCCCGATGGGCAACGCCGCAACAACGGCTTCTGTCGAGCCCCGGAAAAGGGTCGCGACGGACCATATCGCTATTGAACCTGTCAACATTGCCAGGAGGGCCATCGTCGTCCGAAACCTCTCTCGCAATCTGAGCCGAGCGAGTCGCACTAGTCCGACTGTGCAGAGGAACAATCCGGCTCCGTCGTTTAGGACGTCGAAAGACCAGATTCTGCCAGCGAAGCGGATCCCAATATGAAAATCGAGAGCCCACACCAGAAAGCCGCCACAAACCCACCAGCAAGCCTGCGCTGCCTTTCCAAGCGGAGGCATTCTCTGGGTCTCGCTACCTTGGACTAGCGTCCGTCGTGCTGTAGAGCGGTGTCGAGCATTTCGAGGACGAAGCGCTGTCGTGCTTTGGGGAGCTGCTGGATGCGCTCGAGGTGTCGCTGGAGCTTCGGCGCGGGCCCGCGTTTCTTGGACTTGGGCTCGGCGCCGAGGAGCTCTTCGACGGGGACAGCCAACGCCTCGGCTAGGGGAGCGAGAAACGAAACCGGTACCCGCCGCCGGCCGATCTCGTAGGAGGCGATCTGCTGCTGCGTGACCTCGAGGCGCTCGGCAAGCTGCGCCTGGGTCAGGCTGCGCTCGCGCCGAAGAGTGGCCAGGCGGGCGCTGAACGTCCTGAAGAAAGCCTTTTCCTCTTCTGTAAGGGCCGGTCTCATCGCGTTTCCGCGATAGACGCTACCCCGGGTACCTTCATCACAGCGTTGACTATACGCCATGCTTGCTGGCAGGGCGGGGAAGGGAGAGCTTGTCTTTGCTCAGTCAATCGACCCTTGGGGAAATACGGTCTTTAACCGTCTTCAGATCCCTTCGCTACTCGAGGACTTGGACACCTTGCGCGAAGGGGCGTCGACTGAGGAACAGGCTGCCTTGGTCGAGGTCGAGAAGTTGGCTAGGCGGGCACTAGAAAAGATGCATCACTACCTGAAGTTCTGCGGGGACTAGGATCAGGGATGGCAGAGCAGGATGGGTGTCACAGCCCCCCCGGGCAGGCAATAGCCCGCCCGGGGGAGGCAAGGTGAGGTGAGGATCTATCTGGTCAGGGGGCGACGGCCGACCAGGCGCTGCTGTTTCCGGCCTCGAAGCCATCGAAAAAGAGGCTCAGAAAGTACTTGTCGGTGTACGTGTCGAACTCACTGGTGTTGTCCGGGTTGTCGCCGGTGCTGTTCGAGGAATCGGCCCAGATCGGGTGGGCGACGCCGTCGATCACGGTGAGCCCGCTGTAGTCGCCGAAGTCCATCTGGATGTCGGTCGAGACCGAGGCGCCGTCGCTCACTCGTACGTTGCCGCGGAAGGTGGGGAAGCCCACCGGAGTGAACGAGTCGCACCACTCTTCCATCGCCGTGTTGGTCCCCGAGTTGCGCGCGTCATGCCAGCAGATCGCGACCTCGCCGGTCGCCGGATCCGAGGCGATCTTGGGCAGGAACTGGCTGCGCGTCGTCGCGTCGGTGTTCACCTGGATGGGCGCGCTCCAGGTGGCGCCGGTGTCGTCGGAGTACCGCAGCATGATGTTGGTGTTGTGGCTCTCGTTGACGAGCTCGTCGGTGTAGACGAGATAAAGCCGGCCGAAGTGCTGGCTCGTCGGGTTGCGGTCGAAGGCGAGGCCGGCCTCGGGGTCGATCGAGCGGTGGTTCTGCGCCGGAATGAAGTCGAATCCGCCAACGTTGGTCGTCGTCGCCACGATCGAGGCGCCGAAGCCGCCGGCACCGGGGCCGTCGGAGTCGATGTTGATACGGATACTGGCGTTCGGACCTTGACCTCCACTCGGACCGCAGACCTGCACGACTGCATGCGGGAAGACGGGCGAGGTGGCGATATCGCCGAAGCTGCAGCTGCTGGTGGTGGGCGCGGTCTGCATCGCAGAGAAGGCACCGATCGCCCCTAGACCCGTCACCGCCGCCCCGCGGGCGACCATGACCGAGTCGTTGTTCCAGACGATCCAGATCATGCCGTCGTGGGCCACCACGGAGGGCTGATCGACGCAGAAGTTGCAGAAGAAGCTCGCGACTGGGCTGAAGCTGACGCCGCCGTTAACGCTGACTTTGGTCACGATGTTGTCGGCCGCAGAGTCGATGAAGGTCGCGAACAGATTTCCGAACGAGTCCCAGGCGAGATTTGGATCGCAGCAGTAGCTGCCGAGCGAGCCGCCGACGACCCAGGTCTGTCCGCCGTCGATCGAGCGCCAAGGGCTCGCGGAACTGTTGCAGTGGGCGACGAGCTGCAGCGGGTTCGCCGGGTTCTTGGCGATGGCGCACTCGTTGTCGCCATTGACGATCTTGCTGATGTTGATGTCGACGGTACCGGCGACCGTTTCCGGGGTGCCGCTCGTCTCGCCTTCAGCTTCGAGCTTTTCGCCGCGATAGGTCCACGGGGCGACCGGGTTGGGAACGCTCCAGACGCCGCGCCGGGCTCGCTGCGCCTCGGCCTGCGCCGCGGTCAGCTCGTCCACCTGCCCTTCTCCGGCCGGACGGTACCGCGCTCCGGGCCGCAGCCAGGCGAAGCCGGCCGCCGCCAATTCCACGCTCAAGTCCCGCGCAACGCCCTGGGCATCGGTGTAGAAGACCCGCGAGACCATCTCGTCCTTGGCGTTGCGGTACTTGAAGCGCACCGCGCCGTTCTTGCCCAAGAGGGCCTCGCGCACGAACGCCTTGGCTTCGGCGGCGAACGGCTGGCCGTCGGCCGGCGCTTCGGTGCCGTAAATGCGGACGTCGTAGCTCCCTTCGCCGTAGGAGAGGATGACGACGTTGGCATCTTTGACTGCGGTGAAAACGCCGCCGAGGCGTTTGGCGGAAGCCGGCTGCGCCGCCAGGCCGAGCAGGGCGACGGCTGCGAGCAAGCTCGCAGAGATGGAGCGCGGGACGCGATCGTGCATGGGACGAGAACCTCCGGAAGAGTGAACGAAGACCGACTGGAACCGATTTGCAGGTAGTTTACCGCAGGTTTCTACGGAGAGGATTCCGCGCAAGGGCTGCTAGGCTTTGCGTGCGATGTCGGCATCGTTCCCACGATTGCACTCGATCCTCTTGCTCACGGCCTGCTGCCTCGCCGGGTCGGCCGGCTGCAGCGCCGGGTCTCG
>Ga0138256_10006727_pt1 | contig 12168 bp, 15 predicted proteins | sample KNB2016incub_MG_FD_105486 | JGI IMG/M metagenome (GOLD analysis project Ga0138256, IMG submission 105486) | Active sludge microbial communities from wastewater in Klosterneuburg, Austria - KNB2014incub_MG | ecosystem: Engineered > WWTP > Activated sludge > Unclassified | place: Austria... | reverse complement strand
TCGCCGAGCGCCTGGGCGTCTCCCGCCTGTCGGTATCCGACCTGCTGCACGGGAAGCGCGCCATGACGCCCGAGATGGCCGCGCGCGTCGCCAAGCTCCTCAACACCACGCCGGAGAGCTGGCTGTGCATGCAGGAGGCCGTCGACCTGTGGGAAGTGCTGCAGCACCCCGAGAAGCTCGCCGGCATCAAGCCGATCAAGGCCGGGCGCCTGGTGGCCTGACGCCAAGCTGCTACGCCACCACCAAGGCGGTGGTCCCTTCCTTCGGCGGCTTCTATGTCCTGTTCGACTACAACGCCCAGCGCCAGATCGTCACCACCCTGCTCGACATCGAGGTCGCTCTGGTGCTGATCAACGGCGGGCTGCTCTGGCTGTTCTTCGCCAAGCGGGAAAAAGAGCCTCTCTCGACCTGGGAGATGCGGGCGCTCGCCAAGGCCCTCCGCAATCGCCAGCGGGGGAAGTAAGGACTTCCCCCAGTCCCGCTCAATGCGCGAGCGGCTGCCAGCCGGGATGGTCGAAGTGGCTGGCGTACTTCTCCAGCGCACCGCCCACCTTCAAGGCGCCGGCCTGGCGCTTGACCTTCTTCGCCTTGCCTTCCATCGCCTCGATGCCTTCCAGAATCTCGGCTATGACCAAGTGCAGTTGCGCGTCGGCCTTCGGGTCGAGCTTGCAGTTGGCGAGGATGCCGTTCACCTCGCCGTTCACCTTCTTTGCCAGCTCGCCATACTTGGCGGCGGAAAGCTTGTTTTCGTGGATCTCGTGGTGCACGGCATCGATGCTGTTGCGGATGCTTTCCATGCCCTTGCGCAGCGGCGCATCGGTTGCCCACTTCTTGCCGTTGTTCAGCTCCAGCTTCGCCGGCGCGGCGCCGTGGTCGTGTTTATGGGCGTCAGCAGCCAGACTGCCCGTGGCCAGTCCCAGCGCCAGACCGGCGGCAGCCAGCAGTTTCCGGATTCCCTTCATCGTGCTCATGGTGTCTCCTGATTATTCATTTGCCCGAATTGGCAATCGCAGTATCCAGGATGCCCCTTAAAGGAAGCTTAAGCGGCGGGAAATGTGACTTCGACCCGCAGGCCGTGGCCACCCGATCCTTCGCCGAGCACGACGGACGCGCGGTGCAGATCGGCGATGCGCCGCACGATGGACAGGCCGAGGCCGCAGCCCTCCTCGCCGGTGCCGAGCAAGCGGTGGAAGCGGTCGAACACGCGGCCGCGCTCCGCCTCGGGGACGCCCGGGCCGGTGTCGACGACGGCGAGCGACGCGCCAACGCCCGTCCGACGTAGCGAGACTTCCACTTCGCCGCCGGCCGGCGTGTAGCGAACGGCATTGTCGAGCAGGTTGCGCAGCAGCACGGCGAGCAGCACAGCATCGCCCGCAACCGGCGTCGCCTCGCCCGGCGCAAGGCCCATCTCGATGCCCCTGGCGGCCGCGGCCGGCGCGAGTTCGGCGACGCCCTGCCGCGCCAGTTCATGCAGGTCGACTGTCTGTCCGGGCGGCAGCGCCGCCTGCGGGTCCAGGCGCGCCAGCACCAGCAACTGCTCGACCAGCCGCGCGGCGCGGTCGGTTCCGCCGACGACGTTGGCCAGCGCCCGAACGCGCTCCGCCTCGCCCGTCGCGCCGAGTGCCACCTGCGCCTGTGTCTTCACGGCGGCCAGTGGGGTGCGCAGCTCGTGGGCGGCATCGGCGGTGAAGCGACGCTCCTGCTCAAGCGACTCGCGCAGGCGATCGAACAGGGCGTTGAGCGCGGCGACCAGCGGTGATATCTCGCGCGGCGCATTGCCCTCGTCAAGGTGGGCGAGGTTGTCCGGGTCGCGCCGACCGACCTCGCGCGCGACGGTCGCCAGCGGTGCCAGGCCGGCGCCGACCGCCAGCCAGATGAGCAGCGCGAGTGCCGGCAGGGCGAAGTAAAGCGGGTGCAGGAGATGGCCGGCGACGCTTTCCGCCAGTTCCTCGCGCAATTCGTAGCGCTCACCGACCTGCACGACGTAATGCCGGCTCTCGTCCCAGCGACTGAAGATGCGCCAGCGCTTGCCGTCGATCGTCGCATCACCGTACCCCTCGGGCTGGCTTTGCAGCCGTGTCTCCGGCGCGCTCGACGAGCGCAGGCGCAGCCGGCCCTTCCTGTCCCAGACCTGGAAGGCGATCTTGCGCTCGTGCTTGTACTGGCGCGGCAGCGTCGCCTCGTGGTCGTCCTCGAACTCGTGCTCGAGCTGGGCGGCTATCAGGCCGGCCGACTGGGCAAGGTGGGCATCGAGCATCTCGCCGATCTCCTTGCGCGCGTCGAAGTAGGTGAACACCGCCGTTGCCAGCCAGGCGGCGAGCACCGTGCCGGAGAGCAGGAACAGCAGGCGACGGCGCAGGGACGGCTTCACGAGGCTTCTTTGGGAATCATGTAGCCGACGCCGCGAACGGTGCGGATCAACTCCGGCGCCAGCTTGCGGCGCAGGTGGTGCACGAAGACCTCGACGGCGTTGCTCTCGATCTCCTCGCCCCAGCCGTAGAGCTTCTCCTCCAGCTGGGCCTTGGACAGGACACGGCCGGCGTTGAGCAGCAGCGCGTGGAGCACGGCGTATTCGCGCGTCGACAATTCGACCGGGCGGCCCTCCCAGTTGACGCCGCGTGCCGCCGGATCGAGCCGCAGGGCGCCATGCGTCAGCAGCGGTTCGGCCTGGTTCTTCCCGCGCCGGATCAGAGCGCGCAGCCGCGCCTGCAGTTCGCCGAGGTCGAAAGGCTTGACCAGGTAGTCGTCGGCGCCGGCGTCGAGCCCGGCGATGCGGTCGGGCACGGTGTCGCGCGCCGTCAGGATCAGCACCGGCACGGGATTGTGCGCGGTGCGCGCGCGCGCCAGCAACTCCATGCCTGACAGGCGCGGCAGGCCGAGGTCGAGCACGACGGTATCGTAGGATTCGCCGGCCAGCGCCAGTTCCGCCGCGCGCCCATCCTGCGCCCAGTCAACGGCAAAGCCGGCCTGCAGGAGGCCGGCGCGGATGCCGTCGCCAAGAAGGCGGTCGTCTTCGACGAGGAGGATTCTCATGCGGACATGTTAACGCGGATCGACGCGCCGTATCCCGGGGGCTGACTTTCCCCGGACGGCCTCAGCGGGCCAGCCACCACGCGCCGGCGGCAGTCCAGCCGAGCAGCATCAGCGCCGCGACGATCCGTTGCCCATTGATGGCCTCCTCGGGCCGGCCCTGCTTGCGGCCGGTCACCATGGCCCACACCAGGTTTTCACGGTGGGCCAGGCTGCCGACGAGCACGCCGAGCAGATGCACGCCCACTACGGCCAGCATCAGCCCGGTGAGGAATTCATGCAACTCTTCAAGCCATTCCCCGCCCATCTCCTGATAGGTGAGCCAGCCGCTGGCGCCGCTCGCCAGCGTCAGCGCCAGCAGCAGCACGATGGCCCAGCCGGCGGCCGGATTGTGGCCGGCATAGTGCGGTGGCCGCGCCTGCAGCAGGCTTTTCAAATAGCCGATAGCCTGCCGCGGGCCGCGCACGAACTCGGCGAAGCGGGCGGTACGGCTGCCGACGATGCCCCACAGCAGGCGGTAGGCGGCCACGGCCATCACCGTGCTGCCGGCGAAGACATGCACCAGCCGCCACGACTCGCTGTCGCCGGTGGCCCAGGCCAGCGCAAAGCCGCCCGCCATCAACCAGTGGCCGAGGCGCACCGGCAGGTCCCACACCAGTATCTTTTTCATGACGATCTCCTCAATGTCTTTCACGCAACTCCGGCAGGGCGATTTCGCGCCCGCGATAGCTGCCCTGCTCGGCGCGGCTGTGGCAGGCGCTGCAGTTCGACGTGCTTTTCACGCGCGCATCGCGCCACAGCGCCTGCGGCACCTTGCGGTGCTCGCGCCGGAACCAGGCGCTGGCGGTGAGCCGCGGCGGATCGCCTTCCCCGGCCATGCGGCCGCTGCCGGCGGCGTTGCGCACCAGGAAGTCCTCCAGCTCGCGCCGCGTCTTCTCGTCGAGGCTGGCATTGTCGCCGTAATGTTTGTCGAGCCGGGCCATCACCCGCTTCCAGTCCGGCGCGGTCAGCAGCGCCGGCGGAAAGGCCATATGGCAGCCGCCGCACTCGGCGGCGAACGACGGCGGCGCGCCGGCCGGCACGGGCAGGCGGTCGGCCCTGGCCACCGGCGACAGGATCAGGGCGGCGACAAGCAGGGAGAGTTTCGTAGTTTTCATAGCCCCTCCGTTAAAAACCGGACGAAATCCGCCTTCTCGGCGGCGCTGCATTCGCGCCCCAGCACTTCGGTGCAGTTGCGCCGGAACCACTTCTCCGCCTTCGCCGGATCGGTGAAGCGCGCGGCTTCCGCGCGCGGCGCCAGCGGCTTGATGGCTTTGCCGGTGACGGCATGGCGGCCCGCCTGGGTCGGGCTGTCCGTGTGGCAGGACACGCAGGCCGGCATCTTGTCCGACACGGCGAAGCGCCGGGCGTAGAACTCGGCGCCACGCTTGGCCGAGGGCTGGAAGCCGGACGACTGCCTCGCCGCCTCGGCGGCATAGCCGTCGATCATCTGCTGCGGGGTGGCTGGAGCTGCAGCCGCACTTGCCGATAACAATGCAATGAGGAGCGCTTCCTTCATGACCGTTCCTTTCGGTGAAAACACGGAACGGAGTTTCAGCGGGCCGGCTTAAGCGCGGCTTAACGACACAAAGGACTTGGCTTGATATGGCTCACGGGTCAGCCTCTGGTCGGCTGGCATATGATGGCCAAACATTTTCGTTCCTTGAAAATCCCGATGGATTTTTGCTCGCGGAGTTGCGTCTTTTATACCTAAGACATTTCGATGCCGGCCTGATCTCCGCCGCCGGCGGCGTGAACAGCCTGGTGGGCAAGAAATTCGCCGAGCGCTTCCAGCCGGACATCGACGTGCGCGAGTGCCGCCACATCTGGCTCGGCCCCCATCTCAAGCTGGATGCCCTCACCTTCATCACCGAGCCCTCGGGATGGGGCTGGTTCCAGGTGCGCGCCTACCGATTCGACCGCGACAAGGATAGGAAACTCAACGCGACGAGCCGGAGTATCTTCGCCTCTGGCCGCACCTGTCGATCGCCGATTTATTGCGGGAAAGCCTCGAAAACCTCCCGCCTCCCACAGCGGCGGCCCGCGCGCCGGGACGACTTTCGGCGGCTGGGTGGCTTCACCGATGTGCTCGAATCTTCTTCACGGTGGCGGCCTCGTTGATGAAGGCGATGATGCGCATCTCGGCGTGGCAGATCCGGCAGGCCAGAGGGAAGGCCTCGTAGATCCTCGCCAGCAGCATCGCCCACAGATCGCGCGCCGCCGCGCGGTGGCAGGGTTCTTCGTCGTGCGCCGCAAGAGTCGGCGCTGGCGGGGCGGCGGCAGGGCCCCCTGCCGTCACGCGGCGGCCGCCTCGTCTGCCGCCGGCTCGATCGGCAGGCGCAAGGTGAAGGTGGTGCCGCGGCCGGGTTCACTTTCGACCTGGATGTCGCCACCGTGCTTGCGGACGATGCCGAAGGCGAGGTAGAGGCCGAGGCCGGTCCCGGAGCCGACCGGCTTGGTCGTGAAGAACGGGTCGAATATCTTCTTCCGGTGTTCGGAGGCGATGCCCTTGCCGGTGTCGGCGACACTGATGAGGACATCGCCGCCCTCGCGCCGGGTCGTGATGGTGATGGTGCCCGGCGTGTCCATGGCCTGGGCGGCGTTCACCAGCAGGTTCATGAACACCTGGTTGAGCTGGGAGAGCACGCAACGGATGGGCGGGAGGTCGCCGTAACGCCGCTCCACGGTCGCCTTGTACTTGAGTTCGTTGGCGACGACGTTCAGGGTGCTCTCGATGCCTTCGTGCACCTGCGCCCAGGCCCACTCGGTTTGGCCGGCGTGGGAAAACGCCTTGAGATCCTGGACGATCTTCTTGACGCGGTCCAGTCCGTGCTGCGATTCGCGCACCAGCGCGATCATGTCTTCGCGCAGGTAGGCGAGGTCGGCCTCCTGCCTGGCCGCGTGCAGCGCGGCCAGTGCCTCCGGCGCACCGGCGAGCAGCGGTTCCGTTTGTTCATACACGGTGACGAGCCGCAGCAGCTGTTCGGCGTAGTTGCCGAGGGTGCCGAGGTTGGAATTGACGAAGCCGATCGGGTTGTTGATCTCGTGCGCCACGCCGGCCGCGAGCTGCCCGAGCGATGCCATCTTTTCCGATTGCAGCAACTGCTGCTGGGTTTGCTGAAGCTCCTCCAGCAGTGCCGCCTGGGCAGCCGTCTTCTCTTGCAGGGCGGTCTGCGCCGCCTTGAGGCCGGAGATGTCCATGGCCGCGCACATCAGGCCGGTCACCCGCTCTTCGGCATCGCGGACCGCCGAGAACGACAGGTTGACCGGGCGCTGCGCACCCTGGCGCGTCACGTAGGTCCATTCGCGGGCCGGCAGGGCACCGCGCGCGGCGAGTTCGAGCAGGCGCGCGACGCCGGCGGCGCCTTCGCCGCCGGTGGCCGCGCGCAGTTCTTCGGGCAGATGGAAGTCGGCGAGCTGCCCGGCGTCGACCACTTCGTCGGCGACATGGCCAAGAAGGCGCTCGGCGCCGACGTTGAACAGGCGCACGACGCCGTCCCGGTCGCAGAAGATGATCGAAAGCTGCGCGGCAGCGTCGAGGATGCCCTTGCGCAGGGCATTTTCCTGATGCAGCAGGGAGAGTACCCGCTCGACCTCCTTGAATTGCCGGATGACGAGCTCCTGGGCGATCCCCGCCGCGCTGTCGGTGGCGCGGATGTGCTCGCGCAGCAATGCGTTCTCCTCGCGCAGGGCGTCGCATTCCCCCGTCGCGGCGTCCGCCGGGCTCACTGGACGACCCTCCCTCCGGCCCCCTCCCCACGGGAGGGGATGGCGGCGGTTCGGCGCTGCGCGCCGCCGGGTATTGACTGGCGCCCCTTCGGGCGGCCGTGCACGGCGCTCACTCTTCCATGACCACGCGGTTCTTGCCGGCGTGCTTCGCCTTGTAGGTGCAGGCATCGGCGCGGCGGACGAAATGGCTCGCCGGCTCGCCCGGCCGGTACGCGGTGCCGCCGATGCTGACGGTGCGCCGCTCGAAGGCCGCCGGCTGCGGATGGTAGACCTGCTCGGCGGTGAGGCTGCGCAGCCGTTCCGCGACGATCTGCGCGCCCGCCAGGTCGGTCTCCGGCAGCAACAGCACGAACTCCTCGCCGCCGTAGCGGTAGGCGCTGTCGGTGCGCCGCAGGCAGTTCCGGATGACCTCGCCCATGCGGATGAGGACGCGGTCGCCTTCAACGTGACCGTAGGTGTCGTTGAAGCTCTTGAAATTGTCGACGTCGAGCAGCAGCAGGCTGAGGGGCGGCCCGTAGCGCTGCGCGCGCTCGATCTCGATTTCCAGCTGCTGGTGGAAATGGCGCACGTTGTAGAGGCGCGTGAGGCCGTCGGTGATCGACAGTTCGCGGTAGCGCGCCTCGCTCGCGCGCAGCGCCTGTTCGGCGGCCTTGATTTCCGTGATGTCCATGGCCGAACAGACCAGGCCGGTGATGGCCTCGTCATCGTCGCGCACCGGCGAGACGGACAGCTTGACCGAGACGGCCTTGCCGGTCTTGTCGCGGTAGGACCATTCGCGCGAATGCACGAGGCCGCGCCGGGTGACGGCGATCAGCGCGTGCACGCCGGTCACGCCGGTGAGGCTCTCGATGGCCTCGATCTCGTCCGGAAGGTGGAAATCGAGCAGGCTGCGGTGGTCGATGACTTCGTCGGCACCGTAGCCGAGCAGGTTTTCGGCGCCGCGGTTGAACAGCCGGACGGTGCCGCCGAGATCGGCGTAGATGATCGACAGCTGGTCGGTTGCATCGAGCAGGCTTTTGCGCAGGGCGTTTTCGGACTGGAGCAGGGAGAGGATGCGGTCTACCTCGCGGAACTGGTCGAGCACCAGTTGCTGGGCGACCTCCGATCCTTTCTGCACGGCGCGGATGTGTTCCTTCAACTCCGCGTTTTCCTGGCGCAGGCCGACGACGTCGGGGCCGTCGTCGGCGCAACGGAGGAACCTCGGCGCGAGTTCAGTGCGGTTGAGCGCGTCCATGCGCAAGCTCCAGGCAGTTGCGGGCGATGGGTCGTGCCAGCGCCCGGTCGGCCCCGGCCGGCGCGCCGACCACCCACATGCGCGGGAGCGGGTGCTGCACCAGCGGTGCCGCCTGCAGGAGGAAGGCGAGGCCGCCAGCGTGGTCGAAGGACAGGGCCGGATGGCCGGCGACGGGGTCTTCGAGTATTGCGATGTCCACCGGTGCTTCGTCGTCGCCCAGCAGCGTGTCGGCAAAGACCACCCGCTCCATGCCGTCGAGCAGGCAAAGCAGGTTGAGCCCATGGAGGCCGCCGTCGACCACTTCGACGTCCGTGCCGAGCGGCATTCCACCGAGCTCGGCGAACACCGCCGGCCCGACCCAGTCGGCCGGATGGTAGGGGTTGCCGATGCAGATGATGCGGGCGCGCGGCATGCTCAGAATCCGCCGACGCGAAATCGGCTGCCGCGGCCGCGCCGGTCGAAGGCGTGCACCGTACACACCAGACAGGGGTCGAAGGAGCGGATGACATGGCCGGCCTCGACCGGGTTGCCTTCGTCCGCGATCGGCGTGCCGACCAGCGCCTCTTCCCAGGGGCCGCGTGCCCCGTTGTCGTCGCGCGGCGAGCCGTTCCAGGCGGTGGGGGTGATGATCTGGTAGCCGACGATGCGGCCACGCTGCACGCGCGCCCAATGGCCGAGGGCGCCGCGGGCGGCATTGACGAGGCCGAAGCCCTCGCCGTCGGGTTTCTCGCGCGGATTGACGATGAACGGCTCGTCGTGGCGTGCGACCAGCTCCGCCAGCCATGTGTCGATGACCGGCAGCAGCCGCGCCGGGCGCACCAGGCGGGCGACCTGGCGCGCGAGGGCATCGGCGCCGCGGCGGGAGACCCAGTCGGTGAACAGAGGCTCGCCGCCGACCACCGCCTCCGCCAGCGGTCCGGTTTCCGCCGGTGCGCCGTCGTAGCGCGGAGCCTTGGAATAGGAGTAGCGGATGCCGTCGTCGGCGACCGGCAGCGGCCGTGTCAAGCCGTCGAGCGGGTGGCGCAGTCCTTCATAACCTTCGTAGCGGGATGCACCGATGCTCTCGCCGACGTGCGCCTGGTCGAAGGCGCTGACCTGGGTACCACGGGCGAAGCCGGCCGCAACCAGGCTCGGCCCGGCGCCGCGTGCGGTCACCGTCGTGTCTGCCGGCATGTCGGCGAGGCCGTAGGAAAGGAAGTTGCCGCAACCGGCCCCGAGCGCGTCGAGCCCGGCTGCCCGCCCGAGGCGCAGCAGCCAGCCGAGATCGCTGTCGGCATGGGCCGGATCTTCCTCCAGCCAGCATTCCAGTGCCGCCAGGCTGTCCACCCCGGCCCAGCGCTCCAGCGAACAGCCGAGTACCTGCTTCTCGTACCAGCGGCGAAAGCGGCCGGTTACCGCGCGGCAGTTGGTCAGTTCCGCGGTGTTGGGCAGGTTGGTGACGCCGCCGGGGACCATGAACGAGGAATGCGGCCACTGGCCGCCGAGGATCGCGATCACCTCGATCAGGCGCTTCGTCTCGCGAATCGTTTCGATGCTGGAACTGCCGCGGAGCGGCTCGAAACGCGCGCGCGCCTGCTCGAACAGCGGATGGTCGGCGTAGGCCGGATTGGCGAAGTCCACCATGAACATCAGGATCGCCTGGCGCACGTCGCTCTGCGCGTGCTCGGCCAGCAGGGCGATGTTGCGCACGCGGATGCCGTTGTCGGCCGGGGTGACGCCGGTGAGGGCGTCGAGGCACTTCGCGGCCGCGTTGAGGTGGGTGGTGGTGCAGATGCCGCAGATGCGCGGCGTGACGACGAGCGCGTCGAGGGCGGCGCGGCCGGTCAGCATGTTCTCGAAGCCGCGATACAGGGTGCCGGCGCTCCAGGCGTCGACGATGCGGCCGCCTTCGACGGCGACGCGGATCTCCAGGTCGCCCTCGACCCGGTTCAGCGGAACCTCGACGATGCGTCGCTCGCCCATGGCCTTCCCCTTCTCCGGTTCCTAGACCCGCGTCTTGCGTTCGACCAGGCGCTGCGGCGCGGCGGCAGCGGCCATGCCCTTGTAGGCCAGGTAGTGCGCCCGATCGACGCCGCGCGGCAGCTTGACCGGCACGCCTTCGATGTTCTTCGTCTCGAAAAACGGATTGCGCTGCGGGAAGGTCGGGTCGGTGCAGCCGAAACAGCTCACGCCCGCCCGTGTCTTGGACGAGCGCTCGTTCCAGAGGGTCTTGTTGCAGGGACCGCCGACCAGGGGACCGTGGCAACCCATGTGGAAAAACAGGCAGCCCTTCTCGCCGAACTCCGATTCCTCGACGCGGTATTCGTGGTACTCGTTGCGGGTGCAGCCCTGGTGCACCAGGGTGCCGTACCAGTCGACCGGGCGCTGGTACGCGTCCAGCTGAATCGGCGAACCCATCGCCAGCGAGGTGAAGGCCGAGGCGAGGATCGAGGGGTGCACCGGGCAACCGGAGAGGTTGAGCACGGGCAAACCGCCGGCGGAGCGGAAGCCGGCGCCGAGCAGGCCGCCCGGCTCGGTGCGAACGAACTGCAGTCCGCGCGCGTCGATCTCGTCGCCGACGCCGAAGCCGCCGAAGGCGGCACAGGTGCCGGCCGCGACGACGAAGCGCGCGCGTTGCGCCAGATCCGCCACCAGATCCTTCTTCGGGCGGCCGTCGCGGAGGTCATAGCCGCCGCTGCCGTCCGGCCCGAAAACCATGGCCCCTTCCACCACCAGTACGTCGAGCGGGATTCTGCCGGCGGCCAGGCCCTCGGTGATTTCGCGCTGCCGGGCCGGGGAATGGTTGGATAGCGAGGGATGCCAGAGCAATTCGATGTCGCAGGCCTGGAACAGTTCGGCCACGTCCGGGTCGCTGGCCGACAGGAATGACATCGTGTCGCCGCCGCAGCCGCCCGCCTGAATCCAATAGACGCTGACGCTCATGGCCCATCCTTCCCTTCGAAGTAGCTGCCGCCGCATCCGGCGCGAGCTTCGATCGATATAACGGGCCGTTGCCACGAAACTTTAGTGATAGTCCGGCGCAATTGTCCCGGCAGCGCGCTTGGGGCATGATGCTCTGCATTGCCGCAAGCGCATTCCGGAGGAAACGATGAACCGTGCCATCCGTTTTTTCGAGCCGGGCGGGCCGGACGTCCTCAAGTGGGAGGAGGTCGAGGTCGGCACGCCAGGCCCCCTGGAGGCGCGCGTGCGACAACATGCCGTCGGCCTCAACTTCATCGACATCTACCATCGCACGGGTGCCTATCCGCTGCCGCTGCCTTCGGGCATCGGCCTGGAGGGAGCAGGGGTGGTGGAAGCGGTCGGCGCCGAGGTAAAGGAGTTCAAGGCGGGTGACCGCGTTGCGTATGCCGGAGGGCCGGTCGGCGCGTATGCGGAGGCGCGCCTGATCCCCGCCGACCGGCTGGTGGCGCTGCCCGGGGCGCTGACCTTCGAGCAGGGCGCGGCGATGATGCTGCAGGGCATGACCGCGCAGTATTTGCTGCGGCGCACTTACCGTGTTCAGCCGGGCGACACCATCCTCATCCATGCCGCCGCCGGCGGCGTCGGCCTCATCGCCTGCCAGTGGGCCAGGGCTCTCGGCGCCAGGGTGATCGGCACGGTCGGCTCGGACGCGAAGGCGGCGCTGGCAACAGCCCACGGCTGCGACCACCCCATCGTCTATACGCGCGAAAAGTTCGCCGAGCGCGTGAAGGAGATCACCGGCGGCGAGGGCGTGGCGGTGGTGTACGACTCGATCGGCCGCGACACCTTCATGGATTCGCTGGCGTGCCTGCGACCGCTCGGCATGATGGTGCTTTTCGGCGCGGCCTCCGGCCCGGTGCCGTCCTTCGACCTCGGCCTGCTGGCGAAGATGGGCTCGCTCTTCGTCACCCGGCCGACGCTGTTCACCTATACCGCGCAGCGCGCCGACCTGGTGCAGATGGCCGGCGAGTTGTTCGACGCGGCGACCTCGGGCCGGGTCAGGGTCGAGATCCACCAGCGCTACGCCCTCAGGGATGCGGCGCGCGCGCAAGCGGACCTTGAAGCCCGCAGGACGACCGGGTCCACGATCCTGTTGCCCTGAACCGCGTTTTCGCACCGGCCGGCGCCGCGCAAGAAAAATCCTCCCGACGGGCCGTCCGGGCCGACGGGCGGCG
>Ga0138256_10006725_pt1 | contig 12169 bp, 9 predicted proteins | sample KNB2016incub_MG_FD_105486 | JGI IMG/M metagenome (GOLD analysis project Ga0138256, IMG submission 105486) | Active sludge microbial communities from wastewater in Klosterneuburg, Austria - KNB2014incub_MG | ecosystem: Engineered > WWTP > Activated sludge > Unclassified | place: Austria... | reverse complement strand
TCCTATCTCATGAATATGTTTTAGAGCTCTCCAGTCCATATTCTGACTTCCAATGAATAAGTTTTCCCGATCGACTATGAAAAACTTAGCATGCATTACTCCTCCTGCAATTCTTCCCATAGGAATTTTTGCGATGAAAATATTTTCAATACCTTCAAGTTCATCAATCGTAGTTTCTTTATTATTAAAATAAAAAGATGAATCCACAATGATACTTATATTGACTCCTCTTTTAGCTGCATTTTTTAGTGCAATCAAAATTTCATCAAGAGGTTCACCATTTTTTCCTGCAAAATAAAAAGTCTCAATATAAATACTTTCTTTAGCTTCGTTTATCATACTCAGCCAGACATCAGCAGTTCGCGATAGTTTAGATTGGTTTAAAGTAGTCTCGGCGGGAACACTTTCAACAAGTTCAATTTCATCCTGAGGAAAAATCTGTGAACAACTAAGAAGAAGAATAAGTAAAGATACTAAAATCCGTTTCATAATTTTATCATACAAAATAAGACATAATTTTTTCTATTTGTTCCATTCTAAGTAAATCTCCGGTTTTTTTATATATACCGGAAAGATTTCTCATTACTCTTAAAATAATTTCCCGGTCTGTCGAGTTCTTTAGATATGGAATTCCTTTAAACTCTTCATCTGTCATGCCGATTTTTTTTATAAAATTTTGCGCATCTTTTACAGATATAATTATTCCTTTGTTAAAGGGATCTATAAAAAATTCTTCCTTTTCATCGGCATATTTAAGGATGAAATGTCCTGGAAGGCTTAAACCATAAACAGGTAGTCCAAGTCTTCTTGTTATAAATAAATATAAAATTGACAAAGTTATAGGAATCCCTTTTTTATCATCCATTACTTTATTCATATAGCTGTTATCTGGATCATAATAATTTTCCTCATTACCTTTGTATCCTTTTTTAAAAAAAAGATATTCATTTATAATGTTTAAAGTATCAAGAATATTAATATTATCCGGAATATCTGAACTCTTCAAGAGCTGATCAATTTCTTTAGCGATTAAATCAAGCTGTGAACCATATTCGTTAATACTGATTCCTGGATAGTTCATTGCGGCAATAAGAAATACTGCTTCTTCAAGAATATCAGGATCATCCCGTTCTATAAGTCTAAGAAATTTTTGTTCTGTATCTTCGAAATTAATTATAGAAATGATTTCAGATGCTCTTTTTTTAACAAGAATATTTTCACTACCCGAATAATTCCTAAGAAACTCTGATGACGGGTTACCGTGAGAAATAAATCTTTCTTTTATACTTCCGTATATATTTTCATCCTCATCATCAAGAAGTTTGATAAGATTTTCAAATTCTATTGTTAATTCTTCAGGTGTTTCATTTGCAGTTATCAAAAACGATTCTCCTTTTAAAATTTTCTTATTGTAATATCTTTAATAATAGTAATCTGATTTTATTTTAAAAAATTTATATTAATTTCTTTTTACTTTTAAGTGCTGATATTTGAAGTATATATTTTTTTTGACGGAATTTTACTTAGAAATATTAATCCGGTAATAAAAAACACAGAAAGAACCAATGAACTTACTCTCATATTTCCGGTCAGCTGATTAATAAATCCATACAGGAAAGTTCCAATAACAATTGAAACTTTTTCCGAAACATCATAAAAGCTAAAATATGACGCATGATCAGTCGTATCATCCGGAATTATCTTTGCATATGTTGATCTTGATAATGCCTGAATCCCTCCCATAGTAAGACCGACAAGTCCTGCTACGAGTATAAACTGTACAGCCGTTGTAATGAAGTAAGCAAGAACGGAAACAGTGATCCAGAATAATATTGAGATCATCAAAGCATAAATATTCCCGATCTTTCCCGATATAAATGAAAATAAATATGATCCTGCAACAGCAACTAACTGAAGTACAAGTATAGTGGCAATTAACAACTCACTTGAAAGTCCGAGCTCTTTATCCCCGAAAATAGTAGCAAGATATAAAACAGTCTGAACTCCCATGTTGTAAAAGAAGAATGCAAGTAAAAATTGTTTCAGCATTTTCTGATTCTTCAACTCTCTCAGGACTTTTCCTAATTCCCTGAAGCCGTTAAGGAAATAATTTCCCTGGGGTTTTTTATGATAAATGTCTTTAGGCAGATAATGAAAAGTGTAAGCGGCAAACCCAAACCACCACAAGCCAACAGTAAGAAATGAAATCCGCGTTGCAATGCCGACAGAACTTATGCCGTAAAATTCAGGAAACAAGATCATGGAAAGATTGAAAATCAGAAGTATAATGCTTCCGGAATATCCAAGGGCAAATCCCCGGGCGCTTATTTTATCAAATCTGTCTTCAGTGGCTATCTCCGGCAAATATGCATTATAAAAAACTATGCTGCCACTGAAACCTATACTAGCCAGTATGAAAAGTATCATAGAAAGCTCAAGTGTATCTCCGGTAAAAAAAAATAAAGCTGAGCAGGAAAATGCTCCTAAATAACAGAATATCCTCATAAACATTTTCTTACTGCCGGAGTAATCTGCAATTGAAGATAATACGGGGCTTATGAGTGCAATCAGTAAAAAAGAAAATGATAATGAATATGAATACAAAACCGAGTTTATAATTTCAAACCCGAAGAAGGAAACTGTATCTTTAATAACAAGTCCGTTCGAATCTTTTACTGAAGTAATGTTTTGAAAGTAGATCGGAAATATGGCGGAAGTTATAACGAGTGAATATACTGAGTTTGACCAGTCATAGATACACCAGGCATTTATTATTTTCTTGTCATTTTTGTGAAATGTCATTCAGGTAAAATGTCCGGGTTAAAAATAAAATGGAAACCTAAGAAAATACTATTTATTTTTTATTACATTTAGACAGATTTCGCAGTTTTTTTCTTTTTCTTAACATTGATCAATCCTCTGCCTGTCTTATTGATCTTATTATCTTTTTTTAACTCATCGAGGACTGCATCAAGAATTCCGTTTACAAACTTTCCGCTGTTTCTTGTACAGTATTCTTTGGAAATATCAATTGCTTCGTTAATAGAAACCTTCGGCGGTATATCGGGGAAATACAGAAGCTCAGCTACACCCATCCGAAGAACAATCTTGTCCACGAATGCCATTCTTTCAATTTCCCAATTTACTACTTTATCAAGGATGTAAGAATCCAATAACTCTTTATCTTTAAGAACATAATTAATAAGGTTGTCTGCAAACTCCGAATTCTCTCTGTCTTTGACCTCTGACAGATGGTCAGCCTTGACTTTACTGATTGGCTCTTTTGACATTTCGTGAGCATATAAAGTCTGCATTATTTTAATTCTGACATCCCTTCTCTTTAACTGTGGCATTTATTTTTTGTTTGTCAAAATTAATCAAATAAATTTTAATATAACATTCTTTTATAAAAATTTATAATAGTAGAATTTGATTGATTATCAATATTGTTTTGTAATAATATAGGGGAAAAAAAATAGACAGAATAAGTTAAAATTCTCAACCCCAGTATTTTTCCATTAATCTAGAAGTCCATTCAGGCTGAATGATTTTCTCACGGGGTAGAAACTCTTTGAATACAGGTTTTATATCAATTACAGGTGTTCCGTCTATTGCATCCAGTCCGGATACAGTCAGTACATTCTTTTCGGCTTTTATAAGTTTGACAATTGTAGTACCAAGTAAATTCGGTCTTGCCTTTCTTCTCTGGGAAAATATCCCGACTTCCGGAAATTCTTTGTTACCTCTGGGATGCGATGAAGAAATGCTTATCCCGGAAGGATCTGCGAGATGGAAATAAAATATGATTTCAAGATGTGAGAAATCAGTAATTCCTATAAGACTCTTCTCTGAAATTTTTTTACTAATAGCTATTTCCGAAACTTCATCTCCCCAAAAGTCATCTTCGGCAGTTTTTCTGTTGTTTTTTACAAATGCGATAGGTTCAATAGAGAACATAATGTCTTGAATTGTTTTTGTTTTAATTATTGAAAATTCCTGATGTTAAACGTTTAAAGGACCGAAAGGATTCAAAGAATTCCTATTTCCGGTAAATTATAAAAATCAGTTTCATTAAGGACTTTTTTTTAACTCATTTATCTTTTTAGTTATCTCAAAAACCTCGAGTATTTTGTCCGGATATTTTTTTAAAGTAAGGCGGTCTTCTTCAAGCTGACGAAGTTTTATTTTTTTTATCACATCCTTAGCATATTTCAAACTGTATTCCATCTGCACACTTTTATTAAGCAGATGATCCCTTGAATTGCTTTTGAAATAACTTGGTTCGTGACGAGGCACTGCAATTGTTGAAATCAATATCTTTGCATCTTCACTTTCGATATCATTAAGAGATTTTGAAAATTCGATCTTACCGGAATCTATGTATTCATCAAGAAAATATTCTACAATTTTCAATACGGTTGGATTTTTAATAAAACCGGTTTCAAGATTATTTTCCAGATAGTTTAATACTTCTTCGTTTCCATGAATGAAAAGATCAATAATATCATGCTCTTCCGGAAGGATTACAACCTTTCCGCTGCTGCCATTAGTGGATTTCTTTTCAGGAATTATGACGGAAGATCTGAGATATGGTTTTGGCTTATTTTCTTTAAGTGTTTTTTCAAGTTCATCTCTGAGATCTGATTCATATAATGAATATAATTCAGCTATCTCTTTTATATAGAATGCTCTTTTAATTTTATCCTGAATCTTACCAATGTATCCAATAATCTCTTTTATGAAATTTGTTTTATCTTCTACGGAGCTTAGTTTATTTTCTTTTGTGTAAAGATCCGAAATAAAATTTATGACTGATTTTCTGCCGGAGACATATTTCTCAAATTCAGTTTTATCATATTTATTTAAAAAACTGTCCGGGTCTTCACCTTCAGGAAGTGAGATTACAGAAAGCTCCAGACCTGCTTCCAGAATGATTTCTATACCGCGTTTAGCGGCTTTTATGCCGGCAAGGTCAGAATCAAAAAGAAGACAAATGTTCTTGGTATAACGGGAGATCAGATTCACCTGATCTTCAGAAAGCGCCGTACCGCTTGATGCGACGACATTTTCAATTCCAAATTTGTGAAGAGATATTAGATCCATATATCCTTCTACAATTATTACATAATCATAATAACGGATCTTTTCTTTTGCAAAATTAAGTCCGTACAGAACTTTACTTTTATTGTAAATTTTTGATTCGGGTGAATTTATATATTTACCGCCGAGATCATCTTCGTATAATTTTCTTCCGCCGAATCCAACAACTTTATCATTTTCACTGAAGATCGGGAACATGAGTCTGCCTCTGAACCGGTCATAATATTTATCAGCATTGCTGTCATCTTCCTTATGTACCAGGACACCGGATCTTTCAAGCTCGGGCTTTGTAAAAATTTCATCCTCCATAAAATAATTCATCAGACTATCCCAGCTCTTATGCGAATATCCTATTCCGAATTTTTCTGCCAGCTTAAAGTCAATTTTCCTTTCATCCAGATACCCCATAATAAATTCTTTTTCATTTCCCGAAAGATTTTTGAGATTTCTGTGAAAAAATTTTGCAGATGCTTTGTTTATTTCAAAGAGTTTAGAAAGTTCATTGGAGAGATCAGGATCTTTTGAATTTAAATTCAGCTGAATGCCTGCCCGAAGCGCCAGCTTTTGAACCGCTTCCATGAAGGTTATCTTCTCAAAATTCTGTACAAATGTATATACATTTCCGCTCGATTTACAGGAGAAGCAATGGTAAACCTGTTTAGCCTGAGATATGTGAAGAGACGGATTTTTATCCGGATGAAATGGGCAAAGAGCAAGAAAGGATTTGCCTTTTTTCTTTACCTGAATATAACCTGAAACAACATCTACAATGTCATTTGCCGAGGATATTTCATCAAATTTTTCCGGTGGGATCTTCAATTAGAGTTAATAGTTAGTAGTTAATAGTTAAAATCAGTTAATAAAAATCAATAAGCATTATATTATAGAATCTGTTAATAAGTTAATTGAGTTTTGTTGGTACCGTTCTGATCCATGATCCATAATCTTCCGTTACCTCTGCTTCGGTTAGTATAAGCAATTTTATAATTAGTCAAACAAAAGTCAGGAGAATAACCCTGAGATTCTGTTAATCTGATAATATTTTGTCCGTTAAGATCAATTTTATAAATATACGAATAACCGCTTTTATTCTTTGAGCAGAAAATTATACCATTATCTGTCATATTCGGATAACTGTTATACTTATATTCATCCCCTGACAACACTGCAATGGTATTTATGCTTCCGGTTTTAAAAAAATATTGGACAAGTGAATCTCCAATTTGCGAGTTATATTCACCTTCATTTATTTGTTTGAAATATATAATGGAAGTATCCCCGGTGACCCAGGAAGGATATTTTCCATTACTGTCAATAAATGTTTCACCCGAACCGTCAGGCCGAATCACAAAAATATCAGACATTGAAACTGAATTTGATCTGTTATATGCGATCAGATCTCCCGAGTAGCTCCATTCCGGATCATTTGAGATACTCCCGAATGTTAATCTGACTATACTGTCTCCGGTATAACTGCAGATATAAAGATCATTAAATTGAGAAAATACAATACGACTTTCATCCGGCGACCAGTCTGGATTGACTGCGATACCGCTTATCAGCTGAGTAACATTGTTTCCCTCTGGGTTTACGGAATAAATTCCGCTTAACTCATGATCTGTATTGGAGTGAGCGTAAGCGATTTTACTTCCTGAAACAGTCCATGCAGGGTCAAAATCTATCTGAGTATAATCTGCAATTTGTCCCGGAGATGGTGTGTCTGCCTGTTCCTGACAACCGGAATACAAAAAAGTAATTATCAACAATATCAAAGTTATAACTTTTATGTTTCTTGAGTCAATCATAGAGCTAAAAGGAAATAAATATTTTTAAATAAATATTACAATAATTAATGATTTAATCCATTGAAATATTCTTTGAATTAAGATTAAGATCGGAGGTTTAATCAAAAGCTTTAATGTTTAACGGACTGTATATAAATTGTAATTTAAGATATAATGAATTATTTTTGATCGATTGAAATTTTGGAATAAACATAAATTCTGTATGATTATTCCGTGATTTCATTAACTTAAATATTCATATTGGATAAAGAAGGCATACCGGATAATATTTCTCCAGAAGATAAAAACAGACCCGAAGATTCATCCAACCCAGAGATCTTAAAAACTAAAAATATTTCTGATCGTGCTGAAGAAGCGCAACGAAAAACTCCTTTAAGCGGCAAAAGGCTTCTTTTGCTGTCAATGAGTGCTTTGGGTATTGTATATGGTGATATCGGAACAAGTCCGTTGTATGCTCTTAAAGAATGTTTCCACGGACATTATGCAATAGCTGTCACTGACAGTAATGTGCTCGGGGTGTTATCTCTGATCTTCTGGTCACTGATACTGATAATTACTGTAAAATATATATTGATTGTAATGCGTGCTGACAATGACGGCGAAGGAGGAATATTGGCATTAATGGCATTGATACGTCCGGAAAATGCCAAGGGGACAAGGTATGCTATAATACTGGCGGTTGGTCTGTTCGGCGCAGCACTGCTATACGGAGACGGTATAATAACTCCGGCAATTTCAGTTCTAAGTGCTGTAGAAGGTCTGACAGTTGCAACACCTTTTTTTGAACCGTTTATTATACCGCTAACTGTAATAATTATTTTTACTCTTTTTTCTGTACAGTATAAAGGTACAGCAGGTGTCGGAAAGATCTTTGGACCTATTACGTTTGTGTGGTTTTCGGTCTTAGCCATACTTGGAATAATATCAGTGATAGAAACTCCCGAAGTATTAAAATCCATGAATCCTTATTACGGATATATATTTTTTATTGAAAACGGATTTCACGGGTTTGTAATTTTAAGCGCAGTATTTCTTGTAGTGACAGGAGGAGAGGCACTGTATGCAGATATGGGACATTTCGGACCCAAGCCAATAAAAATTGCCTGGTTTACAATAGTACTTCCGAGTTTGTTATTGAATTATTTCGGGCAGGGAGCATTAATAATAAGAGATCACTCAGCAGTAAAAAATCCTTTTTATTTTCTTGCGCCTGAGTGGGCATTGTATCCGATGGTAATATTAGCAACGACGGCAACTGTAATTGCATCGCAGGCAGTAATTTCGGGATCATTTTCTCTGACATTCCAGGCGCTTCAGCTTGGATTTTTACCACGTATGAGAATTCTTCATACTTCGGAGCATGAAAGAGGGCAGATATATATTCCGCAGCTCAACTGGATAATGTGTTTTGCAACTATAGCCTTAGTATTAAGTTTCAAATCTTCTACCAATCTCGCGGCAGCTTACGGAGTAGCTGTGACTACAACAATGGTTATAACAACACTGTTAATTTATGATGCAATGAGAAAGTTATGGAACTGGAGTATAGCATTATCAGCCGGATTAACAATTTTTTTCCTTATAATTTCCATGGCATTCTGGGGAGCAAATCTGCTTAAACTTTTTCAGGGCGGATGGGTACCGCTTGCAATGGGGATAATTGTATATGTAATGATGACAACCTGGAATAACGGAAGAAAGAATCTTCTTGAAAAGATCAGACAACAGACATTATCCCTGCAAAATTTTATTACTGAAATTATGAGTATCAGAATGATAGCTATACCGGGTACGGCAGTGTATATGTCAAGTAATGCCAATGGAACTCCACCTCCTTTAATATTGAATATCAAACATAACAGACTTTTGCATAAGCAGATTGTGATACTTACTATCAAATTTCATAAAGTACCTCATATTAAGATCGAGAACAGGATAGAATTTGAAGAACCAACGGAAGGATTTTTTAAAGTTGTAGCAAATTACGGATATATGGATGTGACAAATATTCAGCAAATTATTGAAATACTTGAAAGCAAAGGAATCAAAATCAAAATGGAAAAGACTACTTTCTTTCTCGGAAGGGAAACCTTGATTCCCAGAAGAAACAGCGGATTGGCTAAACTAAAAGATAAGTTGTTTATTCTTATGTCAAGTAATTCACAAAGAGCAACAGAATTCTTTAATATTCCGCCTAACAGGGTTTTTGAAGTCGGTACACAGGTTGAGTTATAGATAATATTATTGAATTTGATTTTACTTTATAATTTATGGAATTGAAATGAATTTTTAGTTAAATCAATTACCTGGAAATTCTTATAAAACAAATTAAGAATAATGAATAATAATAAAAGTAATACGGAAGACAGTGATCAGAAAAAAGAGGATCCTGATCCTGACTCTGACCCATACCCTGACTCTGATAAAAAATATTCAGTCGAATCCGGAAATGGAGTAAACTCTTCAGGTAAAAATAATAAAGGACATTCCGGAAAGCTTTTAATGCTTTCTCTTGGAGCGTTAGGAATTGTTTACGGTGACATTGGTACAAGTCCTTTATATGCTTTAAGGGAATGTTTCGGTGGCGAACATGGGATACATCCGAATGATGACAATGTTTTCGGTGTATTATCTTTGATATTCTGGTCTCTTATAATAATTATCTCTGTTAAATATCTTATAATAGTAATGAGGGCTGATAATGACGGAGAGGGCGGAGTATTAGCATTAATGTCACTGTTCAAACCGGAAAAATCTGCCGGATGGAAATATATAATGATACTCGGACTGGGATTATTTGGAGCAGCTTTACTTTACGGTGACGGAATAATAACACCGGCAATTTCAGTATTAAGTGCGGTAGAAGGACTTACTCTTGCAACACCCTTTTTTGAGCCATATATAATTCCTGTTACTATATTAATACTTACAATTTTATTTTCATTACAAAATAAAGGAACAACGCATGTTGGGAAAATTTTCGGACCGGTAACTTTAATCTGGTTTATATGCATAGCAATTCTCGGAATGGTTTCAATAGTGGAATCTCCGGAAGTTCTTTATTCTGTCAATCCATTTTATGCATATAATTTTTTTGCGGAAAACGGCTGGCACGGATTCCTGATACTGGGCTCAGTATTCCTTGTTGTGACCGGAGGAGAAGCGCTTTATGCTGACATGGGTCATTTTGGGAAAAAACCAATTAAGCTTGCCTGGTTTTCCCTTGTACTGCCTTGTCTGCTGATCAACTATTTCGGACAGGGAGCATTGATATTAAGAACTGAAGAAGCGGCTGCAAATCCATTTTATCTTTTATGTCCTCCATGGGCTTTGTATCCTATGATCATACTTGCTGCGATCGCAACTTCTATTGCATCTCAGGCAGTAATATCGGGAGCATTTTCGCTGACATATCAGGCGCTTCAGCTGGGATTTCTTCCGAGAATGAAAATTGTACATACATCAGAAGACGAGAGAGGTCAGATCTATATTCCTCAGCTTAATTGGTTGCTATATTTTGCAACAATTTCGCTTGTGCTTGGATTCGGTTCATCAGGAGATCTTGCGGCTGCATATGGAATTGCGGTTACGACAACAATGGTCATCACGACCGTAATACTTTTTGAAGCTATGAGAAAACTATGGAACTGGAGTTTTGGAATATCGGTAATTGTAACATTGTTTTTTTTGTTTATTGATCTTTCTTTCTGGGGAGCAAATATACTGAAAATATTTCAAGGGGGCTGGGTACCGCTGGTGATTGGAGGAATTATTTATTTGTTAATGACAACATGGAGCAGAGGCAGAAAAAATCTTAATGAAAAGATCAGAAATCAGGCAATGTCTCTTGATAAATTCATTACTGAAATATTAAGCATCAGAATGATCGCTATACCCGGCAGTGCAGTTTATATGAGCAGCAGTAATAAAGGTGCTCCGCAACCTTTGATACTTAATATTCAGCATAACAGACTTCTTCATAAGCAAATAATTATCCTGACAATTAAAACTCAAAAAGTGCCTTATGTCCATCCTGATGATTGTCTGAAGATTGAAATACCGACAGAAGGATTTTTTAAAGTTACAGCTTGTTTCGGATTCATGGATAAGCCAAATATTAATCATATAATAGATCTGCTTGATAAAAAAGAAGTTAAGATCAATTTATCAAATACAACTTTCTTTCTTGGAAGGGAAACATTAATTTCCATTAAGAAAAAAGGATTCAATTTGTTAAGGGATAAATTATTTATATTTATGTCGAATAATGCTCAGCGTGCAACTGAGTTTTTTCAAATTCCAGCTAACAGGGTTTTTGAAGTCGGAACACAAGTAGAATTATAAATTCAGAAAATAAAACAATTTAATGTCTCTGTCATCAGAATTCAAACAATCGCTTAAAACTGTTGATTCGGAAGAAATACTCGATCTGATAATCTTCAGACCAATTTCTTTTGTGCTGGTAAAATTAATTTATAATACAAACATAACTCCAAATCAGATTTCAATAGTGGCTCTTATGTTCGGAATTGCTACAGGTATTTTATACGGACAGGCGACTCATTTTTATTTCATTATGGGCGCAGCAAGTTTTTTTATCTGTAATACTCTGGACTGTATGGATGGTCAGCTTGCCAGATTAAAGAAAAACGGTACAAAAATAGGAAGAGTTATTGACGGTTTCATTGATTATATAACTTCGGTTTCAGTTTTTCTGGGACTGGGAGTAGCAATGACAATAATAACCGGAGATGCAACATACAGCTGGATACTGACAATCATAGCCGGGATTTCAAAAGCATTGCAGAATATGTTTTTTGATAATTACAGAAATATGTATCTTGAACACGTTTATGGGAAAGCATCCGGGCTTGATGAAGAAATTAAAGAATATTCAGAAGAGAAAGAAAGGCTTAATGACATAAGCGGACATCATATTGAGAAAATGCTTATCTCGCTTTATCTGGCATATTCAAAATTACAAAAAAACTCTACGAAGCATACTGAGCTTAATGTAACCCCGGAAGAATATAAATCACAGAACAAACTATTGCTCAGACTCTGGAGCTGGATTGGTTCGACTACTCATATGGTAGCTTTGATCATATTTTCCATTATTAACAGAATAGACCTGTATCTGATATTTGCAGTAACGTGGGGTAACATGATCTTTGCAGTCTTATGGATCTGGCAGAGGAGAGTGACTGAAAAGGTTATGATGGAAACATCTTCTTAGGTATTAGGTATTAGGTATTAGGTATTAG
>Ga0138256_10006724_pt1 | contig 12169 bp, 9 predicted proteins | sample KNB2016incub_MG_FD_105486 | JGI IMG/M metagenome (GOLD analysis project Ga0138256, IMG submission 105486) | Active sludge microbial communities from wastewater in Klosterneuburg, Austria - KNB2014incub_MG | ecosystem: Engineered > WWTP > Activated sludge > Unclassified | place: Austria... | reverse complement strand
TTTCAATCAGGAAAAGAGGAAGAAGCAATTAAAGTCTGGGAGGAAGGCTTAGTCATCGACCCGGCAAATACATTATTAAAAAATAATTTATTGATATCAGAAAATGATGAAGACGACGACTTTGAATATCTAGATGAAAATGATGAAAATGATGAACATGATGAAATTGATGAAAATGATGATTACGATAATGACTTTGCTGATGAAGTGTTTTTCGAGTTTTCATTTTATCAGAAGATCCAGTATTTTAACAAAACCGAAAAAACTAAGTTTGATTCAAAAAAGGAAGAGAAAAAATTCAGCGCTTATGTGGATGTTTCTTTTTTGAAAAATATTGTACCAAAGTTCTTAGAATTAGAAAAGATGAACGAAGATCAGAGATTAGAATTTTATCAGGGAATAGAGATAGATTTCAATGCACCAATTGATGAAAATGAATTCCCAAAGTTTCCGGATGAAATAGCAGATCACTTTCAAAATACATTTCCGTTTCTTCCCGAAAATGGAGTAATGATGCTAATGCTTGTCCTGCCTGCGCTGGAGTATTCAGGAATTTCCGAGGAAAAGTTAAATAATTTTATAACCCAATTCGAAACACCTGACGGGAGAGAAACACAAATACTTAAATGGGCATATGAATTAGGTGATAAAGTAATGGAGTTTATAAAAATGGATGATTCTGAGGAAAAAGAAATTGCATATATTGAAATTATGAAACTACTAAGCCAGGAATTGAATGAAGGTGATTCAACAATTGTTTTAGATTATATATTTGAGAGAATGAGTGATGAAGATGATTCTTTGTAACTTATATAAGATAGAGCATAAATTAATTATAATACATTCTATTTATCCATAGTAAATTCAGAAAGTGATATTAAAATATATTATAAATTTTCACAATATTATTTATAGTAATATTCAATAAAACTATGTTACTCACAACTAATATTTAAATCCATAACTCATCCCAGGCATAAAGATCATTACAAAGTTATTTGCCGCTTATGATCTTTCCGTCTTTTAAATTAGAATAAATACAACGACAGACATCAAGATTTTCCAATTTTTTCTCGGTTATAATATTAAGCAACCCTACTGCATGTCCGTAATATGATTCATATTTTAATTAATTATAAATTTATCATTTAATTACACAATTTTGATAGGTTAACAGGGTGATTAAATAATGACTTGGAAAATTGATACGAAAGAATTAATATGTAAGTGAACATTCACATACAAAAAGCAAAATCAAAATGAACGGTAAAAAAAACATTGGAAAAGGGTTTCTGACAATGGGATTTTTTATGTCTTATGGAGTAATTGCAATGACCATATCCGTAATATGGTTAGGTATTGTCTTTTTAAAAATGAGATCTCTTACTCAATAAATAATAAACTTTAAATAAAAAAAATGAAAAAGTTAAATGCAATTGGTTTACATCAAGAAGACGCTGAAGAATTGGCAAAAAAATTAAACGAGTTACTGGCAAACTATTCTATCTTCTATCAAAACACTAGAGGATTTCACTGGAATATTAAAGGTGAAAAGTTTTTTGAACTTCATTTGAAATTCGAAGAACTCTATAATGATTTGTTGTTAAAAATTGATGAGGTTGCTGAACGTATATTAACATTAGGATATACTCCTGAACACAGTTATTCACAATATGCAAAAACCTCAACAATTAAGGAAAGTAAGAAAATTTCTGATGGTTTGGATGCAGTAAATCAAATTCTTGAAGCTTTTAAAATAATAATCGTAAAGCAAAGAGAAATTCTTACATTAGCTACTGAAGCGAACGATGAAGGTACTAATGCTTTAATGAGTGACTACATACGTTTTCAGGAAAAACAAGTGTGGATGTATTCTTCATTCTTAAAAAAATAGTATATGACAACAACAATTTCCGACAGACAACTTGAAATTATCGAAGCAGCAGGAAAAATACTTACTTCGTCCGGTGTAAGTGGCTTAACTATAAAGAACCTTGCAAAAGAAATGAAATTTTCCGAAAGTGCTATATACAGACACTTTAAAAGTAAGGAAGAAATAATCATTTACTTACTCGACTTTCTTGCTAATAGTATGGACGAGCGTTTAGGAAAAGCGATATCTTCTGAACAAACACCCGAAGAAAAATTTACAACACTTTTTCAAAATCAATTTTCTTTTTTTAAAAACAAACCTCACTATGTAGTTGTAGTATTTTCTGAGGGACTGATGGAAGAAAGTGAGCTTATCAATGAAAAAATATTGAAAATAATGAGTGTGAAAATGAAACACCTTACTTTAATCTTATCAGAAGGTCAACAAAAGAATGTCTTTACAAACTCAATAACTACTGATGAATTATTACAGATCGTTATGGGAACTTTCCGGCTGCAAATGTTTAAATGGCGTGTTGCAAATTTTCAATATGACATAAGCAGAAACGGAGATAACATGATACAATCCTTATTAACGTTAATAAAAAATAAGAATTAGAATGAGCAGAGTAAAAATTATAGCAACTCTTTTATTTGCCATTATAACAACAATCAGCGCTCAAACAGAACCTTTTCAAATTGCCATTGAGCCAATTAATATAAGTAATCTTGGCGGATTACAAGCTTATGCCTGGGGACAACACAATGGCAAATGGCTGATCATTGGAGGTCGATTGGATGGTTTACATCGCAGACAACCGTTTGCAGCTTTTAATGAAGAAGGTCACAATAATCAGTTAATAGTTGTTGATCCGGTTGCTCAGCAAAAATGGTCAGCACCTTTAACATCACTGCCAATTGGTTTACAAGAACAATTAAGCTCTACGAATATGGAGTTTTATCAGGAAGGAGATCACTTATATCTGGCAGGCGGTTATGGATTCAGCAACACTTCTGATGATCATATTACTTTTCCAAATCTAAGTGCCGTAAAAGTTTCGGATGTAATAAATGCAGTTATAAACGGAACGTCATTTACTTCAAATTTCCGGCAGATTACAGATACAATGTTTGCTGTTACCGGTGGCTATCTTAATAAGATATACAATACATATTATCTTACAGGCGGTCAAAATTTTATCGGCAGATATAATCCTATGGGTCCAAATCATGGACCGGGGTTTATTCAGGTTTATACAAATGGGATCAGGAAATTTACCATTTCAGATGATGGAGAAACATTTTCTGTAACTCATTTACCGTCTATAGTTGATGCTGAGAATTTGCACAGAAGAGATTTTAATGTGGTGCCGCAAATAATGCCAAATGGACAGGAAGGGCTTACTGCATTTTCCGGCGTATTTAAAGTTGGTGTGAATTTACCATTTTTAAATTGTATAAATATAGACAGCATTGGATATGAAGTAAACAATGCTTTTTCTCAACAATACAATCACTATCATTGTGCTCATATTCCATTTTATAGTGCTTCTAAAAATGAAATGCACACAGTTTTTTTTGGCGGTATTGCACAATATTATGACAGTGCAGGTATATTGATCCGAGACAACAACGTGCCGTTTGTAAAAACAATTGCACGGGTAACAAGAGATGAAAGCAGCACAATGGCAGAGTATAAATTACCAATTGAAATGCCTTCATTTTTAGGAGCTGGTTCTGAGTTTATTCCTATACAGTCTGTGCCATATTATAGTAATAAAGTATTCAAACTTGATGATTTCACTGCCGGGAAAACTCTTGTTGGTTATATCTATGGAGGCATAAGCAGCACGACAGGCAATATATTTTTTACAAATAATGGAACTCAAAGCAGCGCTAGTAGTCAGATTTTTAAAGTGTTTGTAGTTAAAAATTAAATGGATGTCATTTACGAGCTGAATATTCAAAGCATTGAAACATTGCGGATGCGAGTTTATTATAATTCTAACCAGGGTAGTTTTATCTTAAATTTTATGTTTATCCGGAATTGAGATTAGACTTTCACGATGTAGGTGGTCAGCATATAAAAATGCTGAGTTTAATATTTTTAATCCTCAGGAAAATAATATTCAAAAAACAAAAGCTTAAAATATTATGAAAAAAATACTTCCATACATATTCGGAACAGTCTTAACCGGCTTTGGTTTGCTTACTTTATTCTTAAGTACATCTGTAATACTTGATCTGTTTGGTGTCAGAGCCAGAGAAGGAAATTATGTTTTATTTATTGTCTGGGCAAATTTCATCAGCAGCATTCTTTACCTTTTTGCTGCATATGGATTTTTTACATCTAAAAAATGGACCATTAAATTATTAACCATCTCTTCAATTATTTTAATTGCCGCTTTAGCAGGTCTTTTTTATTACATTAATTCAGGAGGTATTTATGAAGTTAAAACTGTCGGTGCAATGTTTTTTAGAATTTCTGTAACGCTGGTGTTTACAGGAATTGCATATTTCACGATAAACAAAAAAATAAATCAAAAACAAGAATTTTGAATATTGGAAATCAATTTTAAAAACTAAGAAATAAAAAAATTTAAAATATTATGTTAGTAAATATTCACAAACTAAGTTTATTTCTGCTGTTAATTTTGATCGGATTAAATACTGCCAGTGCACAGATATGGACACTGCAACAGTGTATTGACACAGCACAATCCAACAATAAAAATCTAAAAATGAGCAGAAATAATGTTTCTATTGGTGAGCAAAAACATAAAGAAGCAAAAGCAAATTTGATACCCAAAATAACAGCCAATGCCGAATATCGATACTACACAAATCTCCCATATCAGTTAATGCCACTGTCAGCATTTGGCGGTCCGGCAGGAGAATATAAGGCCATCCAATTTGGTGTTCCAAATCTAATTAATGCAAACCTGCAGTTAACAATGCCAATATATGATCCGCAAGTTTACGGTGCAATACAAACAACTGAAATAGCATCAGAGATGAAAGAATTGGAATTTCAAAAAACCGGGGAACAGATCTATTTTGAGATCTCTAATTTTTATTTCAATGCGCAAATTTTGGATAATCAATTAGCTTTTATAGACTGTAACCTGGCAAATGCTGAAAGACTTTTGAAAAACACGCAACTTCTTAACGAACAATTACTTGCCAAAGTAACAGATGTGAGCAAGGTGAAATTACAAGTTTCACAATTATTAGTACAAAAAGAAAGTGTTAGCAGTAAGTTAGAGCAAGTATTAAATGCTTTAAAATTTTCGATGGGTGTTTCAACTGATCAAAACATTCAAATAGAACCTGACATTCAATTTACAAAAGCTACTAATTATACAGGTTCAACAACATTGGATATCAAAATTGCCAAAAAGCAAAACAGTTTACTAAACAGTGAAATAAACACATTAACTAAATCAAGATTTTTACCATCGCTTAAACTTATTGGATCATATGGAACTTCAGGATTTGGGTATTACGGACAGCCAAAAGCTTTTGTAGATTTTTATAAGATTGGATTTGCAGGTATTCAATTATCACTTCCGATATTTGATGGAACGGTCACTCAACAAAAGATAGATCAGAAAAATCTTGAATTACAAAACAACGAGCTTCAGTATAGTTTTCTTAAAGAACAAAATTATATGCAGACTGAAAATGCAGAACAGCAAATGAAAGTTGCACTTAATTCAGTTGATGTAACAACTGAACAAATTGAACTTGCACAAACAATATATGAACAAACTATTATTCAACAAGAACAGGGAATTGCAAGCCTGACAGATATTTTGCTGGCAGACAATGCACTGAGGGAAGCACAACAAACATATCTCTCAGCTGTAATTGATTATCTAAAAGCAGATTTAGAATTGAAAAAACTTACCGGAAATATTCCGGCTATAAAATAATATTTACAATGAAAACAAAATCATCAATCATAAAAAAAATTTTATACATCATCATACCTTTAGTAATAATTCTATTAATGGTGGTTCGTTTGAAAAGCAATAAAGAAATTGCCGAACAAAAGATCTATCAATATGATAAGGAACAAACTATCAATATTCAGACAGACACTTTGGAAATGGAATTTCTGAATGAGAAGTATTCCTATTCAGGAACATTTGAACCATACAGGGAAACTAAAATAAGTGCAGATATTCAGGGAAAAATAAATGAAGTCTTAGTTGATGTTGGAAGTTATGTAACCCGGGGACAGTTTATTGTGCAATTAGATAATTCATTGTTAGGATTGCAACTGGAATCAATAGAAATTCAAATTGAAGGTTTGCAAGCTGATATAAATCGATATACTATATTAGCAAATGCAGAAGCAATACAGGGAGTGCAATTAGAGAAATCCGAATTGGGTTTAAAATCTGCATTAGTGCAGAAAGCAACTTTACTCGAACAGATAAATAAGACTACAATTGTTGCACCTTTCAACGGATTAGTTACAGCAAAACTTTGTGAAGAAGGTGCATTTGCCGCACCGGGTGTGCCATTGATTCAAATTACTGACATTTCAAATTTAAAATTTACGATAAATATTTCTGAAAACTATTTAAGCCAATTCACTTTACATCAAAGTTATTTAATAACCGGAGATGCATATCCTGAACTTTCACTAACCGGTAAAGTCTCAATGATAGGCAGTAAGGCAAATATGGGAAGCAGCTTTCCGGTACAATTCATTGTAAAAAATACATCCGATCTAAAAATAAAATCAGGAATGTTTGGTAAAGTATTTTTGAATAACAACACAGAGGAAATGGGAATTATCATTCCGACTTCCATTATTACCGGTACATCAGATCAAAAGCAAGTGTACCTTGTCAGGGACGGGAAAGCTGTTTTGAAAAGTATATCTGTTTCAAAAATCATACAGAGTAAAGCAGTTATATCTGAGGGTTTAAGTGCAGGAGATGTTATTGTATCAAACGGATTGATTGAACTCTTTGATGGTGCAAATGTAATTGTAAAATAATAATCAGCAAAAAATGAATATCACAGAAATTTCAATAAAACGACCATCCCTGATAATTGTACTCTTCAGTGTATTTACATTATTAGGTGTAATTGGCTTTAAGAATTTAAGTTATGAATTAATGCCTGACTTTAATCAGCCGGTAGTAGTAATAAAAACTTTATATCCGGGTGCTGAACCCATGGAAGTTGAAACATCAGTTTCAGAAAAAATCGAAGATGCTTTGTCAAATCTGGAAGGTGTAGATTATTTAGTTACAAAGTCTTTGCCAAACGCTTCAATTATTATCGCCAATCTGAAATACGGAACAGACTTAGATAAAACGATGCAGGATGCTCAACGCTACATTGACAATATTCGCAAAGATCTACCTCAGGATATTTTAAGTCCCGTGATGAGTAAAGTATCTCCAAATGATTTACCAATAATGTCAATCAGTGCAACAAGTAATTTATCTCCTACAGAGTTCTATCAAAAAATGAAAGATGATTATCTTCCACAAATTCAGCAATTAAAGGGTGTAGCAGAGATTACTATTCTAGGAGGAGAGGAAAGGGAAATACAAGTAAAAGTAAATCAGGACAAACTGAAATTATATAAAATTTCGTTATCTCAGGTTGTTGAAGCAATTAACCGTTCAGGTCTTGACTTACCGGCGGGGAAAGTACAGACTGACAAAGAAAACAATTCCGTTCGATTAGCGGGAAAGTTTACAGCTATTGAAGATATTGAAAACGTTCAAATTGCTATGCCTGTCGCGGGCAGCCCGGTTTATGTAAAAGATGTTGCGAATGTTTCAGATGGAATAAAAGAGACAACTTCCATAAGTCGTTACAATGGAGAAATTGGAATAGGTCTGCTGTTGAAAAAACAAGGTGATGCAAATGCCGTTGATGTTTCAAAATCAGTTCGTGAAAAATTTAAATCAATTGAACAGCAAAATGTAAATACAGGTGTGAAATTTATAATTGCAGACGACAGTACTGACAATACCATTGCTGCTGTTAATTCAGTAGTCTTTGATTTGATCTTAGCGGTAATATTAGTTTCGCTGGTCATGCTTTTATTTTTAAGAAGTTTCAGAAACTCTCTTATAGTAATTGTTTCTATCCCAACTTCTTTAGTGACAGCATTTGCAGTTATGTGGCTCTTGGGCTATACATTAAATCTAATGACTTTACTTGCAATGTCCTTGATAATAGGTATTTTGGTGGATGATGCTGTTGTTGTATTGGAAAATATTCAAAAACATTTGGAAAAGGGGAAAGGCAAACGAACTGCCGCAATGGATGGAAGGATGGAAATAGGATTTGCCGCTTTGTCAATTACATTGGTTGACGTAGTAGTGTTCTTGCCAATTCTTTTCGTACAAGTTTTTGTTGCAGATATGCTCAAACAGTTTTCTGTAGTTGTAATAACTTCTACACTAACAAGTTTGCTGGTTGGCTTTACACTTACACCCTGGCTGGCTTCACGCATAGGCAAGAAAGAAGATTTACAACCAACTAATTTTTTCAATCGTTTTTTGCTTTGGTTTGAAAACGAATTAGAAGAATTTACAAATTGGTATGGCAGACAATTAGAATGGGTTTTAAATCACAAACTTATTTTTACAGGAATTGTCCTTTTACTTTTTGCAATCACTCTTGGAATTATGAAACAGAATATTATAGGAAAGGAGCTAATATCAACAGGAGATCAGGGGAAATTCAGAATGGCATTAGAATTTGACAAATCTACTTCTATACATCAAAATAATCTGGTCGCTTCAGAAATTGAAGCTTTCATCATTCAGCAATCTGAAGTTGAAACTGTATTCAGCAATATTGGTGGTCCGGGTACCGGTATTGGTAGTTTGGGTGTTGGTTCAGCTAATAAAACAGAATTTACAATACAACTGAAATCTAAAAAGGAACTTGATGATTTGCCAACAGAATCAATTATGAAAAAACTCCGTGAGGAATTAAAAGCAAAATTTCCCGGCATAAATTATTCTATGGCAGCTTTAGGATTAATACCCCGTTCCGCACCAATAGAAATTACTTTAAGCGGAAGTAATTTGGATTTGGTAATGAAAACCGGTGAAGAACTAAAAACGGTAATAGAAAAAATTCCCGGAGCTGATAATGTGAGGTTATCAGTTGAAGCGGGAAGTCCCGAATTCAAAGTAATTCCGGATAAGGATAAAATGCAGCGATTAGGTTTAACAACAGCATATGTTGGATCAAATTTAAGGATGGCATTTACCGGCAATGATGATGCAACGCTAACAGAAAATGGTACAGAATATCCTGTAAGAATATGGTTAGAAGAATTTAGCCGGCAAAACTTTGAAGATGTGCATCAACTTTCGATTATAAATCCAATGGGTCTTCCTGTTGATGTTTCACAATTTGCAAAAGTCGAGCAAGACAATTCCCCGTCAATGTTAGAAAGAAAAGATCGTCAACCTGCAATAACACTAACATCAGACGCATTAGGTAGACCGTCAGGAACAGTTGCAGATGATGTAGTTGCCTATATCAAAGAGAATCCACTTCCAAACGGTATGCAAATGACTTGGGGCAGCGATATAAAAAGGCAGGATGATAGTTTTGGCGCACTTGGTTCTGTTTTATTGATTTCGTTTTTGCTGATTTATCTTATTATGGTAGCTCTATATGACAGTTTTGAATATCCGTTTGTAGTTTTGTTTTCCATTCCGGTTGCTGCCATTGGAGCATTCATTGCGTTAAACCTGTCTTTAAATAATTTGAGTTTATTTGCTCTGCTTGGTTTAATTATGTTGATGGGATTAGTGGTAAAAAATGCAATTCTGATTGTGGATTTTACAAATCATTTAAAAGCGGAAGGCAAACAGTCCAAAGAAGCTTTGATCATAGCAGGAAAAAGCCGAATGCGTCCGATCTTAATGACTACTCTGTCGATGGTCGTAGGAATGTTACCCATTGCAATGGCAACAGGAACTGCATCTGAATGGAAAAACGGACTTGCATGGGTAATTATTGGAGGGTTATTGTCTTCATTAATTTTGACAGTGTTTTTAGTTCCAATGATCTATTATTTGTTGGACAATATAAAAAATAAAATCAGCGAATATAGAATAAAAGACTATGCCCAGAACTCATCCCAGGCATAAAGATCAAAAAAATGTTCTCTGCCGCTGATGATCTTTCCGTCTTTTAATTCAAAATAAATACAACACCAGACGTCAAGCATTTTTTTGTTTCTCATTGCGGTTACATGATGGATTCCGACAGCTTTGTTATGATCACATATAAGTACGTGTTTAAGTTCAGCATTAAAATGTCCGCCTGTGTCTCCTCCGTAATGTCCGAATAATGAAAAGACAGCTTCTTTACCAATAAAATCACCTGCATAGGAATTTCTTCCCGGTGAATGCCACGTACAATTGTCGTCAAAAAGTTCTGCTAATGTACTTATGTCTGCTTCATTAAAAGCCTTATATCCTCGTTTTACAACTTCTCTATTAATGTCAGATTGATTTTCCATAATGTGATTTTGAAATTTATTTTAAATAAAATTAAGTATTGTAATTTGGTTTGTCAATACGGGTAAATTTCATTACATATTATTTCGATTTTGTTTAGTATCATTATACTCGAATATCTAGAAAAAAATAAACAAGTATGAGTTAGGAAAAGAGAAGAATTAACAGAATAATTTTCTTATTAAAAATTATTAACTCAAGTTACGCAAGTTGTCTTTTTTACGATTAAAAACCTCCCCCTGCCCCCTCCTTTGCAAGGAGGGGGTTATGGGGTGGATATCAAAATCGAAGAATATTAATTTTTTTTAAAAGCATTTTGTAATTAATTTTACCTTTTAACAAGCCTTACTATAATTTTGCGTAACTTCAGTTATTAAGAATAATTAGAAAAGTATAATAAAAAATATTGTTACAGAAATTAAAATCATTTATTTGATAAACCTCAATCCCGATCTTGTTTTAAAATTTAATTTAAATAATAAATTATGACAGAGACATTATTAATTATACTGATCATACTTGCTATTGGAAATATATTGATCTTGTTATTGAAAAAAACAAATGTAGATATTAAACCCCAGTTAAAGGAAGTTGAAGACTCAATGATAAGAACAGATTCGGGATTAGAAAGAAATGAAAAATCGATCAAAGATGAATTTCAGAGAAACCGAACTGAAATGAATGAGATTTCTAAGACAAGCCGTGATGAGCTGGCAAAATCATTGAATTCATTTGAAATAAAATTTACTGACAATATAAAGCAACTGAACGATCTTTTGAGACAGAAATTTTCTGACTTCTCAACTCAGCAAAGTGATATAAATAAGCAGACAACTGAAAATGTAAAAGAAGTGAAACAATCTGTCGAGAATCAATTGAAGTCTATTCGTGAAGACAATACAAAGCAGCTTGATGAAATGCGAAAGACTGTTGATGAGAAACTTCAGAAGACATTAAATGAAAGATTGAGTCAGTCATTTGAAACTGTTGGCAAGCAGTTGCAGGCAGTTCAGGAAGGACTGGGAGAAATGAAAAATCTTGCAACGGATGTAGGCGGACTTAAGAAAGTTCTGAGCAATGTAAAAATGCGCGGCGGGATCGGTGAGATACAGTTATCAATGTTACTCGAACAAATCCTTGCTCCTGATCAGTATGAAGCGAATGTGAAAACGAAATCCAGTAGTATGGATCTGGTTGAGTTTGCTGTTAAACTTCCCGGGAAGGATGACAGAGGAACAAATGTATGGCTTCCGATCGATGCAAAATTTCCGAAAGATATTTATGAACAATTGCAGGATGCATATGAAGATGGAGATCAGATTAAGATTATAGCGGCGCAGAAAAATCTTGACAACACAATTAAAAAAATGGCAAAGGACATAGGAGAAAAATATATTGATCCGCCGGGTACAACGGATTTTGGAATTATGTTTTTGCCATTTGAAGGAATTTATGCGGAAGTTGTAAGGAAAGCGGCATTGTTAGAGGATCTGCAGAGGAATTATAAAATTATAGTCACTGGACCTACAACACTGGCAGCTATTCTGAACAGTCTTCAAATGGGCTTTAAGACACTTGCGATTGAGAAACGAAGCAGTGAAGTATGGCAGGTACTTGGAGCAGTTAAGAAAGAGTTTGAGAATTTCAGCGGTATGATGGAAAAAGCTCAGAATAATATACAGACAGGATTGAATCAGTTGGATGATGTAATGGGTAAGAGAACCCGTGCAATTCAGAGGAAACTGAAAAGTGTAGAAGTCTTAAGCAAAGAG
>Ga0138256_10006723_pt1 | contig 12171 bp, 7 predicted proteins | sample KNB2016incub_MG_FD_105486 | JGI IMG/M metagenome (GOLD analysis project Ga0138256, IMG submission 105486) | Active sludge microbial communities from wastewater in Klosterneuburg, Austria - KNB2014incub_MG | ecosystem: Engineered > WWTP > Activated sludge > Unclassified | place: Austria... | reverse complement strand
TCAAGGTTCATCCCAAGGTACTGCCCATTCTCAAGACGCGGCACGACCGGCTCGTCAAAGGGGAGCCCTTCGATTGGGGCACGGGGGAAATGCTCGCGTACGCATCGCTCTTGTCGGAAAAGGTTCCCGTGCGTATTTCTGGACAAGACGTTCGTCGCGGAACGTTCAGCCATCGTCACGCCGTCGTGTTCGACATGGACACGGGCGAACCCTTTGCGCCACTGTCGCGGGTCGCAGAGCCCCCGGCGAGAATCGATGTATTCAACAGTCCGCTGAGTGAAGCAGGCGTGCTCGGGTTCGAATTCGGCTACGCGCTTGATTACCCCGATGCGCTCGTGATTTGGGAAGCGCAATTCGGTGACTTCTTGAACGGCGCACAAGTCATCGTCGACCAATTCATGACGTCGAGCGAGGACAAGTGGCACCGTCTGTCCGGGCTCGTGCTCTACTTGCCACACGGTTATGAAGGACAAGGGCCGGAGCATTCGAGCGCTCGAATGGAGCGATTTCTGCAAAACAGCGCCGAGGACAACATTCAGGTTTGTAACCTCACGACACCCGCGCAACTTTTCCATTGCTTGCGCAGGCAAATGCACAGGCCATGGCGAAAGCCGCTCGTCATTGCAACACCCAAGAGTCTCTTGCGTGTGGCGACGACGGCAAAAGGTCCGCGTCCCGTGTCGACCATCGACGATCTGGTTCAGGGAAGGTTTTACCGAGTGATGGGGGACAGCGCGGTAGATCCGGGGCACGTGAAGAAAATCCTTCTATGTTCGGGCAAAGTTTATTATGACCTTGCGGTGGCGCGCGAGCAGCGCGCAATCACGGACGTCGCGATCGTGCGACTCGAGCAGCTTTTCCCGTACAATCACGAGCTCACGGATGCGCTTGCTCCTTATGCGGACGGCACGCGGCTCGTGTGGGTCCAGGAAGAACCCCTCAATTACGGCGGCTGGTATTACATCCATGCCACGCTGCCGGCTGCCATGGGAGGACGGTTTCCGCTGTCCGTCGTCGGGCGTGCTCCAAGCGCGAGTCCTGCAACGGGATCGAAGGCGAGCCACACGTTCGAGCAGAAAAAGCTCATCGACGAAGCGTTTGCTTGATTGAACGAAATCTTGGCAAATCGCAGAACACCCGTCACGTCCGCCTTTCCTGCCGCCTAGACGCGCGTGCCCGCAAGACCTCACCTCGCTCCAACGTGGCCCCACCTGCTCGCGGTTACGCTCGCGACAACTGCAACAAGTGGCTGTGCGCCGGCGCTGACCAGGCAGTCCTTGGATCGCTCGTACGCTGTCGCCGCAAGCCGCCTGAACGACACTCCGCCCATAACCGCGCCAAACGCCGACTCGGTTTTACCCATCGAACGCGACACCGTCGTGGCACAGTCGGTCGCCCGCAGTCCAGCACTCGCGCTGATGGCCCATCGTGCTCGCGCCCTCGTGCATGCAGGACGAGCAGAAGGCTCGTTGCCCTCGGCAGAGCTTGGGTTCGAGGCGTGGAACCTGCCGCTGGCGCGCCCCTACGCGCTCGGTGATGCCGACATGTACATGGTCGAGCTGCGTCAACGCTTTCCGCCGGCCGGAGCGCTCGATGCACAAGCTCGCGCCATGGCCGAAGAGGCCCGCGCCATGCTAGCCGAACTGTCCTCCGAAGAGCGTGCGGTTGCAGAACGCGCAGCATCGGCATTCGCCGACTACGTGCAGGCCATTGCGGAAAAACGATTGCAAGAGCAGCAGCTCGTGCTGCTCGAACGCATGGGGCAGGCCGTTTCCGCGCGCTACGTGACGGGCGGTTCGGGGCTCGCAGATGCCGCACGCATCGACGTGGAGGTGGCCAAGACGCACCGCGCGCGTGCGCGTGTGGAAGCCGAGATCGCTCGATCGCACGCGACGCTCAACGCGGTGCTTCGCCGTCCACCGGGTGCAGCGCTCGGCGAGCCGCATGAGGCGCCTGCTGAAACGGTGCGGCTCTCGCTCGAGGAATTGCTGGCCCGTGCCGAGGCGAATCGGGGCGCCACGTTGTCCGCAGCCGCGCGCGTGCAGGCAGCGGCTGCGCGTCGCGAAGCCGCAGAAGCCGAGGCGCGCATTCCCGAGTTCATGGTGGGGCTCGGTTATTGGCAAGACCCTGCGATGCGCCCGGGGTTGGGCCTGACCGCTTCCATGTCATTGCCGTGGTTCTGGGGACCGCAGCGCCATCGCGTCGAGCAAGCAAAGGAAGAAGAAGCTGCCGAGCAGGCAAATCGGGACAACGCCGCCATTGATGCTGCCATCGACGTGGCTGAAGCATACACTCGTCTTCGAGGACTCGAGGCGCAACTGGTCGTCGTTCGGACGCGTGGCTTGCCGGCAGCGCAACGCTCCATCGAGGCACTTGCTGCCGCCTACACGACAGGAAAGGCCACGTTGCTCGATTGGGTCGATGCGACACGGTCCGTGCTGGACCTCGAGATGGAAGGGATTCAACTGCACGGTGATCTTGCGCGAGGTATTGCAAGCCTCGAGCGCGCTGTTGGAACGGTGCTCCCCAGGACGGCCATTCGAGAGGATTCGATCCGATGACCCGCGAAGAGCAATCCGAACCCAGCAAAACCGACGATGGTATCGAGCCGCATCGCGCACCTGCGCCCAGCCGGCGATTGCTTCGGGCAATGGCGATTCTCCGTTGGGCATTGCTCGTGCTCGTCACTGTGCTTGCGGGGTACACGGTATGGACCACCTGGGGACCGAAGCGAGACGCGCACACTGCGACCGAGCACGCTCGCTATTATTGCCCGATGCATCCGCAGATTCGTTCGCCCGAGCCTGGTGAGTGCCCCATTTGCCACATGAACCTCGAGCCGATCCCTGAAGAGCGCCAAGCGCAATCGTCGACGTCGGCACCGCTTCCGGCGAGCGGAGCGGCTGCTGCACCTGCGCCGATTCCCGAGGTGGCACCGGTGACCTTGAGCGCCGAGAAGCAGCAGGCTGTCGGGGTTGTGACGACGTTGGTCGAGACGGCGACGCTGGGTCATCGATTGCGTGTGCCGGGCGTCATCAGCGCGCCTGAAACGGGTTTGTCGCAGGTCCGCGTTCGTGCGGCGGGGTTTGTCGAGCGTGTCGCGGTGCGACAAACGGGGGTGCGGGTGAGCAAAGGCCAGCCGCTCGTGTATGTTTACAGCCCGGAGATTTATCGAGCGCAGGAGGAGTTCATTGCGGCGTCGCGCTGGAGCGGTTCGGCGAGTGGCGACAGGACTGCATCGGGAGGAGCGACGGATCTTGTGTCGGCGGCTCGGCGGGGTTTGGAGCTGCTTGGTTTGACCGGGAAGGATATCGAGGAGATTGTGCGTACGGGTCATCCGATTCGAGCGATTGCGGTGCGGGCGCCTGCGGGGGGGTTCGTCACGCGTTTCAATGCGGTGCTCGGTTCGCGAGCGGATCCGGACATGGTGTTGTACGAGATTTCGGACTTATCGAGCGTGTGGGTGATTGCGAGTGTGCATGAACGCGATCTTGGGGACCTTCGCGTCGGTGCATTGGGTCGATTCACGAGTGCATCGTTGGGCGCGACGAACCTACTCACGGGACGTGCTGACTTGATCGAGCCGCTCGTGGATGAATCGACGCGAACGACGCGGGTGCGTCTCGTGGTGGAAAACCGTGATGGGCATTTGCGGCCCGGGCAATTTGGGGAAGTGGAGTTCGAGCTTGCGGCGTCGCCTGGAGTCTATGTGCCTCGCGATGCGGTGATTCGAACGGGCGAACACGAATATGTGTATGTTGTTGCAGGTATGGAAAGGTTCGAGCCGCGGCTCGTGACGACGGGTGCCGTACGCGAGGGACGCGTGCAAGTCGTGTCGGGTCTTTTGGCTGGGGAGCGAGTGGTGACGCGGGGGAGTTTCATGTTGGATTCGGAGAGTCGATTGCAGGCGTCGTTGGCTGCGGCGCCGGTGTCCAGTTCACGGGGGGTTTCTTCTGAAATGGGTTCGTCGTGCGAGTCCGACTTTGATCGGCAGCGGTACGCGGACAAGTATGCGCAGTGCCAGGCTTGTGAACGCCAGCATGCCGGGATGGGGGGCATGGTGTCCGATTGCAAGAACGCCATTGCGAAGCCGTGGAAGTGACACGCGATCGGATTGAGAGCAAGACAGGGATCGATCGCAGCGCGCCGTTTTCATCGCTGGTGGGTGAGGCGAAGCTTCGTCGGGACTTTCATCGGTCAACGACGACCCAGAGTTTGTCGGGACCGGGCATCAGCGCGAGACTGTCGAGACCCCTGAGAAATTCGGCGGTTGCGCATAATCCGTCGATTTCATGTACTGGCGCCCAGGTTTCCGTTTGCGCCAGGACGCCCGAAGTAATCTCGGGTTCGCCATTTTCGACATGGGATACCGAGACGTAATCCACGTGCAACGTGATGTTGACATGCACCGACGGGTCGCGGATGAAGGTATTTCGTAGTGTCCGTGCGAAATTGAGCAGTGCCATTCGCTTCGTTTCCGAATGGTCCAGCGTGCGGCCAAGCAGTTGCATGCCGAGCATTGTGCTATTCGTGCACATGGCGATGGTCAGTCCCCCTTGACGCATGAATTCTTCGGCGTGTTCCATGGTCCGAGCGGCAACGCTATCGAGCGCATCGTCGTCCATGTTCGGCAATGCGCGAGGGCGGACGTCCACGAACAAACCGATGGCGTAGCGCTCGTCCGAGATGAATGGAAGGGTCGCCGAGCCGTGCACGGCATGACGCAAAGCATCGAGGAATGCTGCGACCGTCGGGTAGCGATTTTGTGGACGCTTGTCCATCGCACGTGCGACGATCGTATCGAATGCGGGCGAAAGAGGCACGCGGTCGCTCGGACGAGGTGGGGGTGCTTCGAGGTGCATTTGAACGAGCCCCGATGGGGTTGCCGATTCGAACGGCTTGCGACCGGTGAGCATTTGATAAAGCAGCGCGCCCAGGGCATAGATGTCCGCCCGCAAATCGATTTGAGCCCCGAGAATCTGTTCGGGCGACATGACGGATGGCGTTCCGACCTGCTGCCCGACGGAAGTGAGGCCCGCACTGTTTTCGTCAGGCTCGAGGAGTTTGGCGATTCCGAAGTCGAGCAGCTTGACTTTGGGAGGTACGTCGCGGGTCAACATGATGTTGCTCGCCTTGACGTCACGATGCACGATTCCTTTTTCATGTGCAGCCTCGAGCGCCGCGCATACGGGTTCCAGCAGCGCCAGGATTTCAGTGACGCCGATTCGTCCCAATTCATCGAGCAACGTGCGGAGCGTTCTTCCTTCCAGATATTCCATCGCATAATACGGTACACCATCGGGCAATGCACCGAGATCGTGGATTTGAATGATGTTCGGGTGCTCGAGACGCAATATCAACTCCACTTCGCGGAAAAACCGTTCCACCATGCGGGGCACGAGCGATAACGATGGATGGAGTATCTTGATGGCCCCGAGCGAGTCGGTTTCGCCATGTCTGACGCGATAGATTGCTCCGTGGCCGCCTGTTGCGACGAGCGCCTCGATTCGCCACGGGCCGACTTTCGTTCCGGCTTCGAGCACGCGTTGCTTCGTGGTTGGCCATTCGCTGCCGGCGTCGACCGTCGTCGATAGATCGCTCATCGTCCCCCCTGTAGGAAACTGGTACGTTCCGAGAATGAACAACCAATGTAGCACATGCCGTCCTTCGCGCTATTCCGTAATTTCATTTGATTGCATATTTCCATATCGTGCCACTCCATGACCTGGACGGCCGCAATGGCCATTCCAAACCAATTTCGTTCTGGTCGATGAGTATTCGTATGGGACACAAAATGGATTGTTGATTTTTACTGCTTTTTCATGTTGATAATTTTTTTCTCACCATCCATACTATTCGATTCCCGACTGCTTCGCGTCTATCGTTCGAGCGGTATCGATGTGTCGCGGTCGAGGGGGAGGGGCGACATGAAGGCCATGATTTTCGTGCTCGTTGCACCTGCGGCGCATGCGCTTGCCGGTTGCAGTCAGATGAGTGACACCGGGGAGGAAGGATTGACGTCCGAGGCGGCCAATGCACTGTGCATCGAAAATTCGCTTTCGACGAATGCCATCGATCTGAATGGCGTGCTCTCGAATGGAATCGACCTGAACGGTCTCGATCCCGACTTGTTGTCGCCATCCGCGTTGGCGGCGATTCAGGACCCGGGGGAATTCGGAGAAAATTCGCGTTTGTTGTACAGGTACGTCGTGGGTTGCGCTTATGATGCGACACAATCCTTGTCGTTCACGTGGACGGACTCGTTGGGCGTCGTTCATCCGGAGGTCTATTGGGGATCGCTCGGGCTTTCCCCATCTTGGAAATACACATCGATAACGCCCAATGTCAGGCGTGCAGTATCTGCATGCATTGCCGCACGCGCAAACTACTACGGCACTCCGGTGACGATTTCGATGCGCGGCCCAGAGGAAGCGATCAAGCACGCCGACGCCACAGAGCTTGCCGCGTTCCCGATGGAGGAAGGAACGTTTTGGGGGGACCTGTTCGATGGCGCGCCGCAGCTCTATGCCTGCCACAACGACGCGAACAGGGCACATTCGCGGACGAAATTACGTGAGTGCGCGGCTGGACACCTCGGCGAGAACAATGAAATCACGGGGTGTGCGCATATCACGATCGTAGGCAACTGCGACGCCGTATGCGATCCGCTCAATTCGACGAACTTCTACCGCCCTCGCTGCTATGACAGCGAGCTTGGAGCGATGACGAACGACGTGGTCACGGTGTTCTTACCGCAATGAGTTGACCCCAACCACAATGAAGCTACTCGGGCGCTGTTCCTTGTGTGGTCGCAGAATCTCCGTTGCCGGTTGTCCCGAGCACGGAGGGCTGCATTCGACTGCATTGGATGACGATGCGCTGGCCCCCGAAAGCGCATCGTCAGCACCGCGGTTCCCCGGTTATGTCGTCGACCGAGTTCTCGGCAGTGGTGGGTTTGGCACGGTATATCGAGCTCGCGGCGGCGATGGCAAGCTCGTGGCCATCAAGCAATCGAGAGCAGATGTTCCGGAATCGGCCATTCGACTTTTACGCGAGGCCGAGGTGCTTGGCGCCGTCATGCCTCCGCATGTGCCCGCCCTCATCGAGTACGGCGCATTCGCTGACGGAACGCAATTCATCGTCATGGAGCTCGTGGGAGCGCCATCGCTCGCCGATCATCTCCTGCAACGCCGCGCGCGCTCTCCCGCCGAGAGCATTGCCATTGCCACGGCCGTGCTTCGTCCTCTCGCGGCGGTTCATGCGCGAGGCTACGTTCACCGCGACCTGAAACCGGAAAACGTTCTTTACGATGCAGCGCGCGATCGTGCAGTTCTCATTGATTTCGGCCTGACGCGCACTCGAAACGGCAGTCCGAGCGACATGCTCGAGGAATTGACCGTCGCAGGCACGCTCGTCGGGACGACCGACTACATGGCTCCCGAGCAACACGAGGGGCGGCTCGACCTCGATGCTACCGCAGACGTGTATGCAATGGGGATCATCCTCTTCGAGTTGCTTACGGACCGCATACCGTTTTTCGGTCCCGCGGCGCTCGTGCGTGAAGCCCATTGCAGTCAACGGCCGCCACCCCTTTCGGCGTTCGTGCCTCGGATTTCGCCAAAACTCGAAGAAGCCGTCCTTCGTTGTTTGGCCAAATCCCCTGGCGATCGATTTCCGAATGCGGGTGCGCTGGCCGCAGCGCTCGAGAATGCAAACCGCGAAGCGTCATTTCACGACCCGCATCATGCTCCGCACGCGGGCGTCGATCCGCCTCCGAGTCGTCGCGGCCCGCGTCCCAGGACCGAATTGCGCATGATGAGCATTTTGAGCTTCGAATCACCGCTCGACGGCATTGCGCTGCGGCGGTACTTGGAGCCCAAAGGGGCGCAAATCGTGCAAAAAATCGTGCAAAAAAACGGTGGTCGCAATATCGTGGCATTTCACCACGGAATCGACGCCAACCCGGTGCGCCGCGCGCTCTTCGTTGCGCGCGCCTTGCTCGCCGAAGATCGCGCTCGGCAAATCCTGCTCGATGTCAAGCAAGTCTCCGTCCGCATTTTGCCGAGCGGTGGTTTTCGCATCTCTGCCCCGCATCTCGCGCGTGACGCACGTTTTCCCGAACATGCGGCCCCCAACGACATCGTGCTCTCCGATGCCGCGCGTACGGTGCTGGAAGCCTCCGATTTTGCAGGCCCCTCTTCGACGACGCCCGAAACACCATCGAGCACCCCACAATCTCGCGGCGTGACATGTTTCGGTCGCGATACCCTCATCGACGCGATCGTGTCCGCGGCAAACCGATCCGTCGATATGGCCCTTCCGACGGCGGTTGTCGTCGTTGCCGAAGCTGGATATGGCAAAAGCCAGATTCGTCGAGCGCTTTCATTGCGTCTGCGAGACGCGGTGCCCAATGCGACGGTCGTGAATATGCAAGCCCACGCACCAGCAGATGGTGTGGCGCATGGCTGCTTGCGTGAACTGCTGCTCGGAGCGCTCGGCCTTTCACCGTCGGTGCCGCACGGAGTCGGTCTGTCGTGGCTCGAGTCGCGCATTGGTTCCGAAACAAACCCCGCTGCCGTTGCGGCCCTTGCCTTGGCGATGGGCTGGATCTCGCCTGGGGTAGCGCATTCCGAATCGGTCGTGGCGCGTCCGCTCGCTGCGCTGGAAGCTGCTCCGGGCGCCATTCGCACGCAGCTCACCGCCGCAGCGGTCACGGTGCTGCGCAAACGCGCTCGGGAAGCACCGCTTTTCATTTTGCTCGACGATGCTCATTTCGCCGACGACGCAACGATCGCCATTCTCGATCATGCCACACGTGGAGACGAACAGGTACCCATCTTCGTATGTGCGCTCGGGCGCCCGACGTTTACCGACGTTCACCCCACGTTTGGCAACCGCGCGGGGCATCGCGAATTTCACGCCGTGGGTGCGCTCGATGCCGCAAGTGCTTTCGACTTCTGTCGGGATCTCTTGCGCCCTGCTGAGAATGTTCCTGCCTCCGCAATCGAGCGAATCGTGGAGCGAGCGCAAGCAATCCCATTGCTCCTGGTGGAGCTCGTTCGAGGTATCAAGGCGGCGCGCATCGTACGTCCCAATCCCTCCGGCGTGGGTTTTTACCTCGCTACCGATGAGCTGGAAAGGTTGCCCGAGCTTCCGCTCATCGAATGGCTGGTTCATCGCGAGCTCGATGCTTTACGAGACGGAGAGCGAGCGCACGCGCAGCTTGCGGCTTTGCTTGGCATGGAAGTGACGAATGCCGAATTGGAGGGCGTGCACAAGCGACTCGACCGTGCCGGTTTGGGTGATGAATTTCCCGTCGATGCGCGTATTGGCTCGGAGCGTCTCGTCGCGCTTGGGCTGCTCGTACGTGCCGGGCATGATCGTTATCGATTTCGTCATTCGCTTTTGCGTGAAGCCATTGCCCGCACGGTGGCCGAAGAGCTGCGGCCGAGCCTTCATCATGCGGCGGTCGACCATTGGCAAAGTGTCGACCTACCGGGTGATTCGACGACGCTTTCGAAACTCGCGCATCACGCTGCCCGCGCAGGCGACAAGACCCTTGCGGAAACGGCGTGCTTGGCGCTCGCGGAATCGGCGCGTGCTCGCCACGATTACCTTGAAGCCGAGCGATATTATTCCGAAGCGCTGGACCATTCTGCAAATCCGGATACGGACCCCGCACGTCGGCGACAGGTATTGCGTGGAAGGGCGCTCATGCGTTATCGCCTGGGCCGTTACGTCGACGCACGAATTGACCTGGCGACAGCGCGGCAGCTCGCCGAAATGGCTGAGGACGCGCTCGTCGAGGCAGACATTTTGCTCGACGAGGGAACGATTCTCGATTGGATGGGTGACCATGCAGCGTCGGCGCAATGCGTGGATCAGGCGTTCGAGAAGGTATCTTCGCTCGTCGTAAAACCGCTGCTCGAAGCGCGACTCACCTTGGGGCGTGGCCGATCGCTGCATCGTGCAAGTCGCGAAGAAGAGGCACGAATCGAGCTCGTGCGTACACTTGCCATCACCGATCAGCTTGGAGAAGAAGCGTACGAGACGCGGGTGATTGCACTCCTCATGTCGAGTTTTATTTTGCAGGGGCTTGCGCGATTGGAAGACGCCGCCCGAGCGCTCGATGGCGCCGTTGGATTATGCGAAGCCCACGGCGACCTCTTGCACCTCGCGAGCGCCGTGAACAACCGAGCGATGCTCTCCGCATGCCTGGGCGACAAACCAAAGATGATGAGCGATCTCGAACGTGTAATTACGCTTGGCCGACATCTCGGACAAGATGCCATTCAAATCGCAGGGCATTACAACATGGGCGAGTATCTTTACTTGTGGGGTGACATCGACATAGCCATGCCGCATGCGGAACGGGCATTGCAGCTCGAAATGCTGCGCACCGCAAATTCGCCGCGCGTGGAACTCGAACTCTTGCCTGCACGGCTTGCATTGCATCGCGGCGCTCTGGCGACGGCGCGTGACGTCGTTGCTTCGATTCGAGCACGCAAACGCACTGCAACGCCGGCACCGGCGATCGATGTGTTGTGTACGATGGTCGAATATGCAAGTCGTGAAGTGAACGATGCTGCCTGGGAGGCGCTCGAGGCGCGATCGGCGCAATTTTCAATTGGTCAAGAACGTATCGAGGTCATCGAGGCGAGGGCCGTTTCGGCATTGCGACACGGTCGATACGATGAATCACGGCATCATTTCGTACGCGCCATCGACGCCGCGCATGCGATTCCGAACGTAATGCGAGAACGATTGCAGCGTTGGATGGTTGAGCTGGCGGAACGAGCTCGTGGAGAATGAGCACGTTCCGAATGCATCAGGGCAAAGCGGTCGTAACGACGGTCTTGACCAAAGCGTTGTTGACGCCAGGACGCGCACGACACGCCGGGAAATACCGACCACCGCCGTTCAGGGACATGCAATACGAACTGCAAGGGCCGACGACTTGGATCGGTCCGCAGTCGACGACCGCCCCGCTTTCATCAACGTGGCCCGTGGCGCAGTCCCGCTGATATGTCCGGGAATTCGTGACGGTCGAGCCATGATAACATGAAACGATGAAGGGATCCGCGGCAAACATGTTCCCCCAGAATGCCCCCTCGACGTCCGGGTAATCGACGACCTCGGCATCCGACGACAACGTTTTCAGCGGTTCGAGTGAGCTGCGCGCCGAAATCGTAACGGATACCTCGTAATAATTGACCCGCGCGGCCAAACACGCCGTCACCAATTGTTGACCCTGAACGTCGAGCGATCCCGTCGCCCACGAGGGCACGACCCCGAGCTCGCCCCGGTACTCCATGTCGTGCACGATGCCCAGCGTGTCCGTATACGAAAAGGAAAACGTTTGGCTCGGCAAAAATGCGCACCCCACTGCATACCGTATGAACTGACGCGCAAGATCGCCTGTCGGACCCGGCGCCGTCATGGCATCGAAGTTGCCCGTATCGAGCGTGTTCGCGTCGAGCGCATTCAAGCTAATCCCATTCAGGCTGATTCCGTTCAAGCTAATCCCATTCCAAGCCATCGCATTCCGACTCAACGCATTGTGCTCCAAGAGCGCACTTGCTGCCTCCGACGTTGCTTCGTCCGTCGTCATGGGCTGCATCTCGCAGCCGAACACGGCCATGAGGCAGAGCAAAACCACAGAATGATGTAGGCATCGGCGTATTTTCATGAAAAACCCCCGAGGTGCACACAACGCACCAAAACCCCTTCGCCCGAAACGCTCCGAACCCACAGGTTGAACATTTGGGGCTACGGATCGCCTTCGGCGTCCTTCGCCCCAAGCCCCAAGTTTGACATTTGGGGCTACGGATCGCCTTCGGCGTCCTTCGCCCCAAGCCCCAAATGTTCAAACAGGACCTTGGCTCGAATGCGTGGAATAAGTACCATGTCGTGGAAGACTTGGCAAACGTGAAATGTCAGAGAATGATCAGCCAACGCAACCCTGGGAGGCATAAGCGCAAAGATCAAGCCAGCCGTATCGCCGACCTCACCCCCCAACCCCCTCTCCAACTTCGCGGCTACGCCGCTCGTGGAGAGTCCCAACGAGGCTTCGCCTCACCCACCAGAGATGAAAACGGCGCGCTGCGATCGATCCCCGTTTCGCTCTCGATCCGATCTCGGGGGTATTGGGGGGCGGAGCCCCCCAATCGT
>Ga0138256_10006722_pt1 | contig 12172 bp, 7 predicted proteins | sample KNB2016incub_MG_FD_105486 | JGI IMG/M metagenome (GOLD analysis project Ga0138256, IMG submission 105486) | Active sludge microbial communities from wastewater in Klosterneuburg, Austria - KNB2014incub_MG | ecosystem: Engineered > WWTP > Activated sludge > Unclassified | place: Austria... | reverse complement strand
CAACTTGTCCGCTATCCAGGTCCACCCGCTGGATCGACCCGGGCTGCGCATTCGCCGGGGCCTCCGCGACCGGAATGCGCCGGCCGTCGTGCTCGGCCCAGGCGAAGCCGCCGCTGTTGCAGACGTAGCAGCGCCCGTCGGGGCCGATCGCCGCCCCATTCGGTCCGCCACCGGTGTCTGCGACTCGTTCCTTCGTGCCGTCAGGATGGATGCGCGTCAGGCAACCGCCGAGTATCTCGACGACGAGCACGCTGCCGTCGGACAGCGCGACCGGCCCCTCGGGCACCTGCAGACCTGACGCGATCTCGCGCATGGCGCTCAGTATTCGTATACCAGATTCACGCCGTAGGTGCGTCGCTCCGCCCAGGCAATCGGTACTGCTGCGCCATAGCCGGCAGGAGTGACGACTCCAGTCAGCGGATCGCGCACGGGAACTGGGCTGGCGGCAGCCAGGACGAAGAGTGGTCTCGCCTTGTCGGCCAGGTTCTTGCCCCAGAGATCCAGGCGTAGGTTGCTTCCATTCTCCAGCCCTGTCTTCCATGAGAGGCGTCCGTCTAACAGGCTGTAGGCTGGGCGCAAAACCACCTCGTTGTTCGGTACGCCCGGGCCGGAACCGGAATTGTTGACGGAGTGATCTTCCCAGTGAAAGCCGAAGATGGCTGTGAGGTCGCTTTTGTCACGCTTCAGAAGAAGCCAGTTCAAATCCAGGTTGAGCGTGTTTTCAGGCGCGTGGGCAAACGAGAACAGGTCCTTCACGTTTTCGCCTACTTGATACGGGGAGGCAGGATTGACGGCCGGATCGAAGATTGTGCCGGCGGGCGCCCGAACCTCGTCGTATTTCGCGTCGAGATACGTGTAAGCAAGCGCGAAGCTCAGCGAATCGAGCGGCTGCCAGAGTGCCTCCAGTTCCAGGCCACGGATTGTCGCCTTGCCCGCATTCAGCCCGAGAACCACGGAGGCGTCGCTAGGGCTGCTGTTGAAAAAGATTTGCATGTCTTCGTACTTGCTGCTGAATACGGCGGTATTGACACGCAGGCGCCTGTCGAAGAGATAGGACTTGAGCCCCAGTTCATAAACTTTGACATCTTCGGGCGCGAAGGTGATTCCAAACTGTCCTACATCCACGGATTCACTCGAGCCGCCGGCCTTGTAGCCGGTGGCGACGCGGAGATAGGTGTTCACGTCTTCGGTCCACGCCAGGTTCGCCGTGAAGGATGGATTGAAGCGGCTCGATTCCAGATCGTTCGAGTTGATGATCCCCGGGGCAGGCTCCTGCGCAATGGGGAAGCCGAAGTATGTGGTCAGCAATTGACGCTCGGCCGAACGCTCGTCACGAGTATAGCGGCCACCAAAAGTGAGGCCGAGCCGATCGTCGAGCAACGGCGGCGTCCAGGTGAGTTGTGCGAACGCCGCCTGGGATTTCGACCGCATGGAAACATTGCGGTCTTTATTCAGCAGCATCGGGAGAGACCCGGGAAGTGCATTCGTGATGACGATGTTCTGGAAGTGCCGGCCAGCTTCCTCGAAGTAGTACAGCCCGGCGACGTAGTCGATGCGTCCGTCGAGGGCGCTACCTACTACCTGCAACTCCTGCGAGAATTCGTGTGAGCGAATATCGTCGAGACTACGGAACCCGACGAAGAAAGTCTCGGCATAGTCCTGGTTGTATGCCACGCTGAGGTCGCGGTAACCAGTGAGAGACTTCAGAGTGAGCGCATCATTCACGTCCAAGTTGAGCGTGAGGCCATGGCTCTCGAGCTCTCCCGGACTCTCCGGCAGATCGATCGCGCGATAGCTGTGGCTCTCGGGCCTGCCCCGATTGGAGTAACCTGGAATGAGTCCGACGAGGGCAGAATTGGTGAAGTAGAGCGGTGTGGAATCCAGATCCCCGCGCTCGTAGAAGTAGTCTGCGGTAAAGGGCCCGCCGGTGTCCCAACGCAGCGCCAGGCGCCCCGCGGTCTGATTCTCCTCCCCGAAATCGTGGGTCGAGCCGAGGTTCTTTACATAGCCGTCCTTCCCGCGCTTGAGGACAGAAACTTTCGCGGACAGTCCGCCCCATTGAGGCAGATCGATCACGCTGAGGCTTCTGAAGCGCCCATTGTTGCCGAAACCGATCTCCTGCTTGTACCCGAACTCTCCACTGGGTTTCTTGCTGATGAGGTTGACCGCACCTCCGGTGGTGTTGCGCCCGTAGAGGGTGCCCTGCGGTCCGCGGAGTACCTCGACTCGCTCGACGTCGGCGAGATCGAAAGTCACCATCTGCCCACGTGAGATGTAGAAACCGTCCTGGTAGATACCGACTGCGCTGTCAACGGTGATTTGTCCGGCGTCCACCACTCCGGTGCCGCGCATATAGATGCTGAGCGTGTTCGAAGTCGGCGGATAGTGCGAGAACGCCATACTTGGCGTCGACTTGATTACGCCCTCGAGATCCGTGATGCCGTGATCCATGAGCGCTTCGGAATTCATGGCGGTGATCGCGATCGGCACATCCTGCAGGCGCTCCTCGCGCTTCTGCGCAGTCACGACGACCTCCTCCAGCATGCCCGCCGCTTCGGTCGGCGAGTTGGTCAGGGTCGCTTCCTGCGCGCGCGCTGCCGCGGCCGCCAGAATCATGGAAATCATCACTGCGCTGTGGCGGGCTATTGCTCTCGTCTCAAAATGCTTGTTCATGCAAGAGATTCTCGTGAAGGATTTGGAACAACCTCAATATCTCGAGGCGGCGTAACCTGAATGGATTGAGGCGGCAGGTCGGGTGGCAAGTCGTGCACCGGTGAGAATGTCCAGATCTGGATTGGCTCACGAAAATTCATTCGCGCGAATTGCACCGCAGCGGGCCCGAACAGCTCCCCCTTGAACGATGTGACCGTAGCAATGATTCGCGCAGTTGTCCCCCTCAATATTGGGGGTATCGTTTCAGCGACATGTGAGCGACCGGAACAGATATGATTCAGGGGCGCGCACCTCAGGAGGTATTCTCGTGCCGATGATGACGGAGATTGCGTCGGGGCTGGGCTTCCCGGAGGGGCCGGTAGCGATGTCCGACGGCAGTGTGGTGATCGTGGAGTTAACGCGCGGTACGCTCACGCGCGTGCTACCCGATGGAGCGAGACAAGTCGTAGCTGAAACTGGTGGCGGGCCAAACGGGGCAGCAGTTGGACCGGATGGCAGGATCTACATCTGCAACAACGGCGGGGTCAGGCTCACGGCAGACGGACAACCCACCGGAGATGCGCCTGAAGACTACGCCGGCGGGTACATTCAGCGTGTGGACCTGGTCAGCGGTAAGACAGAGGTGCTGTATGCCGGGTGCAATGGGCATCACCTGCGCGGTCCCAATGATCTCGTCTTTGATGCGTCAGGTGGGTTCTGGTTCACCGACATGGGCAAGTTGCAGGGGCGTCAAATCCATCGCGGTGCCGTCTATTACGCCAAGGCGGATGGGTCATTCATCAAAGAGGTGATTGCCCCGATAGACGGTCCAAATGGCATTGCCCTGGCACCGGGAGATACGCATCTCTATGTGTCCCAGACCATGGAGAGCAGGGTCTGGAAGTGGGAACTTGCCGGACCAGGCGAAATACGGGACGAGGGGTCATTGCTGGCGGGTCCCGCTGGCGCCAAGTTTCTCTTTGGATCGGCTCGTTACCAGATGCTGGATTCGATGGCAGTCGACAGCGCTGGCAATGTCTGTGTAGCGACTTTGGTGAATGGAGGGATCACGGTCATCTCTCCGGACGGCGCGTCAACGGATTGGGTTCCGACGGGCGATCCGTTCACAACCAATATTTGCTTTGGCGGCCCCGATCTCCGTACTGCATTCATCACACTATCTGGCTCCGGGAAGCTTGTGACGATGAAGTGGCCGCGGCCAGGGCTCAAGTTGCATTACAACCGCTAACAGCTGCGCTACGGGGGCGCCGCAGATTCAAGAGGTACATGATGCGCGGATTGAAAGACAGGATTTTCGTCGTCGCCGGTGGCGGCACCGGTATCGGCGCGGCCACGGCGCAGAGGCTTGCTGAAGAAGGCGCCAAGGTCGTCATCGGCGATCTCAGTGCCGAAAATGCGCAGCGGGTCGCCGCACGGCTAGAAGCGGTTGGCGCACGCGCCTTGGGAGTCTCCTTCGACATGGTCGTTGAGGATTCCGTGCGCGCATTGATCGAGGTAGCGGTCCAGCACTTCGGTGGGCTGGACGGTGTGCATGTGAACGCTGCAGACATTGCGCTCCTGAAGAGCGACACGGACGCGGAGACACTGCCCATGGAGGTTTTCGACCGTACGCTGGCCGTGAATCTGCGCGGCCACTTGCTCTGTACCCGCCACGCATTGCCCGAGATCCTGAAACGCGGTGGCGGCAGTCTTGTGTATACCAGCTCAGCCGCAGCATTCATGGGCGAGCCAGAGCGGTTGGCCTACGCCGTGAGTAAGAATGGATTGCATGGAATCCTGCGCCACGTCGCCACGCGCTGGGGAAAGCATGGTGTGCGGGCGAATGCGGTTGCCCCGGGTCTGGTGACGACCGACCCTGAGCGCCACCCATTGACCGGGGAGCAGCGTGCAGCCGTGCTCGGTATCACCCGGAGCGGGCGGCTCGGCGAACCGCGCGACATAGCGGCCGCAGTCGCCTTCCTGATGTCCGACGACGGGGAATGGATCAATGGGCAGGTGATGAGCGTCGACGGCGGGGTGACGATGCGCTGAAGTGGGAGCTCAGGACGACGCAGGCTCAATTCGCGTTCAGTGGTGACACCCAGGCTGAGCGCTCATCAATCGAGAATGCCAGCAATGCATTGCCCGGCTGGCGACCGGACCCGGAGTGCACGAACAGCATCCCCTCGGCAACTGTTTGCCCGCCATAGTCGATACCGCCACCTTGAGCCTTGCCGCCATTGACTGCATCGAAAGTGCGACCCGCATCGAACTCCCACAGAATGCGCCCATTATCGCTTGCATATGCTCGAATCCAGCCGTCGAGTGAACCTGCAAAGATGGCTCCAGGGATTGCAGTAACTGCTGCGACCTGCGCTTGCGCACAGCGTGTTGCTCCCCAGGCGCACGGCCGCACAGGCGCCGGCGCGCGCCAGACCAGCTGTCCGCTTTGAATGTCCACGGCTGCAAGCCCACCTGTCCCTTCGCCCGAAACATAGTCGTATTGCGCCGTTGCCACGAAAACACGCCCGCCTTCGACGGCAGGCCCCCAAAGGATTCCGCCATTCACATTGCCGCGCGCAAGCTCGATCTGCCACAGTACTCGACCATTGCGATCGGGATCGAGTCCATACAGAACGCCCGACTTTGATCCGGCGAGTAATACTGGCGTCCGGCCAGGGGACTCGGCCAATATGGGCGAACTGCCAAAGCCGAAATCGAAGCCGAGGGGGGACGGACAATTGCCACGGCTCTCGCCTGTGCAGCCTCCGATCCACGCATCGCCAGCAAGTACCTGCCGACTCCACCGCCGACGTCCGTCGCTCAGATTCATGGCGTGGACCGCATCGCTGCCTGTTTCGCGGTGACTGGTGTAGGCATTACCGGTGCCGACGTAGAGTACGCCGCGTTTGGCATCAATCGTAGGCGAGGAGAATATCGCCGCACCAGCGGGCCCGAGAATCCTTTCACCGTTCTCTTTCAGGCGGCCTGGGCGCCGCTCGCCAATGATCGAATCACTGCGCCACAGTAGGCGGCCGCTTGCAGCATCGAGAGCGATGACTTTGCCACGAAAGCTGCAGCACCGGTAATCCGGATCCGCAGCCGCGCTCGACTCATTGGACGACACGGGTACGTAAAGCCGCCCTCCGTAGAGCTTCGGGGTTCCGAGTACGCGCGCCACCGGATGATCATCTACCCGTACGGCCCATAGCCGGCGGCCGGTCTCTGCATCCACGGCGTAGACCATGGCGCGATCCCCACCGAAAAATGCCACAAGTCTCCCTGTCGATTCACTGCGCACTGTTCCGACCACCACCGCGGTTCGCACGTTTCCCTCGGTCTGATGGCTCCAATGGGTGCAACCGGAGCGGGCATCGAGGGAGAAAACGCGCCCGGCGTTGCCGCCCGCGAATACACGCCCGCCGACCACGACCGGTTGTCCGTATGCGCTGTGGCCTGGGTATGCGAAGACCCATTTGAGCCGGAGGCGTGGGATGTCGGTAACCACAAACCCCGGGTCTGGGTGGAGGCGGGTGTTGGCATCGTCGCGACCCCAGCCATTCCAGTCTCTGGAGCCCGGACTGAGGAGCGAGTGATCGTCGCGGCACTGATTTGCATTTGGATCCAATTGGCTGATCATCGGCTCCTTGCCCGTGAGAAAGACGGCCAAGGCTGTCATGTCGGCCTTGCTCAAGCCCGCCGCTTGCTGACGCATCACCCCGGTACTGAGTGCTGCGACGACGTCTTCAGGTGTCCTGATCCTGGAGATGAATATTCGCGGCGGAATGCCATCACGGGGATTGTCGTGACAGGCCGCGCAGTGCAGCGAATACAGCAATTCACCATTGGCGTGCATGCTTGTGATGGTGGGAAGCACCGAAGAAAGCGCTGCAGGTGTCGTGACTGCGAACACCAGTGCGAGAAACATGCGGATTGCCATGGCTACCAGCCTGCGTGCAGAAAAAACCGATCACATCACGAGTGCGTGCGCGTCTCAACACATGGCGATCCGCTCAATTGCGACCTTGATCGCAAGCTGATAGTTTGGCCGCCATATTACGGTGGTGTCGATATCCTTCCTGGAAGGCGAAGGTCGCAGGATATCTTCACGTCGTGTGACGCGTTTGGTCATGCCCAGGTCCGGTTCGGTCGATATCGGCCGCTCCATACCCCCCCCCAATACTTTGCGATGAGAGCTTCAGTGGATTCTCGCGCCGCCTGGAAAAGTTACTTGAGCCTCTTGTGCGGCACTTTTGTGACCGTCGAAGCCGCGGCATTTCAGGCGCCCGTCATCCCGAGTATCGCGCGATATTTCGGGATCCAGATCAGTCTGGCTGCTCTGATAATGCTCCTGTATTTCATCGCCCTGACAGTGCTTGCGCCGATCATGGGTCGGCTGGCTGATCAGGTAGGTCGCAAGCGTGTCGTTCTTTGCGGGCTGGTGCTGTTCGCAGTGGCGGAATTTCTTGCAGCGGGAGCGGAAAGCTTCATCACCCTGCTGATCGCACGATTTCTGCAGGGCTTTGGTGTGGCGTCGATCCTCCCTGTGGTCTATAGCTATGTGAGTTATCTTTTTCCCGAGGGCAAGCGCGGTGCTGCATTTGGCGTGCTGACTCTTGCCATGTCGCTGGGGGCGGCGTCTGGCGGCCTTTTCGGAGGCCTCCTGATCGACCATTTCGGTTGGCGTAGCGTTTACTGGATAAGCGGCATTCTGGCGCTTGCCGGCGTGCTGCCGGTAGTCGTGTTTCTGCCAGAGGTGCGCCTTTGCGCGACTCGGCCACGATTCGACTACGCAGGCGCTTTCTCGTTGTTCATCGTTATTGCTGCGTTGCTGTCCACGCCCATCTGGGCAGATGTTTTTGGATTGTACTCACCACTCACGCTGGTGGTCATCGCGAGCGGATTGCTGGGTCTCACTATTCTGTGGCGCGCCGGTCAGCGGGCGGAGGCCCCGGTGGTCGACGTGCATATTCTTCGAAAGCGGGCGTTCGCGCTGCCAACCGCAATTTACTGGTTGCACATCCTGACTTTGAGCGGCGTGATATATACGCTGGCATTTTTTCTCAACGATCGGCCCGGAGGAAGTGCGACGCAAGTCGGATTCGTTCTGATGGTGCTGTATGGAAGCTGTATGCTCGTCGCCCCTGTAGCGGGTCGGCTGGTTGACAGGATCGAAGCACGCAAGATCATGATCGCGGCACTTTCGTTGACCGTGTTCGTGATGGTTCTGTTTGCCGGTATCAATGTCGATACGTCTCTGTGGGTCGTGACGCTGACCGTAGCCCTGCTGGGTGCGACTGTGGGCGCTAATACTCCAGCCGTGATGAAGCTTGCAGTTGGATCGATCCCGGAGAATAGAATGGGTGCTGGCACGGGGATGATCAGCATGTTTCGGGACCTTGGCACGCCCACCGGTTCGTCGTTTGCGCTGGCTGTGTTTGGCTCGGTGTTGGCTGCACAGAAGGAGTCGGCAATTCGAACCCGTGCTCAGGCGCAAGGTGTTACGGGGGATATGCAAGAGGCTCTGGTCGAGGTGGCGCGCAACCACACAGGACAGCTTGCATCGACACTGGAATCGCAGTTACGTGCGCTGGGAGTGGACGCTCAAGCGCTGTTGAGTATGGCTGCCAGCGACGGCTTGTCGTTGGCGCTCGCGCGTGTCGGATATCTGCTCGTTGGCGTGGCGGTAGTGGCATTGACTCTGACTCTATTCTTGCCGCGTGGTGCGCACGATCAGCACCAGATCCCGCAGATCGGCGCTGAAGGCCAGAGGCCGGGCGCGAAATCGTCGCGTTTGGTCGACGAGAGTTGAGACTGATGTGGCCACTTGGATCGCGAGAAGTGCGAAGCGGAAAGCAGAGTACGCCGCGCCGTGCGCGGCGATGGATGTCCGGAATTGCCCGAGGGGAGACCAACAGAGTGCGTAATCCGGTCTGACGACCGGGACCACTACCCGAGACCATGTCCGAGAACGATGTTGCCCGACAGCATTTGGCCGAATGGTTCCGCAAGTGGGGAGGGGCGTTGCGCCGTCATCTCGCGATGCGAAGCAAGCTGTCGTTTGCCGATGCAGACGACATTGCCCAGGAGGTCTTTCTGCGTATGTTGCGATATGACCGGGCCGAGCTTGTGCTGCACCCACAAGCCTATCTGTTCAAGATTGCCGCCAACGTGCTGGCGGAATGGTCGGCCCGTGCCAGCTGGCGTGCGCCTCATGCTCCGGAGTGGCTGACGGAGCTGATCGATGAGCGCAATCCGGAGGACGAGTGCTCGCGCGAGGATGGGCAGTCTGACCTTCGAAACGCCGTGGAAGCACTGCCGCCGCGCACCCGGGAGATCCTGCGCATGCACTACGAGGGAGGCCTCACCCATGAGGCTATCGCACAGACCCTTGGCATCACGCGCCGGATCGTCAAACGGGATCTGATCCGAGCCTATGCGGTTCTGCGCGAGTCACTGGGATTGTCCGCAGTTCCCGCCGCGCGTGCGCAGCTTCGGAGGGACGGGTGATGACCATCGACACACCGAATGCGGAGGAACGTCGCCGGGCAGCAACTGAACAGGCGGCTGCATGGCTGGTTGCGATGCGGAATGGTCGCCTGTCGGCTGGCGAACGCGGTGAGTTTGTCGACTGGCTACGCGAATCACCGGTACACATCATGGAGATGCTGCGCGTCAGTCAGGTTGATCACGCCCTTGAAGCGTTCACTGGTTGGGGCGAGATGAAGCCGGTTGTGCACACCCCCGACAACGTCGTGCGACCGATTGGTGAGGGGCTGCGAATTCCACCCCGGCGCGGGAGATTCCTGACGGCATCGCAGACGATCGCGGCCGGGTTGGCAGTCGTTGTCTTGGCGACTGGAGGCTGGTTCGCCCTGAGGGAGAACGGCGCAATTGTGCGCACGGAGCTCGCGGAGCGACGCGAGGTGACACTCGCGGATGGCAGCGTGGTGAGTGTTGCGCCGCTCAGTGAGCTGCGCATCCGATTCACGGCCGACCGGCGGTCTATTGAGCTGAGGAAGGGTCATGTGCTCTTTGACGTTTCACCCGATCAGCGGCGCCCGTTCGTGGTAGATGCTGGGACTACCATCGTGCGTGCTGTGGGAACGTCGTTCGACGTCGACCGGGGCGAAGGGGCAGTAAGAGTTACGGTCATCAAGGGCCGCGTTCTGGTGGCCCGCGAAGACGACACGTCGGGCGAGGGGCTCGCTCGAGACTCCGCCGCGCCAGATCGAGTGCAGTTGGCCACGAACGAAGAAGTCGTGGTGCCGGCCGAGGCTCCGATGGCCGCGGTGCGCAGGGTAAATGGGGCGGCCCAAGCGGCTTGGGCGACAGGCACCCTCGTGTTCGAGGACGAGACCGTGGCCGAGGTCGTCCGGCGCTTCAATCTGCACAATATCAGGCAGATTCAGATTCTTGACTCACAGATGGCACTCCGCCGCATCAGCGGTACGTTCAAGGCATCGGATCCCGAATCCTTCGTTGCGTTCATTCGTACGACGAGGTCAGATTCTGCGCGCGATCACCCCTCGATTCTCCTGGAGTCTGGCAGGCAGTAATTTTTTTGGACGAAAGGGGGACCATGCGGATCCATCACCCCGTCTTACGTAGGCTGTCAATGCAGCTTGTATGGGGGGTTCTCGTGATCGCAATGCTAAGTGTGCAGGGTGCGGGTGGCGCGGAGGTAGAAGTCGAAATTGCGGCGCCGCAAGGATTGCACAAATTGGATATTGACGCCGGCACGCTGCACGCTGCCTTGCTGCAGTTGGCACAGCAGTCGGGTGTGCAATTGGTGCATTTCTCGGACACCATATCTCACGCCCTGCGTGCTGGCTCGTTGCGGGGTGCTTATACGCTTGAAGAGGCCCTCGCACTCCTACTGAAGGGCACTGGTCTTACGTACCGGTTCGTCAACGGGCGCACGGTGGCTGTCGTCCAAGCCGCAAGTGCCGCTTCCAGTGATGATGCCGCAATCACGTTTTCACCATCCATCAAGCAAAGTAACGCGCCAATCCCGCGCACCCCCGTGCGCAGATGGATAGCGCGATTGGCGGCATTCCTTACAGCCTGCGGAGCCATGCCGGGTGTCGTATGTGCCGAAGAGAGCGCTGCGGCAAGCCTCGAGGAGGTGGTGGTTACCGCACGAAAGCGTGAGGAATCATTGCAGGAGACGCCCGTTGCAGTAACAGCGATTGGCGCTGAAAGCCTCGAGCAAAATCGAATCGTCGATTTCATGGATTTGCACAACATGGCGCCTTCAGTGCACATCGCGCCGTACACCGGAAACAGGGCCGGACCCAACCTCTTCATTCGCGGCATGGGGGCGTTGGCTACCCAGATTACCAAGGACTATGCGACGGCCATCTATATCGACGATGTGCCCGTGGGACGAGGCAATGCACTGGGGACCGAAATAGCTGATCTCGAGCGAATCGAGATATTGCGGGGCCCGCAAGGAGCATCATACGGTCGAAATACGACAGCAGGCGCTGTCAAGTTTATAACTGCCAAGCCCGAGAACGACTTCTCGTTTGAACAGAAGCTGGACCTTGGCAATTATGATCGATTCGCGTCCCGAACCCGCGTCAATGTTCCGGTTACAGACCGTTTGTACACGCGGATCGTGTATGCGCGGGCGTCGAAAGATGGATGGGTAAAGAACGCGAATGAAGTGTTGCCCAATCAGATCGATTTCAACGCAGATGACGATTCAGAAGCCTTGAGGTGGTCTACCCGTTTGCGTGCCACCGACAATTTGACGGTGGACTACAGCTTGGACAGGTCCACGCTGATATACGGGAATGTGTTCTTTCAAGTGGTTTCAGCATTCAGCGGACGGCAGGAGGAGACGTCAGCACCCCTGGGTCTGTCTCCCAGCCGTGCCGATGTGAAAGGCCACAACCTGACGGCTACATGGGACCTCGGCAGCGCAGAGATCAAATCTGTAACGGGTTACCGTGAGATGGACTCCGAGGTCTATCAGACCTACATCGATACCTTCAAGCAGCACAATTTGACGGACCAACACCAGGCTTCCCAAGAGCTGCAGATCGTTGGTGACATGGCGCGGATCAAGTACGTAGCAGGCATTTTCTATTTCAAGGAAGCTGGTACTGAGCGAATGCTGTCTACCTTTGCGCCAACCCTGTTTGACTCCTGGGCGGTTAAAGCATCCTCGGAGTCGGAGGCCGTGTACGGCCAGGCTACGTGGACGCCCGCGATTCTCAATGACCAGCTGGATTTGACGGTTGGTGCGCGCTATACGCGAGACACGCGTAAGGCTACCAAGACCTTTATTCAAAGTGGCTTCCTGCCTGGTGCCAATGGAACTGTAGTCCACGGTGACAGAAGTTTCAGCGAGGTGACTCCAACTTTTACCGCGCAGTATTCGTTTTCTGATGCAGTCAACGGCTACGCAACAGTTGCCAAAGGCTATCGAGCAGGTGGATTCAACACGCAAAGTACCGTAGTTGGTTTCGCCCGTGGGTTCGATCCGGAAGAGGTGGTGAGCTACGAACTT
>Ga0138256_10006721_pt1 | contig 12173 bp, 6 predicted proteins | sample KNB2016incub_MG_FD_105486 | JGI IMG/M metagenome (GOLD analysis project Ga0138256, IMG submission 105486) | Active sludge microbial communities from wastewater in Klosterneuburg, Austria - KNB2014incub_MG | ecosystem: Engineered > WWTP > Activated sludge > Unclassified | place: Austria... | reverse complement strand
CAGCCATATTTCGATTCTAAGACGGAGTATATGTACTTCACATCAAAGCGCGATGGAACAAGTGATATATTCCGGCAACGTCAGACACCACGACCTTCCTTAAAAAAACCAATATTTGTCAGAGGTAAAATCATAGATTCCTCTACAGGAGAACCTGTACACAGCGAATTGTTCTGGGGCCAGAACTCGTCAACCGAATATCTGGAATATTTCAATACCTACACTGGCGAATTTGAAATTACACTGACGGAATACGAGCCCTATAAATTTCAACCAAGAAAAGCGAATCACACAGCGCAAAGAATCCTGGTTGATCCCAAGGGGATGGAAGAGCAGGGAATTGATACATTGGATGTCGTCTTATATATTCAACCCAAAGAAGAGAAGGACAATACGACCAATGCACCAAACAAAAAAAATATCTTCAACCAGATCCTTAACAACAAGAATACAACGGATACGGAGGAGTCCATTACGTTTTATGACATCAATTTTATAAAAGGTAAATCAGTCATCCTGGCCAAATCACGAGGGGCATTGAAGTATATTTACGAATTAATGAATGAACATCCATCTTTGGAAATCATGATCGAAGGACATACCGATAATGTAGGTGATGAGATTGCCCTCATTGATCTATCGTTGCAAAGGGCAGAAGCCATCCGTGATTATCTGGTACATCGTGGCATAGCGCAGAGCAGAATGCAAGTCTCTGGAAAAGGCGCAACCGATCCTGTTTCCAGAAATACATCCGAAGACGGAAGAGAAAAAAACAGACGGGTTGAAATTACGATCATCAAAGAGCAACAATGAAAGCAGCTGCCAATTTTTTCTCCATTGTATTTCATCCGCTTTTTATACTTACCTACATGTCATTGGTACTGTTGTGGACCAACCCGTTTTCATTTGGATGGCGTCATGTATCGGAAGCTAATACGCTCCTGATCATCATCGTCATGACGACGATCACACTCCCCGCCATTGCTATCCTCATGATGAAAATGCTTGGATGGGTCAATTCCTTCCATCTGGAAACGCAGCACGAACGAATCGGACCCTATATCGTTGCCGGTATAATGTATCTCTCCCTTTACCTTCATCTGACGCGTGCAGAAAGTTTTCCGGTATCGATCAGGGTAGCTGTATTAGGAACGTTGATCGGACTATGGACTTGCTTTTTTATCAACAACTTTACAAAAATCAGTGTCCATGCTGCAGGCGTAGGTGGACTCGTGATGATGGTAGCGTTGACCAAACAGATCTTCGGATACAATGATGCTCAGATCGGGCTTGTCGCCGGAGCCAATCTTGTAGTGCCTATTGATAGTCTGCTCTACGGATCCATCCTTATTGCAGGCGCTACATGTACATCACGCCTGATCCTCAAGGCGCATGTCATCAAAGAGGTGTATTCAGGAGTTATTGTGGGATTGGCTAGTATACTGCTGGCGTATTTTATTCTTAAATAAAAGCAGAAAAGCAATATTCGGTTTTCTACCCTTTGATTTTTCTACCTTTCTGTAATACGATTCCGGATCCTTCGGCAAGAAATACAGATTCCGGTTTAGCTTGATTCAGAAAAGCAAATGGAGCGCCGTAACAAGTTTCGAAATCAACATCAATAGCGTATTCCTTTGTATCATATACCAGCCATGGATCATGGGCCACATCGTACTCGAAAGTAAGTCGATCGTTTATTTTCGTGCATCCAAGATAGTGTTCCGTAAAAAAGGATTCTGCACTTCCATCGATTAATGGTTTCGGAATAATATCACTTACGATCTTCAGCGTGTGCCATTTTTTCTTATGCCATTTGTATTCTATGGACTGTGTGTCGGCATCGGATATAAATTCATGCCACATTGGACAAGAGTGATAGTGTTCGTGGTAAAAGACATCAGCAACAAATGCTACTAAAGGAACAGGAACAAGTTCTTTTATAAATACGACACCTCGTTTTAATTCACCACCATAATCACTGCAGACATAAAACCTTAGGTTAACTTCCTCAAAGGACTGGTGGAAAGGAATAGGGATGCCACCAAGTCTTGAATCCAGAAACATAAACCCTACGAGGCTTACATAACATGTGCCTTCAAAAAAATCAAGTGTCGTTCCATAGGGCAAGAAAGGTTTTAACACAATCGGGTCGATCTGGTAATTCGCCATCACCAGTTTTTTCCAGTTTGCTTTAAGTACCATTCAGATTAAACAATCCTGTATTTGTAGAAAAAAAGAAAACTTCTCTTATCATCAGAATGAAAACCCTACACTAAACTGCCATGATCTGCTTGTATTCTTGTCGGCACGTTGTATGAAACTTTCATCCGGATTGAGTGATTTCAGGGAGACATCGTAAAGGTTTTCGTCCACATCCCCAAGGCCATGCACATATCTGGCACTAAAGAAAAGCCCTTCGTTAAGGAAAATGGAAACACAACCCACGATTCCAAAATCCAGGGTTTTATACAGATTCTTATCCTTTTCGGCAAATTCATAATAAGCATAAACAGTTTCCGGTACTGTATTCGGAAATCCTCCATCAACGGATACTTCAAAGGTCTCTTCAGAAGCCCCTTTGGCTTTATCCTTTTTGTAGTTATGATTCAATCCTACTTCAAACGGAGTAACCGGGTTCCCAAGAGAGGACGTACCTTCAAAATCTGTGGATCCACCAGCTGTAGAAGCTATTAACAAAGCGGAATTCAACCCACCAGATAATTCAAACATCCCTATTTTATAATATACCATCAATGGAATATCAATATAGGCATTGGATACATTCAGGGTTTGACTTCTTGTCCCGCCAATTACTTTATTATTAACGGTCCATCTTCCCAACTCATAATACGATGGCCCTTTATAGTCATAGATCGTACCTCGCTGTGAAAACACAAATTCCATCCTTGCCCCAAATAGATCTGTGACCTTATAACTCAATGCAGCTCCAATATGAAAACCCTTAGCATTAGACCATGATTCCAGCGATTCACCATTAGGCCCGGTCTCTGATGGACCATTGAATTGGGATATACTAGCCCCCGCGCGAAAACCATATCCAAGTTTTTCATTCTGGCCAAAAGTATTTCCAGCAATGGTAAGGAACGCAACTACGACAATCAGATATTTATGTTTCATATAGAAATTTTCATTTTATAGCTGCCATTTTAGCTGTCAGCTATCAGCCATCAGCTGTCAGTGTATTATTTCTCCTGCACATTCACACACTCACACACTGCCCTATGCCCTATGCCCTATGCCCTATGCTCCTTGCTCCTTGCTCCTTGCTCCTTGCTCCATACTCCTCACAACTCTATGCTGCTCTATGCTCTATGCTCTCTGCCCTATGCTAACCGTCGCAAAGCTAAATACTTTTTTCCAAGACAATACGATGCTGCCCCACCTCCTCCCTGGGATCAAAACCCACAATCCTGAATCCACGGCCAACAGCCATCATCAACATTTCAGGAAAACAATTGCGCGTCTTCATCCAGATGGTAGTATATCCTTGGTTTTTGGCCCATTCCTCCTGCCTGTCAGCCAGGGCCGAAGCAATTCCTTTGTTTCGATACATAGGCAGTATAGCCCCTAGCCAGGAATAAAATTTTCCTTCACGCTCATAGCCGATTTTAAATCCTATAGGTCCCGTTTCATTGGATGCGCTGAGGATAAGATGGGGTTTTTCGTTCAACTGCGATTGAATACTACCGGCATCTGGGATGTTTTCAAATTCTGGAATCTGACTCAACACAAGCATCACATCTTCAAGCCTGTTTTCTTCAATAACGAAAGGGATCATTATTCCGCTTTGTACTTTATCTGCATTCCCTGCGCAGGATTGATGATGCGTACCTCTGTGCGACGATTGTATTGATGCTCCTCCTCCGTGCAGGATACACCATCAAGGCATTTATTTCTTGGCTCCGATTCACCGGCTGCCTTTGTGATTATTCTTGATGCAGCTATGCCTTGTATGACAAGATATGATTTGGAAGACGCAGATCTTTTTTCAGACAATTCCATATTATAGTCTGAAGTACCACGGGTATCCGTATGTGATGTCAATTCGATCGTGAGATCGGGATATTGTTTCAGGATATTCGCCAAGGCTATTAATTCACCGGCTTCTCCTTTACGAATCACTGATTTGTTGAAATCATAATAGATATTGTCAAGCACAATCATAGTGCCGGTGGTAATTGGTGCTGTAGGGGAAGTTAACTTGTCACTGTTTTTCAGGTATATTTTCCAGTGTTCATCAGCTTCTAAGGGAGTAAAAGTAAAAGCATGTTGTGCGTAACCCTCTTGCATGATATCCGCTTTCAGGCTACATCCTTTTGGAAGACACTTAACAACTGAGCCAACTTCATCTGTATAAAAAGTTAACGGATCCTTCAAGCATGAACCGGATAAATTTATTTTTGCCCCATTCAATTCCACTTTCCCTGATTCGTTATAAACCGTGAATCGTGTATCCATACAAGGTGTATTGTCAACGGATATTTTCTTTAGCTGAATACTTGAAGGAAATTGATCGCCCGGTATGACCTCCACGTAAGGTTGATATCCTGCACGCTGGCCAACCAATACATATGTCAGTTTTTTATCGGGATGTATGGTAACTTTTCCTGCAGCATCTGAAATGCCATTTGCTGTTTCAACAGAGAGCGTATCGGTAACGCCCCAACGTAAATAGAAAGCGCCTTCTTTATTTTCTTTCGGGACCAGTTCGGTTGTAAAATGTTCTTTGTGCAAAGAAGGACCTTCCTGGTTCATCGGAATGATCCAGACATACCCTTGATCAATAGCCTGACCATTTTCATCCATCACGATGATTTCCTTTTCATTTGGTAGTGCAGGAGGCAGACAGAAGATCGAATGAGGTGATGTCCATCGGTAGAGATCATCTTTTCCTTTGGTAGGTTTACGATCACTCGCCATGTAGCCTGAAGTTCCATCAGCAGATACGATCAATCCCAGGTCATCCTTGCTGCTGCTGAAGGGTTCAATTAAATGCTGGATCCCTTTAAAAAGGCCGTCCGGATTCCATGATGTAACATATAGATCCAGGCCACCTTGTCCGGGATGTCCATCTGAAGAAAACACCAGGCATCCATTATGATGCCAGAAGGGGAATACCTCATTCCCTTTAGTATTGATTTCACTACCAAGATTCACCGGATCAGACCAGGTGCCATTGATCCTGTTAACGATATACAGATCCATCCCTCCATATCCCGCCTCCATGTTGGAAGCAAAAACAAGATATTGTCCATCATAACTCAGTGCCGGATGCATGACAGAATATTGATCACTACTAAAAGGCAGTGCTGTTATGTTTTCCCAATCTTCAGCCCCTTTTGTAGCCTGGAATATTTTAAGTTGGACCTGGCCCTCCTCATCATTGATACCCTTGCCTTCGGAAACATTTGAGCGGGTAAAATATAATTCAGTGCCATCATGGTTAAAAGTCGATGGCCCTTCGTGATATTGTGTCCTGATATTAGGTGAAAAGTTTTCACTTTTTGTGGTGATTCCATCAGAACCTATATCCGCATACATCAGGTCAAAATAAGCCTGCCCTGTTTTAGGATCTAATACCCTGTTCTTTTCCCTTGCGACGACAAACACAATCCCTTTCTGGTAATATGTTGGTGAAAACTCAATGGATTTTGTGTTGAGATTCTCTAACGGAAACAAGCTGATCGAATCATGATGACAGACATAAACTGTATCCTGGCTCATCGCCATACTTACCATCAGGCAAAAAATATACGTTGTAATTATTTTCATGGATCAGTTTAGAAATACCTGGGATTAATAAAAGTAGCCGGCTTGGCAGCTTCACCAAAACAATACATCAACATCACTTCGATACTGCCATCACCATATCGTTTCAAATCACTCATGGTGATATCATAAGCCGCACCAAGACGTAGTCCCCTGAGGATTTTAGCTGATGCCATCACATCAATGGATTCAAGAAATTGATTGTCCACACCTCCTTTCCTGAAGGAGACAGCAGCACTGAAATCTTCCCTCCAATGCAGACCAAGGTTAAGATCAACACTGACGGGTGCAGCCTGTGTATACCGCACCAGCATTTGTGGCACGAAGCTCATCTTGTGATCAAGCTTGATGGCAACCCCCGACATCAGATAATAGTGCACCTGCTCTCGTGCAGTGAAAAGGTTGTTGACTTCAAAATCTATATCTGAATCCATCAACCTTGGAGCGGAAATGCCAACATAAAAAGTAGACGTATTATAATAAAGCCCAGCTCCTACATTGGCCAGGAACTTGCTATCAGCAATAGCCTCAACACCCTGATCAATACTGATATCCTGAACGGTTTTAACAGCCGGATCACTATAGTCGACTTCAAGAATCCTTGCAGAAGCCTGCACACCCAGGCTTAATGTACCATTTCCCATAGGTACCCGGTAATCATAGATTCCATCGAATGTAGTTGAACTCGAAACGCCAATCGATCTGCGCTGTAAGTTGAATCCAATACCAATACGTTGTGATGACAGCGGTCCATGAAAGCTGAGTGATTGTGTTTTGGGTGCACCATCAAATCCAAGCCATTGCTCACGAACGATGGCCGTAGCGCAGGGATGTTCGTGATAACCCGCATATGCAGGGTTGATCAGGAGCTTGTTATACATAAACATGGTATGAAGTGATTGTTGCTGTCCGGACAAGTTTCCGGAAAACACTGCAATCAAAACAAAGGGTAAGCAGATGCCCACCTTTGTCAGGTTGAATATATGCTTCATGGCGTTTGAAAAATTGTATAGTTCTTTGTTCATGTCTTTTCCGCGATTATCGTTCAAGAATTAAAAAACTCCGCTTCGGCGTACTGCCATCTCCGAAATCCATAATATAAAAATAGGTGCCTACCGGAAGTTCACCGCCTGATGAAGTTCCACTCCAATCATTCTGATAAGGAGATGCAGTAAAAACTGCAGCACCCCATTCATTGAAGATGATGATTTTATTATTCGGATATCGTTCTGTTTCAAGGCATGGCACGATGAGGACATCATTGACGCCATCATCATTTGGCGTAAATAAAGTAGGTACAAAGCAATCATCTTCATTGCCCACCTTTAAGACCACTATGGATTCGCTACACTCATCCGGACAAACCGTAGAACAAACCCGGTAGATCAGCATATCGGTACCCACAAATCCAACATTAGGTGCATACCTGATGATTCCATTACCTGCATATAATGCATTACCCTTTTGTGGATTTTGTATGATCTCCAGTGTATAGGGCCCCATTGAAATGTTGTCATTCAATGTCACTATGAACTCAGTCGTCTGTCCAAATGGCACATCAACCGTATCAGGGTTTGTTTCAGGAGTGAACAATACAGAAATACTTACCGAATCAGAACTGTAATCCAGACACGAAGCGTAACTCAGGGTCCAGGCCAATCCATACATACCCGAAGGCAATCCGATGATGTCTGCATTTGGATCTGTAACATCAGATAATATGACCAGGTCATCACTCGTGGTCCAAAATCCTGTTCCAGGGGATGGGATTGAAGCGTTGAGCGTAACTACTTCGCCGGGGCAAACTTCGATGTCAAATCCTGCATCTGCATTTTGAGTAGGTATTTCATCACCGGTTATTTCTACCGGTATGCTTGTTTCTGAAGGACACCCTTGTAACGAAGTAAAGGCTGAAACAGCATTTATTCCTCCCTGCAAAGGAGCTCCGTTTATCGTAATACAACTATCTGTTCCAGGTACGCCAATGATTGTATTTCCATTTAGCATCCATGTGTAAATAGCCCCATCCACCAAAGAGCCTTGATCAATACAGAGATTTACGGGAACAGGATTGTCAATACAAACGGCTGAAAGATCAGCATTGATCACAGGTGCTACGATCGTAGGCTGAACATTTATTTCATATGGATTAGAAGGAGGTGAAGGACAACCATTCTGAATATAAATAACCTGGTACGTTCCTGCGTCTTGTGGTGTTACCGGAAAAATGACGGGTTGATTTTCAGAACTCTCAAAACCATTGGAAGATACCCATTCAAAACTTGCATCGGGAGGACCGTTGGCGATGAGCACAAGGCTATCACCTTCACAAACTAATGGAGAGCTAAGTATGCTTGGAGCAAAAAGTGGTTGCCTTACTTGTACTGCGAATATAGTTGTGGAAGATGTACAACCGTCTATTGTTAATTCAACACTGTATATGCCATTCCACGAAGGAGTAGCATTTGGAATGATAAGTGTACCTGGACTTGGGATCACCACATTTGTATCCTGTGACGTCCATGCATAAGATGCACCTGCCAGTGGCGCATCAATCGAAAGGATGATGCTATCTCCATAACAATACATATTGTCACCCGTTATGACCGGAGGTGCAGGGCTATCATTGACGTCAAGTGTAAATGAAGCTTCCTCAGAAGTACAAGAACCATTGATAATGACAAGCGTATATAAACCATTGTTGGCTGAGCTGGCACTATCTATAACAATGGAAGAATCCTGCACAATGAAACCTGACAACCCTTCCCAAATATATTCATATCCACTTGAGAATGGTGGCTGGGTAATTGCCCAAATGGTGATTGCATCAGTACCGTTTGCACAACTGTCGGCATCTGACAGCAGTGAAGTAATGATAGGTAATACATCAACATTGACATCAACGGAATCTTCTGCCGCACAACCAGTAGAGGTCATGACAGATGCATAATAGGTTCCTTGCGCTGCTATGGTGGTAGGAGATATTTCATTTGAAACAAAACCTCCAGGTCCTGTCCAGACATAATCTCCTGCAATGGCAGGATTGACGCTCAATACAATCGAATCCCCCTCGCAAACTTGTTGCTGTGTTTCAATCGCTATCTGAAGAGCACCGGTTATTTCAACAAAAAATGGTGCGGAGGTATCGGATGGACATCCGTTTTGAAATGCAATCACTTGCCAGCTACCTGATTGATCAGGGACGGCAGAGGAAACAGCCAATGTGTCGTCATCTGTAAAAAAGGAATTTCCGTTTGGAGCGATCCATTCATAGGATTGATAAGATGATTGAGCACTGAGTACAAACATTCCGCCTTCACAGGCTAGCGTATCTCCTGAAATGATCGGAGTGATAGGAGCACTTTGAATACTTATTTCAACACTATCAGGAACGGAAGAACAATAGTCGCTGGAGACGGTGAGGACATAAATGGCAGCACTGTCGATTCCATCAGCAGGTATTCCGGGTGGAGTAGGGACGAAAGATTCATATCCAGCAGGTCCTGTCCAATGGTAGTCAAGACTGTCGAAGACAACATCAGGAGAAAGAAATAATGTGTCAGTTACACAGAATATAGTGGAGGGATCCAGGATGAAAGCAATTGGAACTGAAACTACATTGAAATCCACCGGTAATCCGGGTTCCGATGAACAGGTATCTTGTGATACAACAGCATAAACACTATATGTGCCAGGAATCAAAGGAATATAAGGCAATTGTGGGTCAGAAGTATTGCCTAATAATGTGTCACCGGAGGGCAATACTTGATACCACTGATAACTCACCGATCCTGAATATAATTGAGTGCTCAATAGTATTTCTTCACCTGTGCAAAGTGTATCCACTGAAACCGTTATCGAAGGAGCATTTAAAGCCTCGATCAACACATTTATGGAGCCTGTGGAAACACATCCATTTTCACTTTGAACGATCAATTGATATTCGCCTGTATAAGAAGTGTCCGCATCTGGAACAATAGGATTTTCTTCGTTGGAAACAAATGAATTTGGACCTGACCATGAGTACGTATAATTGCCATCTGGTCCATCAGGTAAATTGGCAAACAATCTTAATGTATCATCGCATAATCCGATCTGCGATAAAGGCATCAATGGTTGCGTATTGACGGTTATGTTTGATTGACAACTGCTTGAATTGCCACTCTCATCGAACACTGTAATATTGACGACGACCACCTGACCGTTGTTTGAACAATTGACAAAGGCTGGATCATAGATGGTAGTATCAATGCCACAAGCATCTACCGCGCTAACTAACAGAGATGCTGTAGATACATCTATGTTTTCAAGCCCTGATGGTGGAAGCATGATGATGCCATCCTGGCATATAACATCCGGAGGAAATGTATCTCGTAATTCTAGCAAGTATGAACAGGTATCAACATCACCCGTAGTATCCTGCGCGATGAGGAAAATTGTATGAAGGCCAGATGTAAATGAAACCAGTACTGTGTCCGTACCCGACTCAAATACGAATGAAGACGGTATCGCTCCTCCTTCGATATAGCACGACCATGTAATCACACCTGTTCCGCAAGATGCAGTGATCGTTTTAGGAGGATATATTTCTAACTCGACCTGGCAGCTATCAAATGAAGTAAATAACAAAGTGTCAGGAGGGCAAATGACTTCCAGCGCGTTCTCATCAATGATCTCAACGGAAGTAATACAGGTCCCGGTATTACCATTGCAATCAGATGCAATCCATGTGACAGAATGAATACCAACAGGAAGTAACGTGTCTATTGAAAGAGTTGAATCAAGGACTATAGTATCACCGTTATTGATCGTCAATACGATTTTGATGTTTTCGGGAAAACAAACTTCTTCATACGTTGGACTGGTGAGCGTTACCAAGGCATCGCAGGTAGCCGTATCAGGGATGATGTGGATGACTCCGGGGCAATCAATGAAGATTGGTCCTGTAGTATCAATAACCGCAAAAGAAATGGGTTCGACAATAGCATTACCACATGCGTCATATGCAACCAGATCTGCATCCAATGCAAAATCAACACCACACATGATCATGATGGAATCAGGCAATGGCGTACCAGGCCAGGTAGTTGTATCCTCCAATGTATAAGAACCTTGCAGGGCAATAAAGTATATAGCATCAGAACAACCATCTTCAATGACAACAGAATCCATCCATTGCTCATAAGCTTCTTGCAATGCAAGCGATGAAGTATCGCATGTATAAACATAATTCCCAGGGGAATAAGTGATCACAGGAGGTGCATCATCACTGAGATCAAATTGCTGGACAGCTGTTGCTATGTTACCACAAGCATCTGTTACAGTCCAAGTGCGTGAGAGGGTTTGATTACAAGCCTCGCCTGTCAATTGATCTTCAAAGCTGGTCACTGGGGCAGGATCGCAGTTATCACTTACATTGATTAATAAAAGCGTATCAATACTGCAGAATGCAACAGTATCTGCCGGCAATTCAAATGTAGGTGGAATAGTATCAATTCTGAAAAACCATTCCTGCGCAGTGGAAGAATTTCCGCATGCATCTGTTGCAGTCCATCTTCTCAATACTTGTTCAGGGATTCCAAGACACGAATCAACACCAACACTATCTATAAATGTTACAATTGGATCATTATCGCAATCATCCATCACCGTTGGGGTTGTTACAGGGATTGTATCATGACAGGTAAGATGGATACTATCTTCCACAATAATGATCACTGGTGGCAGCGTATCAATGACTGTAAAGGAAGCAGTATCTGAAACACTATTCTGACAAATGTCCAGTACCAGAAATATCACATCTAAACCTGATGAACAACTAAGATTTGAGAGGTCCGGATAAGGGCCAACTCCAGGTACACCTGTCTGCGCACTGCCGGAAGTATCATTCCACATAAATTGCCAGGTCAATGCACCACATCCGTCCATTGCCTCTGCGCCACCCAGTGTATCGATCCAGTTTTGTAGTTGCGCCTGTGCATTTTCAGAGCACGCAGAGAGAACATCCTGTGCAGGTGTAATGATAACCGGTGCTGTAGTATCCTGCAGGCTAAAAGAAGCAGCAGGACTGGTGAGGCTCGTGTTACCGCAATCGTCTGTCAAGCCGAAAGCTATAGTGACGAAAACGCCTTGCATGCAGGAGGTATCAAGTGCTGTTGTTAAATATTGAATAGCACTATCGGCTGTGATGCTTGGATGCACCGTCACTGCGCTGCACAAATCAGAATAGGTAGCATCACCTGCAGAATTATACCATGCAAGGAATGCATTTTCCCAATTGCCATTTTCGGCACATGCAAAAGAAGTATCTGAAGTTATTTTATCAAATTGCGGGCGACCGTTGTCAGTGATTCCGAAGAAACCGATTTCGCTATTTTCATTAT
>Ga0138256_10006719_pt1 | contig 12173 bp, 11 predicted proteins | sample KNB2016incub_MG_FD_105486 | JGI IMG/M metagenome (GOLD analysis project Ga0138256, IMG submission 105486) | Active sludge microbial communities from wastewater in Klosterneuburg, Austria - KNB2014incub_MG | ecosystem: Engineered > WWTP > Activated sludge > Unclassified | place: Austria... | reverse complement strand
AATACTCGGTCTCGAATCTCGAATACCAAATCCATTTTGTGCTAATATATTTTCATAAACAACGGTATGTAGATTCTTAAATCCATCTGTGAATTCTAAATTTACATCGTCAATCGTTAATGCTCTGTAAGTTGATTTATTTTCAATTTTAACAGATGAAGGTAAATGATTTCTATCGATAGAAAGAAACCAGTCTACTGTCGCATATTCTAATTCTAGACGACCCTTGGCAACAGTTTCACTCAATTCAAACAAGACTACTTCTTTACATTGACCATAAATCCATAGCAACATATCAAAAAAATGAATTCCGATATTTGTTAGAATTCCTCCTGACTTTTGTTCATCTCCCTTCCACGAATTGTGATACCAATGACCTCTAGAAGTGATATATTGCAAATTTATCCTACGATGTTTTGGATATAATAATTGCTGTTCCTTTAGGTTCAATATACTGGGATGATGTCGTAATTGAAGTATTGTATAAATTTTACATTGAGAGTGCGTTTCTAATGATTCAAGAATATCTAAACTTTGTGGCGTGATCACTAAAGGTTTTTCGCAAATCGCATGAGCTCCAACTTCAATTGCCATGCGAATATGTGATTCATGTAAAAAGTTTGGAGAACAAATTGAAAAATAATCAAGTTTTGTTTTTTTACTATTTACTTCTAGAAATGAAATAAATTGACTTCGATCTGAATAAAACTCACAATGTGGAAAATAATCATCCAATATGCCAACTGAATCATGTGGATCCATAGCCACTAGTAAATTATTATTTGTCTCTTGAATAGCCTTTAGATGACGCTCAGCAATATAACCTAACCCTAATAAAGCAAAGTTTTTCACATTAATAAAATAACGAAAAAAAAAAGAATCCAGTATAAATCGAATTATTTCAATAACTAGCCCAAATAACTTATTTTTTCTTTTGTTTTATATTAACTTTTGAATTTGAATTGAGATTAACATGCTCAGGTTCTTTATATACAATTCCTTCTAGCTGTGCCAAATCCTTTTCTGCTAAAATATAAGGATAATAATCCCAAAAACCAGTTGTTACTATTTTTGTCAATGTCGCTTTTGCTGCATCTGTTTGATTCATTAGCATTTGTTTTACTGCTACTGCATATGCTTTGATGATCCAATCCTCGGCTAAATCATGGGTTGTAGGAATTACATTTAAATCTACTAATTCTGCTTCAGTCAACTCACCTTTCCAAAAAACTAACGATTGTAAGTATGGTTTTGCGGGAGCGAGAACAGATTTTGTTTTTTCAACATTTGCTAAAAGTTTTTTTGCCTCTTCTTTTTTAGTTGCACGAGCATAGCATTGGTATTGAAAATAATGAGTTTGGGTATAAAGATCTGGATTTGTACAAAAATCCGAAACTATTTCATACATTTTCTCTGCATTGCTAAGATCATTTTTTGTTTGCATTGCAACAGAAAGTGTTAAATAATTTTTATAAGCCACAGATCCATTGAATATGGAATCTTTTCCCGTTTGTTTTACTAAACCCATATAATTGCCTTTAGACTCAAGAGACTTTCCTGCATCCCAACAATCATCTATTGCCGATTGTAGTTGTCTTCCTTTTAATTGTGCCTCTGCTCTCAAAACAAGTAAATCCGTCTGGGCTGGAAATTTTTCAAATCCTTTATCACAAATTTTTATCGCATGTTCTATTTTTCCTGCTTTTAAAAAATCTCGAACATATGAAATATATGGTTCAATATCATTATTCTTTTTTAAATAATTATTTCGTCCTTCATTGATTCTTGCTTCTTGAGACAAAAGATTTTCTGGCGTATCATTCCAAGGCTTTAACATTCTTCCATCAATACTTATCGCTAGGTTTGGCGCTTGAGAATCGTTGGATTCTGTTGCTGCCTTTGGTGTTTCTTTCTTTACTTCTTTACAAGTAGTAAAAGCCACAATAAGAAGAATAAAATAGAAGATTGAGCAAATAATATTTCTATACTTCATAAAAATGAGAATTATTTGCAAATTTGAATGAAATTAAATTTAAATTTGACCTTTCAACAAGTATTAACAAATACTTAAATTGAATATTTACATGTTAACTGTTTTAAATTATAACTTATCGGTATTTTTTAAAATAAGCTTTAGCTTAATTGTTTTGTTTTCCTCTTGTAGGAAAACTTCTAGTGAATCCGATATTGAACCCTGTAATAGAAAAATCGTATTTGAAACGTTAAAAATTGCACCCGAAAGTAGTCGTTGGATTCCCTATGAACACAATGATACACTTCGGTTTCAAAATGAAGTTGCAGATATTAAAAAATTTATTTGTCTTTCCAAAAATGTCGCTTTACCTATCACAAACAAAAAAGCAATAAGCTTCTGTTCAACAGATTCTAGTAAAATCGTAAATATTGATTATTCATTTCAAACGTTAGAAACCATCCTTGAGGATATAGATACCAAAACAAGATTTTTGCTTTACATTACAAACATTGTAGAAATACGATCGTCTGATATTCTATATGCAGACTTGTTGTCTGTAAAAATTCAGCGAATCCGAAATTCCGAAACCGAATCACTGCTTAACATTATTATTTTTCAAAGAACTTATCCTGAACAGTTGGAATCATATTTATTTTATCCAAATTTTATGGTGATTCAAAATAGTTTTCAAAATGTTTATATCAATAGCACACAATCGCCACAAGTTTATTTTAACCAATCAAAAGGAATCGTTGGTTTTCGACTAGAAGATGATGTACTTTATGAAAGAACTAATTAATGCGGTGGGCGAAAATTAGCGAATATTTGATTCTTGTGTTAATTTCTTCATTGGCATTTTATAATATTAATGTCTATGATCATTTTTATTTTCCAGAGATAATATCTTTATTCATTTTACCCATTCTTTTTTTGTTATCGTGGAAAAATATTTTCTCAGATTTTCAAATTCTTGAAACTGCAATACTTATTTATTTCTTTATTGAAATCATTAGAAATCTCTATACTCCTTGTGGTGCAGCATTGCATGAGGTTTTTATTCAATTATATTTACTCATCTTTTATTTTACCATACGAGCAAGTAGTATTAGCTATAAACTTGACTTTTTGAAAATATTTTCAAAATCACTAGTAATCATCCTTTTAATTTCAGTTCCATTAGCTGTTATTGGGTTTATACATGCAAGTATTTCCTCTCAAACGAATGCATTAGCATGGTTTTATCCAGGATTCCCAATTTTAGGAGACATTGCCAGAGGAAGAGCCTTTCTAGGCACACCAGAAATGTTGGCTTACTTTCTTATAACAAGCTATTTTATTCTTCTTATAAATAAAGACAATCAAATTTTAGGAATAAACAAATCATTGTATTTTTTTTTATGTCTTATTGGATTAGCGTGTAGTGTGTCAAAATCATTTTTAGTCTTTTTGGCCTTGCTTTTGATATATTATTATCCCAAAAAAAGAGTTTTAAAAAATATCTATCTCTTCTCAATATGCTTGCTTTTAATTCTTTACTTTTTTGGCACTCATTTCCTAGTTGGTGACAAAAATTCTATATTAAATTCTGATATATCAGGAGAAACAATTGCACAAATTAACCAATATTCTATTTCTAAAAGTTCTTATACAGAATTAAAAGAAATTGCTATACAATGTGGTTTAAAAAATCCAATAATCGGTGTCGGTTCCTCTTGTTTTGGAGAATATTATAGCAATCATCGTTCAGAGCTCAACATTCGGAACTCACTGCCTATATACGATCCACATAGTACTTGGTTTGGGCAATTTGCAGAAAATGGCATCATTGGTTGCTTGTGTTTACTTTTATTGTGTTTCGCCATATATTTTCAAATGAAAAATCGATGGGATAGCATTACGCTACTAATTCTATTTTATCTATTAATTTCGATGAATACTGATATTTTGAACTTCCGTCAATTTTGGTTAATTTTACTTTTAATCTCTTTGACAAAATTCAAACAAAGCGATAACAATACATTTGAAAAGACAATGTAGATTTCCTTACTAAACTCGAAATCATTATTTCTTAGCATTTTAAAATATTACAAATTTTCCTGACTATTTTTTACTTTTGCAAAAGTTATGGATACTTGGGCATTAGATTTTGAATGGCTTAGGGTAAGGCATTTTGTAAAAGAGAGAATGAATCGATCAGAATTGCCTGACCTGAATGCAATATTACTACTAATTGGAATTCAAGAGCTTGGTTTAATTAAACCCGAAGGCTTTACAAAAGAAGAAAAACAAGACTTAATGCATGTGGCAACCTGTCAGTTGCTCTCACAAAGAGAATATTATTCATTCATAGGAAGAGACCAGGATGGTTGGCCCCATTATGAAATGATCAAACCTTTTACTGTAAAAGGTGTTAAAGATCAAGAAATTTTAATCAAAGAGTTAATTTCAGAATATTTTAAAACAAATTTTCCTCAAGATTTCAAAGAATAGATCATGAAAAAGATTATCATCTTAAGTTTTTTATCCATAATTTTAATGAGTTCATGCGCTACAAAAGCCACTCAAAAATCTGGAGCAGATGCAACTATTGAAACGCCATTCGGTACGATGAAAGTAAAATTATATGATTCTACTCCGCAGCACAAAGCTAATTTTTTGAAGTTGGCAAAGGAAGGTTATTATAATGATTTGCTTTTTCATCGTGTGATTAATAAGTTCATGATTCAAGGTGGTGATCCACAATCAAAAGGAGCTGCCACAGGAGTAATGCTTGGAAGTGGTGGTCCTGGTTATTTAATCCCAGCTGAAATTGGCAAAAAGCATTTTAAAGGTGCATTGGCGGCTGCTAGAACTGGTGGCCCTGGTAATCCAGATAAAAAGTCTTCTGGTTCACAGTTTTATATTGTTCAAGGAGATATTATAAGTCCTGCACAGTTGCAAATGCTTTCGGCACAAAAAGGATTCAGCTATACAGAAGAAGAAACTAAAAAATATTCAACAATTGGAGGTACTCCTTTTTTGGATGGAGATTATACTGTCTTTGGTGAAGTGATCGAAGGATTGGATGTCATTGATAAAATTGCTGCCTCACAAACAGATTCAAACAATCGTCCCTTCAAAGATGTTACTATGAAAATAAAATAAGTTTATTAAAGTAAAATTATAGGTAATTTTTAACATGAAAAAAATATTCATAGGAATTTTTTTTATTCAATTTGTATTACATTCTTGTTCGCCTAAAATCGCTGTGCCTCATGCAGATAAAACGAAGGCAAACCTATCTGAAAAAATAAAATTTACTTCTGATCATATCGTTTGCGATCAAGTTGAGTGGAACTTTGGCGATGGTTATACTTCAAATGAAAAAAATCCAACACATCGTTTTATAAAATCTGGAGAACACCATGTAAGTCTTAAAACAATTAAAAACAACAAAACTAAAATAAGTAAAATGTCTATCCAAATCAATCCATCAGAAGAATGTCTGATTCAAATAGAAACAAGCTTAGGAAATATGCTTGTCAAATTATATCACGAAACACCTTTGCACAGAGACAATATTCTGAAATTAGCAGATCAAGGATACTACAATGATCTTATCTTCCATCGTGTAATAAATAACTTTATGATTCAAGGAGGTGATCCCAATTCGAAAAATGCTTCACCTGGAACACAGCTTGGTTCTGGTGGACCTAATTATACAATTCCTGCGGAATTCAATAAAGATCTTATACATAAAAAAGGAGCTTTAGCCGCTGCAAGAACTGGTGATCAAGTTAATCCGGAAAAAAAATCTTCAGGTTCTCAATTCTATATAGTTCACGGTGCAAAACAAAATGCGAATGCAATCAATAGAATTGAAGATCAAAAAGGAATAAAATATACAGAGGCTCAGAAAAAAATATATGAGGAAAATGGTGGTACCCCTTTTCTCGATATGGAATACACTGTGTTTGGTGAAGTCATTGATGGACTCGATGTGATTGATAAAATTGCTTCAACTTCTACCTCAAGAGGAGATAGACCAGAGACAGATATCAAAATGAAAATTGTTGTATTAAGATAATTACAAAAAAACAGTTGTTTACGAAGAGCTACACTATGTTTTTCCTAAAAATTCTCTGACCGCTGTATATGTCACAGAATTATTTTGAAAATAAATTTCAGCTTGAGCCATCTCAGATTCTGTTGCATGAAATTGTTGTAAGATATTAGTCAAATGCATTTTCATATGCCCTTTTTGTATTCCAGTCGTGACTAATGATCTCACAGCTGCAAAATTCTGCGCTAGACCTGTTGATGCTGTGATCATCATGAGTTCTTCTGCATTTGGATTTTCTAATAATTCAAGTGAACGTTTTGCAATTGGGTGTAATGAAGTAAGTCCACCAACAGTGCCTAATGCTAATGGTATATCGAGCCAAAATCGAAAGACGCCATCATCAATACTACATTTACTCAAACTGCGATATTTGCCATCTCTTGCAGCATATGCATGTCCACAAGCTTCTATTGCTCGAAAATCATTGGCTGTCGCAATCACTACCGCATCGATACCGTTGAATATTCCTTTATTATGGGTGACGGCCCTATAACTATCTAATTCCGCAATACGAATGGCTGCATGAAATTTTTCTGCAAATAATTGTGCAGACATTCCTCCTGCAAATTCGCCCAAATCTTTGATCAAACAACTTACTTCAGCACGCACAAGACATTGCGGAGTGTAATTAGATAAGATAGACATAATAAGTTCTAATTCACCATCAATCTGCTTTGAATATTTTTTCTCTTCTATAAAATTTTCAAATGAAATACTGAAAGACTCTAAACAAGAATTCATAAAATTCGCACCCATTGAATTACAAGTATTAAAACTTATAAGCCATTGATAAAGGTGATTTGATGCATCTACTTCAATCAATTTTATTTCTTTTACACCTCCTCCACGAGCGACCATTTTTTTCATTATTTCATTCGCATCATGAAGCATTTTCTTTTGTAACTCTGATTTGTTTTTTTCTAATTCTTTTGGATCACCTAACCATCGAAAATGTATTTGCCCTAGTTTTTCTACACCTAATATTTTTGCTTGTATTCCACCTCGATCCATCCAATACTTTGCCGCTGAACTTGCTGCGGCAACTACTGAACTTTCTTCTATTACCATCGGAACGCAATAGGTCTTTCCATTTATAAAAAAATTGGGAGCCACGCTAAATGGCATTGGGAAATTACTAATTGTGTTTTCTGCAAATCCATCCAATATTTTTTGTTGCGCTTCATTTCTATGCCAATAACTCATCAATTCATGCATCACGCTTTCTGGATCTTTAAAAAAATTTTCAACCATCCATTTTATCTTACCTCTTTTATTGAGTTTTGAAAATCCTGAGATTGACTTTGATCCACTTTTGTTTTTTTCCCCTTCCATGTTTCTATTTGATTCTTAGAAATTGTTTTGCGGCCATAAAAGTCTGTGTGTGCGCTATGAGATATTGTTGAAGTGATTCATAACTTATTCTTGCATATTTTAAAAAGGCTGAAGCTTGACCATAGACTGCTGGAATTTTACTCTTCGAGATCAAGTAAAATCCATCTAATACTGTTTGAATCCCACCAGAAATAATCAATCTAAATTTTCGATCTACTTTTTGTGAAGAAAAAATCTCGTTGCAATACTCTAACATTTCTTGTGCATCATGACCTACATGATTCAATGCCAATTGATCTAATGTATATTGATCTGAATACCGCATAGTTTCCAATTTTGAAAAATTCGTCCCTCCATAAGCTCCAAATTCTATAGCCAAAAGCGGTAATTGAAACAATGCTTTTAATGAATTCATACCCATACCTTGCCCAACTTCTTTTACAATAATGTGACAAGATAATTGATCCATTGTTTTTTTAATTGTATCGATAGGGCGCTGTTGAAATCGATCACCTTCTTTCTGCATCCACTCTTGTAAAGGATTCACATGAATGATCAAGCCATCTGCGCAGAGCCTCTTCAATAACTCAGAAAGTAAAACCAATTTCTTTTCTTGTATATATTGTTCTAGTTGAGCTATCCCAATATTAGCAAATAAGGGCTGATGTTCCATATATTGCTTAACATCATACTCTGAAATTAAAGCGGGGTTTTCAATTAATTTTCGACATGAACCCAAACCCATGCCTAAACCAAATTCACCACAGGCTTTGGCTAAGTTTGTATTTATATCTTTTGCCAATTCTGTTCCTCCAGTCATACTTGAGATCCAAATTGGAAATTTTAATATGTAAGCTCCAAATTCAAGTGCTTGCTCACTATTAGAAATAGGGTGGATTGCATGGATCGGATCATATTCAAATCTTGTATCTAATGTTTGCTTTGTCGTTTTAGCTTCTAGCGCCAAATCTATATGGTGCCTTTTTCTATCGTCTTCCATGCTGTGCCTTTCTTTGTTGGTGAATTCGAAATTTTTCTTTAAATTAAAATATATAAAAAACTGAAATTCTGTAATTTATATAAAATTTAATCTCTAAAAGAAAATATCCCATTATACAAAAAAAAATTGCTTAACTTTGTTCATCAAATGAAACCTTATTATGAAGAATGTGAATTACCTCATTTTAAATGTATTGTTATTTTTTTGCTTAAACGTTCAAGCTCAATATTTTAATATTGTACCTAATCTTCCATTTAAAAGTCTGGGGACATCAGCTAAAGTGGTTGTACCTCGTGAACACGATATTCTTGTTTTTGGTGATACGGATACAATCGGCAGTTTTAATCAAACAGATGAGAAATTATTTGTTAGTAAATTTGATTACTTTGGAAATCTAATTGATGCAAAATATATTTTGTACAATGGAATTCCCAACTTTTCTTTTTCTATTGACAACATGAATTATCAATCCATATTACTTAATGATTCTCTTATTGTCTTTTTATGCAATGAGGGAAATTTTGACCAAACTTCTTTTGTCGCATTGTATAATGTAAACACAAATAGTGTTACGCCCATTGGACTCACTGGGATCCCCTTTGATTCAAACATTAACTCCTATTTAATGGATTATGATAATGGACTTATTGCTATTGCTGAAGGATTGGGCATTTACAGAAATTTTTCAGGAACTGGATTGACAAATGGACTTTTTACTATTCGACTTATCGATCCAATAAAAAAATCCAATAAATTAATAGAAGTAGTTGACACTTTACTCGGTGCAAATATCAAACATTTTAAAATGCTTCCCGACACTAGTTTTGTTTTATCTGGAATTATTGAAAGCATGAAATATCCAAATTATATTTTTCAAACTCATGTAGACATATCAGGCAAGGTTATTAGCCACAAAGAATTTCAAGTAAAAAATGCTGCATTAATTTGGAAGAATATGACCTTAAATGCATTTGGAGAACTCTGCTTTTTGGGAATGAACACACAAGGAATTCCAGATTGTATACAGTTAAATCATATCAGTGTAAATATTCTAGATAGAAGTATTTCTAATATTAAAAGTGGTGTCTGTGTCACTCACCCCGCTGTAGAAATTTTAGAACCAAATGTTACTTCTCTGAAACCTTCAGTTGATTTAAATGGACTGCTTGTCTGTGGTAATGCTTCAATTCAATCTGAGCCATTTAGTTTTTTACATCATAGCTCAAATGAAGGGGAGATTAAATGGTTTCGTACTTACAAACCTATAAATCAAAATAATCACAAAATTACAAAAACAAATATTGAATCTATAACTCCAACTCCTTACGGATATTATCTTTTATCTGGAAATATCTACGATGCCACCGAAACTAGAAATAAGTTTTGGATGATGCAAGTAGATTTAAAAGGATGCCTTAACTCTGATTGTATCTCAAGTATAGTTGAAAAGGAAAATACCTTACCAATTAGGATCCATCCATCAACAACTAGAGACATGATCAATATTGAGTTTGAAAATAAAATGCATGGAGAAGCTACAATTTCTCTTTACCATAGTGATGGTAGATTACTGTTATCTGATATCATAAATATCAGCAAAGCAAGCTATCAATATAATGTTAGCCAATATCCGTCAGGTATATATTTCATATTATTATCTCAAGGAAGTTCTAAATACCAACAAAAATTTGTAAAGCTTTAGAATCTCTATAGAATATATTTCAGAAATTAAATACTCAACAATCCGATACTATCGTTGTTAATGTACAGTATTTTTAATGATTATGAAATTAGTTAGTCTTATTCTATCTGTATTTTTTGCCTTTTCGATGATGGCTCAATCTACTTCAACTAAAAAGCCGCAGATAGTTAAAAGTAAAAAATACAATATGATGCTTGATCTCATGCTCAAGCGGAAAGTACCTGAAATTAGTTGTGCGGAATTAAACTCAAATTATAACAATTATATCGTAATTGACACTAGAGAAATTAACGAATATAAGATTAGTCACTTACCCAATGCAATTCATGTAGGTTACGAAAATTTTAATCTTTCAAAAATGGATAAGATTGATAAATCTTCCAAAATCGTAGCTTATTGTTCGATCGGTTATCGCAGTGAAAAAATTGTAGAAAAATTAATTCAAGCAGGTTATAATAATGTACAAAATTTTGTCGGGAGCAGTTTTGAATGGGCAAATCAATCACTACCTTTAGTTAACTCTAAAAATGATACGGTAAAAGTGATTCATGCTTATGACAAAATGTGGGGAAGGTGGATGACTAATCCAGACATTGAAAAAATTTATTAATATTTTTGCTTGGAAAAATATTTGTTTATCATCAATCCCAAATCTGGAACACGATCAAAAGATGTTCTTGTCGATCAAATACATGAATTATTTCACGATACTGAATACCAAATAAAATATACAGAATATGCCCAACACGCCTCAGAATTATGTAAACAGGGAATTAAAGAAAATATAACGAACATTATTGCAATAGGTGGAGATGGTACCGTAAATGAAATAGCATCAGCACTGATTCATACTAATGTAACATTGGGAATAGTACCTTTCGGTTCAGGAAATGGATTTGCTAGACATTTACAAATACCGATGAATCCTTTTCATGCATTAACTAAAATAAAATCAGGATCAAAGTCGAAAGTAGATATTATTCAAATTAATGGAAAGTTTTCTTGCAATACTAGTGGATTAGGATTTGATGGATATGTAGCAAAAATATTTGGGAAAGATGGAAAACGGGGGTTTGTAAATTATTTGCGCTTAGGCCTTTTTGGATTTTCAAATTATCCTGCTTTTACTGCAACGATTAACAATATAAAATATCAAAATCTACTTGTGTGTGAAGTAGCCAATTCTTCTCAAATGGGAAACAATGCTTATGTTTCTCCCCATTCATCAATAACTGATGGTGTTGCTGAAATTGTATTGTTTCAAAAACCATCATGGAGAAATGTCCCCTTCTTACTTTATTCTATTTTTACTAAAAAATTGAATCGATCAAAACATTGTACTATTTTATCGCTTCCAAACGCAGATATCTCTTTTGATCGTCCATTAGAATTTCACATCGATGGAGAATATATCTCTCTTGAAAATAAAATTAAATACGAGATTATTCCCTTAAGTTTACAAATTTTAACGTAACCAATTTCTTTCTTCATTTAGTAATAACGGAAACATTGTTACTTTATCTCAAAATCACCAATTTGCCAAAATCATTTTTAAAGAAATGATCTGTACTTTCAAAATTCAATTTATCAGCATTCAGTTTTTTAAAATTTTCTCCCTTTGCATTCTTTATAACAAAACGATAAAGATAAACCCCATTAGCTAATTTTGATCCAAAATCATCTGTTCCATTATATTCATAATCAGTCATGTGTGTTCCTATCTTTAACTTTCCTAACTGATCTTGCGTAATTTCTCGAACGACTTTTCCAGAAATACTCATGATTTGAATTTTATAATATGATGGAAGTTCTGATCCGGTCAATGTATAGACGAATCTCGTTTTATCACTAAATGGATTCGGATAATTCAATAAATTCGATACAGACTGTTCATTGACTATTCGAAAAGAAATGATATAATTTCCAGAGCTGACTTGATTTCCACTTGGATCTTTCGCCTTGACATGAAGCTCATAGATTCCATCCAAAATAAAATCTCCACAGATAATAATTTTAGCTTCGTTTTTTCCACCTGGCGTTGGAGGAATAAACATCACATCTT
>Ga0138256_10006718_pt1 | contig 12174 bp, 8 predicted proteins | sample KNB2016incub_MG_FD_105486 | JGI IMG/M metagenome (GOLD analysis project Ga0138256, IMG submission 105486) | Active sludge microbial communities from wastewater in Klosterneuburg, Austria - KNB2014incub_MG | ecosystem: Engineered > WWTP > Activated sludge > Unclassified | place: Austria... | reverse complement strand
GTGTCGGTGTGCGTGTAGAAGCGGTGACCGGCCTTCTCGAGCTCGGCGCGCAGTTCGACGTAGTTGAAGATTTCGCCGTTGAAGACCACCCAGACCGTACGATCCTCGTTGTGGATCGGTTGTGCCCCTCCCGCAAGATCGATGATGGAGAGGCGTGCGTGGGCGAGGCCCAGCTGGTCAGGTTCGTCGAGATATGTCCCCTGACCGTCCGGGCCGCGATTGACGAGCGGCGCGAGCATGGCGGCGAGTTCCGGCGCACGCACCGGCACGCCCGACTGCAAATTCAGGATTCCCGCAATACCGCACATTGGCAGGAATATAACAGGCTAAGGCGGAACGTCGCCGCGAAGCGCATCGAGCAACCGGGGCTGCAACGCGTACATCATCTCGATCGGTTCGGCGAGGCGTGCGGCAGTCGTTGGCGGAACCACTGAATCGAGAGGAGCTGGCAGCGATGAACTCTCGTACACGAGGCCAGTCAGGGCCTGTCGAACCACGTAGCGCCCGCCAGTCATATAGGCATCTGCGCCGAGGTAACCGCCAGCGAACAGGAACTCCTTCCTTTTCGCAAGAGTCCGTGCCTCCCAGATGGGCACGCCCTGAGTCAAGGATGGGACGCGCGTATCCGCACCGAGCAACGCATGCAGGGTTGGAGCGATATCGATGTGCGAGGTACGTTCACCGATCTCGCGCATGGCGTTCAGCGATCCCGGTGCATACACGACCAAAGGTACCTGAAATGAATAGTTGGTGATCGTACCCGAGGGCAATGCCGGGTCTTCGGCGCGCGTTCGAATTCCGTGATCCGCGGTAACGGCAATGACCGTGTCGTTCAACCAGCCCTGCTGCTTTAGCAGGGCAATGATTTCAGCGAGCCATGCATCCTGCAGAATCATCAAGTCACGCCCGCGCTCCACGACACTCTGGCGACCGTAGAGATTCAACCATGGAGCATGCCCCAGCTGCGGCATGAACAGGGCCACGAAGCGCCTGCCATTGCGCTTGTTCTCCAGGATATCGCCGAGCATCGCATCGAGCGCCATGTAGTCACGTATCAAACGATCCTCGAGCAATGCGCCATGCTCACGACGTGCTGGCGAATTGGCTGGCAACATTCCGATCGTTTGCCGCGCGCGCGCGCGCGCGCGCGCGCGGCGCTCAACGTCGCGATCTCCGGCAACATAGATCGATGAGATACCTGCGACCGCGTACATGCGCGTGTCATTTTCGAATGAGTCAGGGTACGGCAGGTACACGAATCCTGAGTAGCCAAGCTGCCGGAGCGGCGGCACCAACCCAAACCCCTTAGAAGGCCGCGCTCGACGCAGGAACTCGCTTCGCCCTATGGGATAGAGGCCAGTCAGGATCGAGAAAACCGCATCGCTAGTATACGGATAGGTCGTGAAGTGGAGGCGCGCCACGAATGAGCGGTCGAGCAGCGCGCTCACTCCAGGCAGCGATTCACGATCGTAGATCGGATCGTAGCAGCGCGCAGGGCCGGTTTCCATGACGAAGACGATTAAGTCATGCCCGGCATCATGTCCTGCGAAATCGGCGGTCGGCCGCTCAATACCGATCGCCGCCGCCTTGCGGTATAGCGCCATCAAATCCCCGGGCGTCGCATTCACTGGGATCACAAGCGAGGGCCGAGGCGGCCACAAGGCCTCCCACATGATCCCCAATGCGCTGCGATGCGGCGCAAGTGTGGGGACGGGCACTGCGTAGGCCACCATCGCCAGCAAGATGGCAGCGGCGATTACGACCGGTGTGACACACTCGATGGCTTGGACAAACGCCCCCGCCCGCTCGCCACGCGAACGCCGCGCCGCGAAAACCGAAAGCAGAGAGATCGCTGCCATGGCCACCACGAGCTTCATGGCGCCACCAATGCTAACGTACTGCCCGATCGACTCCGGAAAGTCGACCGCCCAGCGAATCGCATCCTCGACGAGGTCGAGCGACAGGTAGTGTCCGATACTGCCAAGTGCCTGCAGTTCGAAGAAGTAGATCGTGCACATCAGGATGGCGAGTGACGCCGCAATGGGTACACGCGTGACTCGCGGCAGAATACGCAGAAGAGCGACGACGATCAGCAGTATCAATAACTGAAAAGCGAAGTCCCGCCGCAGGAAGCTCAACTTCTGCCAGAAAACGAGATCCGCTTCATGCGAATACCCGAGGAACCGCGCTATGGCGAGATAACCGGACGATAGCTCGAGCTGGGCCTTCTTTACCCAGATCCCAACCGCCCCTGCGATGAGCAAGATGGACACAATGAGCAGCGTCCCGTCCGACTGCATTGAACGGAAGCCTGCGCGCGCAAGCTCGAACCGTTGTCGGGGCTTTGCTGGTCGGTCCAACCCACATACCTCAGAACATGCCGAATAACCAAAGAAAGCCCGCCTCAGGCGGGCCCAGGAACCTTGCCGGACGACAAAACGATAACACTACGCACGCGATTTCCGCGGATACTTTTGGGCAGCCGGGCAACTTGCGACGTCCCGATTGATTCCTGCTCTATGGAGTCCGCACCTGCTAGAATGACAAGATAAAGAAACCGTGAAGGGTGCGGCCAGTTGGCTACAGAACACGAATCACCTCGCGCAGCCGGTTCGTCGAGTTCCGTGGTTCTCGCCACGAGAGCCGAATGGCTGGTACTGGCGGCATTCTTTCTCTCCGGCGCTTCCGCTCTGACCTATCAGGTCGCGTGGCAGCGCCTGTTGTACGCGCAGTTCGGTGTCGACCTGCAGGCGATCACCATAATCGTCTCCTGTTTCATGCTGGGTCTCGGTATCGGCTCCCTGCTCGGCGGATGGTTGGCAGACCGATTTCCACAACTGAACCTGCGTACCTTTGCGCTTGTCGAGTTTTCAATCGGACTGTTCGGGCTTGTCAGCTCGTGGCTCATCCGCACCATCGGAGAGTCGATATCTCTCGCCGGTCCTGTCGCGCTTTCGGCAACGAGCTTCTCAATTTTGCTCGTGCCGACCCTTCTCATGGGAGCGACTTTGCCTCTCTTGATCGCCTATTTCTATCGGCACTATCGCTCGGTAGGCGTGACCGTGGGCAAACTGTACTTCGTAAATACGCTGGGTGCGGCGGCAGGCGCCTATACGACCGGCTTGGTGGTTTTCAACTACCTGACTCTCAGCGGTAGTATTCGTGTCGCGGTCATCATCAACTTCGTGGTGGCTGCCGCGGCCCTCATTGCATCGAGGGCATCACGATGATGTGGTTCGGGCGCATCCTTTCCTTCTCGGTCGGGTTTCTTAGCCTAAGCCAGGAAATTCTCTGGATTCGCCTTCTGGGATTCGCCACGAGCGGACTGCCACAGGCTTTCGGCTTCGTTCTGGGTTCATTCCTGATAGGTATCGCCTTGGGCGCAATGGCTGGCAAGCGCTGCTGCGAATGCAGCAAGAATCTCACCGCGACGGGTGGGGTCGTTCTCATGTTTGCCGGCTTCATCGATCTGGTCCTGCCATGGCTCGCGATTCAAGCCCTCAAGATGCCGGCACCGGCGCACTTGCTCGGCTTGGCGGCGCTGATTGCTGCAAGCGCTTTTCTGAAGAGTATTCTCTTCCCGATTGCGCACCATCTTGGAACCGAGGCGTCGCAAGGCAAAGTTGGCGTGTCGGTCTCGCGCGTCTATTTCGCCAATATCCTCGGATCGACCATGGGGCCGCTCGTGACTGGGCTCGTCGTGCTACAGATACTCTCTCTGCAGGAGAGCTTCGTGGCCGTGGGTACGCTTACCTGTCTCGTGGGGTTTGTTTGCCTCGTCCGCACCCTGCGACCGCTCCAGCTGCTGTTGCCCTCAGCAGCACTTGCGGGAACCGCGGCACTCGCGATGCCGTTTCCGCTGGTCGAGCACTTGATCTTGCGTGATGAGCCGAACAGGGGGCCCATCAACTTCGTACAGCAGAGCCGCTACGGCATCCTCCATACACGCGCGGACGCCTTGGGCGGCGACTGGGTTTATGGCGGCAACGCATACGATGGGCGCGTCAACACCGACCTGCTCGTCGATTCAAACGGCATACAACGCGTATACCTGTTGGCCGCTCTGCACCCTTCCGCCAGGAACATCCTCGAGATCGGCGTCGGTAGCGGTAGCTGGACGGCAGTGCTTGCAGGTATGCCTTCCATGGACAAGCTGACGGTCGTGGAGATCAACCCGGGATACGAGGAACTGGTGGCGCGCTATGCAGAGAGTGAAGCCGCTATGGCCGTGCCGGGCGTAGAGCTGATCTGGAGCGACGGGCGCAACTGGCTGAAGGAGCAGCAAGGCGCAAAGTTCGATTTGGTCGTCGTAAATACCACATTCCACTGGCGCGCTTACTCGACGATGTTGTTGAGCCGCGATTTCATGGAGCTCGTTCGCGCACACCTCGCAGACAGCGGCATCTACGCATTCAACAGCACCGGTTCGCACGATGCGTTCGCAACTGCCCAGGCCGTTTTCCCCTATGTGTACCGGTTCGACACCTTTGCGATCGCCGCCAATCATGAATTGAATCTTGACTCCGGCACAGCCGTGCGCCGCATTACCCAGATTGCGCTGCCCCTCGACAAGATGATTGACGCATCCGATCCGCGGGTGTTGGCCAAGATCCAGTCCATGGTGACCGGATTCCACCGCTACGGCGCCACGGATGACAGCGTGGACGCGGAGGTTATCACTGACGACAACATGGTCGTCGAGTATCGGCACGGCAGCCGACTACGCTGGTGGAAATGAAACCCCAGTCGCGCAGAGCCGTTACCCTTCAACAGTAAGAGGTGTCGGCCAGCCTGAGGTCCCAATTGTCGAAATCGAGCAGTGACCGCGAAGCAAAGCGCAGCTCCACTAGGTCTATGCTCGGATCGACTGGGCACACGAGAAGTGCCGGCCGGCCACGGATCGTCTGCTCCACGTCCGTCGCCCGAAAGCCGAATCGCCCGAGCACGGCTGCATCACTCCTCGCAGTCTCCCGCCAGATAACCAGTTCCCCAGGTTTGCCAACCGAAAGCGCGTGCCGTAACAGCGCCAAGCGCAATTCCGGCGACTCGGCCTCCCAGTCCACGACATGCGCGCGGCGCGCACTGGCATAGCCAGATATACCGCGCTCGACGATCAGGTATCCTGCGAGACGTCCCTCACGTTCAGCGTAGATGAACCGATACGCATGAAGCGGATTCAGGTAGCGCCAGGCAAAGTAACGACGGTCGCGATACTGGCGGATTCGGCCGTCTCGAGGCAGTGACGCGACCAGCGCCGCCATTTCGTCGGCTCGCACTTCGGCACTGACATGCAACTGATCGCTGCGCACGGTGTCGAGGCGCTCGAAGAAATGCTCTGCGCGTTCTCGATCCGCAAAAGTCTCCTTGTAGACCCAGACCCTCGGCAAGCGCGCAGCCATTGTGCGCAGTCCGTCGAACATGCACGCCATCGCCGAGCGCACGCCGACCGGATGAGCTGGACCGACGGCAATGGCACCAACCTTGAGTGACAGGTGCTGCGTCACTCCAAGTGCGCTCAGGCTGACGAAGAATCGCTGATTAAGCGCGGCGAGATCGCGGCACATTTCCTCGGTGAACAGAGAAAACAGTCCGCGCCCTTGGTACTCCTTCGCGATCACAAGATCGTCCGACAGGTATAGCGGCCTCGGTCCCTCGGTCCCAGCTTCCCACAGCGACAAATGCAGTACACGCATGGCCACCGGCTGGTCGTCCTCGACGACGAGATAGACCAGCGACTCGCCCGCGGGCCCGGCTTTCGCGCATCGCCATTCGAAATAGCGCGTATTGAGGTCTATGTCCGGGCTCCAGAGGAGACGCATCAACGACGCTATGGCCGTCATGTGGCACGGTGAATAGCGAACGACTCTAAGTCCATCCACGCGCCGCGCAAGGCCTTCTTCCGCCCTGCCACGCCCGTCCACCCGCGTCATGGGCTACAACCGACAAAGTCGATCAACAGGCTCAAGGAACCCCGGCGGTCGCCCTGTCGGGCGGATACCTCACGAAGGGGCGCGCGCTCCCGAGAACATGGCTGTAACTGTCGAATCCTGCACAGATCAGCGCCCATGCGAGCCACAGGATCGGCCGATTCACGAGCCAGCCCGGAAACGGGCGATGAAGCAGGAGTTCCCGCGCCGCCTCACGCTGCCTGCGCCGCTTCAGTGCAACTTCCGCCGGCGTATGCCATGCCTCCCACTGCGACTGCAGTCCCGGCGGCATCGGCAGCGGACAGGGCAATGAGGTCGGATAGGCTTGCCAGGGCACCGATCCGATGGCAGCGGGCAAATGATGCAGCCAATGCAAGTAAAGACGGTGCTGCAGGAACATGTCGAATCGATAGCTGAGCGCCACTCTTACGAACTCCGAATCGTAGAACGGCATGACGATCTCGATGCCGTGGAGATCATAGTCTTCGAAATGGTTGCGAATGTTGCCGCGCGACTCGTTGCTGAGCACATAGAGATGGAATCGCCGACCCGGATCCTCGCACGCGAAGCGGTCGATCTCGGTCTCGATGCCGCGCAGGTGCAGGTCCCGCACCTGCGCATAAACTGACTCGCGGAACAACCTGCGAGGCAACGCAACATGCTCATCCTTGAGATAGGTGACGATCGCCCTGCGAACTTCCCCAGCTCGCAGCTGCGCCACCACGGATGGTGAGAGATTCACAGGCGCAATCACCCGATCGCCACCGTCACCGCTCCAAAGCAGACGCGGGTCGTTGTTTTCGCGATGGGCCGCTTCCCGCCAACTCTCATAGGCACACGCAAGCCTATGCCATGTCTCCGGAACCCCAGCACCCACTTCGAAGTGCTTCGTGCCAAGCACCCGCGCGGCCTCACGACCCAGTATCAGGTCAGAACTGCCAGGCGGTGCGTAGTTGATCGATTGTACCTCCGTGCCTAGCGTCCGCAACACACCCACGACCACCCGCGAGTCGAGACCGCCCGATAGCAGTGCGGTAACTTCCAAGGAATCTCCGAGGCGAAGCTGCACGGCACGCTTGAACGTGGCACCCAGTTCCTCGCAGGCTGCATCGACAGGCGCCTCGCGGGTAGGCACGCTGTCCCAATGCCAGTACTGGGAAATGCGCACGGCATCCGGGGTGATGTCGACAACCTGCGCCGGCGCAAGCATGTGCACATCGGCAAGCACAGTGCGGGTACCAAGCGGAAAGCCAAGCGTGGCGATCTCAGCTGACGCCTGCAACGTTCCTGTCCGGCGCACGAACGGGTGATTGTCCAGCATCCGCAGTGCGCTCGCGAAGAGCACGAAGTCCGCGTCGATGACGTAGTAGATCGGGCGCAGCGCCAGCCTGTCGGCAACAAGCCAAAGACGCGTCGCGGACGGATCGAAATGCAAGGCACAGTAGAAACCACGGGCAGCTGCAAGCGAGTACGGATTACCCTCGCAGCAAATGGCGTGCACTCGTCGGTGGTCCGCGGCGATGAGCCTTGAATTCGATGCGGAATCGAACACCGGGTCACCGGATACCAGCGTGACTCGGCCGTCCCCCGTTCGCACGACGGTACCACTGGCATCACCGACACCAAGAACCCACGCGAGACTGAAGTCCGCGCTCCGGAACTGCTCGGGGGTGGTGCTTGGCCTGCGGCTCAGCGAGCCCGACAGCGCCGCAACCGCAGCCTCCCCCTTGGTGCGCCCTTGACTCGTGCGGGCGAACATGCCAGCAAACAGCATAAAACCCCCTCCAGTGGCGGCTCAGAGTCAATGGCGCCGCCAGCAAAATTACTCTGGAGCCGATACGGAAGCGACATTAGCCCAGCGACGCCGCATGCCATTCTCGATTGCAGGTTCCACCCCGTCAATCGGTTTGCCCTGGTGCTCGAGGCGGCAATGGCGCACAGACAGAGGCAGCCTATCCGGCGGTGAACCAGTCGCGGTATCGCTGTTCGCGTTCGTGCAAGGCCGCTCGGTTACCTCGTCCATCAGGTTAATGGATCGAGCCCTGATATGCTGAAGCGATGCAAGAGGCGGCAATCCGCTTCAAGAGACTACTTGGCAGGAAATGGCTGACATCGGACGAAGTGCAATTTCCGCCCTGAAATGGGCGACTGCCGCAAAGTTCGTGGTGCAGGTCGTCAGCTGGGCGGGCACGCTCGTCGTCGTCCGGCTGCTCACGCCAGACGATTATGGGTTGATGGCCAAAGTCGGCGTGGTTTGCGCCATCGCGGGTGCCGTGGCCGAATTCGGCCTAGAGGCTGCGATTGTGCGCTGGGCGGATCTTGCACGCGAGGACTTGCGCAAGTTGTACGGCATGTCCTTGCTTTTCGGTGCGTGCATCACGCTGGCCGTCGCGGTCGCAGCCCCACTGTTCTCTTGGCTGTTTCACGAGCCCCGGCTCACGTGGCCGATCGCCTGCGCCTCGCTGCAAATCTTCATTGCCGCCATCGCCGTCGTTCCCAGCGGGATGTGGATTCGTGATCTCACGTTCCGGCCACTCGCTAAGATTGAAATGTCGGTCGGCTTCATCAGTATCACCGTGACTCTGCTGCTCGCCGCCCTCGGCATGGGAGTCTGGGCTCTGGTGCTTGGCACTTTGGCGGGATCGCTGGCGCGCAGCTCAGCGTTGCTCGCCTTCGGCACCCGAGTGTGGCCCAAGTTTTCGGCGCGCGGCATCGGCGAGCACCTGAAGTTCGGGTTGACCCTGGTTGGTAACCGGGTCAGCTACATCGCGGTGGTGCAGTCTGACGTCGCAATCGGCAGCCGCTTCCTCACGACGACCCAGATCGGCCAGTATTCCGTGGCGCTGCAGTTGGCAACCCTGCCAATGTCGAAACTGATGGGAACGATCAACCAGATCATGCTGCCGACCGTGGCGCGCCAGCAGGACGACCTACCCAAGGTGCGTCAGGGCCTGCTGAAGGCGATTTGCGTGATCTCCACCTTCATCTTCCCCGCGCTCATCGGCATCTCGGCCGTTGCCCCCGAACTTGTGCAAGTCCTGTTCGGCAGCAAATGGCGGGCAATCGTTCCAGCTCTCATGATCCTGCCGATTGTCGTGCCGATCCGCGTAATCTTCGCAATGCTGTACACAACCTCTCTCGCACTTGGCAACCGCGCCCTCGACCTGCGCAACACCATCATCAATTTCATTGTCCTGCCAACCGGGTTTTACGTCGGCGCCCACTGGGGGTTCGTGGGCCTGTGCAGCGCGTGGCTGGTCGCCGTGCCGCTCGCCTACTCATTCACCATGCCTTCCGTCATGCGATGCATCGGCCTTCGGACAGCCGACCTCGTGACTCAGTGCGCCGCCCCGGCCGCCGCCGCGGGTGTCATGTTCGGGGCCGTCACAGCCGTGCGTCTGGCCTTGGACGGTTTGCATGCCCTCCCCGCTCTTGTCGCGCTGATAGTCGTTGGCGCTTTGGCCTATTTCGCAGCCATGGCGGTCATTTCGATGCGCCACCTGGCAACGACGCGTGACTTCATGCGTTCCCTGTTTCGCAATCAGGCCGCATCGGCGGCCACTTGAGAAAGGCGGTCGATGGAGCGCAACTGGCGCCGGGACCGGTGCCGGTTCATGCCGACCATCTCACGCTATAATCCGGGGCCATAACGAGAAGGGCAATGCGCAGGCGAGTCGAAGTGCCATGATTAGACGTCACTTCTGGTGGTGGCGCCACGAGCTACGCGAATTGACTCTCTGGTACGCGAACCACGTGCCAGGCGGTATCGGCGATTGGGTACGAGCTAGAGTCCTGCGCCACCATCTCGGCGCTCTCGGCGATCACACGCGTATCGGCTATGGATTCAGGGTAACGAGCCCGCACAAGATACGCATCGGCGCCCGTTGCGACTTCAACGAGGGGGTATTCATCACGGGCGGCGGCGGCGTCACGATCGGCGACTACGTGGGGTTGGGTCCTGGCGTCAAAATCTGGTCCGTAAATCACCGCTACCAGAATCCGGACACTCCGTGGATCCTGCAAGGCCATGAAATGCTGCCTGTCGTGATCGAGGAAGATGTGTGGCTTGGCGCAAACTGCTTCGTGATGCCGGGCACCACGATCGGCCGCGGTTCCATTCTCTCCGCCGGCACTGTACTTATGAAATCGGTTCCCGCTTTTGCGATAGTGGCTGGCAATCCCGGCCGAATAGTCGGCTGGCGCAAGCAGCCCGAGCAGTTGGCAAAGGAGTAGGCAATGAAATCGCAAACATCCATCTTGCGCGTGGCCGGCGCGCTCCTAGCAATCGCCCTCACCGTGACGGGCATTGCTGGCTGCCAGCAACAAACCCAAGTACAGGAGCCCATATCGATGGATCAGGTAAAAGCCGATCTGCTAGCGATATCGCAGGCTCGAGTGTTCTTCGGACATCACTCCGTTGGCAACAATATCCTTAAGGGCGTCCGCGGGCTCGCAGCAAGAGCCGGTGTGCCGATTAGAGTTGAAGAGGTCACGGCCGCAGGCGCGGTGCCTGCGGGCACGGGGCTATTTCACGGCGAGATCGGCGAGAACTATGATCCTGACGCCAAGATGGGTGATTTCGCCATCGCGCTCGGCGCACCCGGTGAGGCGCGCTATGACGTCGCTACCTTCAAATTCTGCTATGTCGATCTTGGCGAGAATTCGAAGGAGCGCTCTCCCGACAAGCTGTTTAAGAGGTATGCGGCAATAATGAACACGATCGAGGCCGAGCACCCAAATGTTAAGGTCCTCCATTCGACGATGCCACTGATGGCCGAACCACCGGGCAAGAAGACGAGGTTGAAGCGCCTGTTCGGCATGTCGACCTCGACCGACGGGACGAACATCGATCGGAATGAATTCAACCGGTTGGCTCGTGGGCAGTACAGCGCAAGTAGCCTACTGGATATCGCGCGTTTCGAGGCGACACGGCCGGATGGCAGCGTCGCCGGTTTCACTTCGGGCGGACAGGAAATGGAAATGCTCGCGCTCGAATACTCAAGCGATGGCGGGCATCTCAACGACCAGGGACAAGAACACGTGGCCGCGGCATTCCTGCACCGGATCGCGCAGGCGCTGCGAGCGAAGGCACTGGCCACCGGCGGCTCGACACTCTGAAGCTGTCAGCTGTTTACGTACCGACCGTCGGCACAGATCATCGGCTGGTGACCCGCCGGACTCAGGTCAAGGATCGACAACCGGCGAAAGCCCACCGTGTAGGCTCGCTCGGCGAAAAACACCCCTCAGTGTCCGGGCCCCGGTGCGTCAGGAGTTTCGTTTTGCGGGCGATCAGGCCCGGATCGAGCCCTTCACCATTCAGCGCAATGGTCGCCGCAAATCCACACAATATTCCGGTTCCCCCTGCTCTCCGCCAAACGTCGTGAGACGGCCGTCCGCAAATTCCTGCTGGGCCAGCGGATTGACATAAGCCTCACCGCGACCGCATCTGAATGCGGTCACATCTGTGTTATGCGGCAAATGCTAACATCCCGCCGCCGCCCGTAACCGCGCGATTCACGGTACGAAAGTCACATTTTGCATGAGTGAGTTACTCTTCGAGTTGCCTCTACGCTCCGCGGAACGGACCCCGCACGCAAGTGCCATAATCCACAAAGATGACATCGTCGCCTATGCATCGCTCGCACAAGCGATCGATCGCTTCTCCGCCGCAGTCACCGGCCCACTGGGCCTCGGCAAGCTCGAACGGATCGCGATCTACCTTCCAAAGGTGACGGAAACTGTCGTGACGATATTTGGCGCGGCCCGGGCAGGCTGCGTTTTCGTGCCGGTCAATCCGCTGCTGAAGCCTGCGCAGGTTGGGCACATACTGCGCGACTGCAACGTCCGGGCTCTCGTGACGTCCGCCGAGCGTGCCGAGACGCTGGCGGACGAGCTAAATTCCTGCACCGATTTGCGCCACGTGATTGTCACGGGTCAGGCCTCGGTGGCACCGTCGGGCGCGCACTACGCGATCCATAGCTGGCGCGATCTCGACACCGCCTCGGGCAACCCGAAGCCGCACCGGGTGATCGACGCTGACATGGTGGCGATTTTCTATACCTCCGGCAGTACCGGCAGACCGAAGGGCGTCGTGCTGTCACACCGGAACATGGTGACGGGCGCGCACAGTGTCGCGAGTTACCTCGGCAATATGCCCGATGATCGCCTGCTCGCAGTGCTACCCTTCAGTTTCGACTATGGTTTCAGCCAGCTCTCGACTGCCTTCCATGCAGGGGCCAGCGTCACG
>Ga0138256_10006717_pt1 | contig 12174 bp, 11 predicted proteins | sample KNB2016incub_MG_FD_105486 | JGI IMG/M metagenome (GOLD analysis project Ga0138256, IMG submission 105486) | Active sludge microbial communities from wastewater in Klosterneuburg, Austria - KNB2014incub_MG | ecosystem: Engineered > WWTP > Activated sludge > Unclassified | place: Austria... | reverse complement strand
GACGGGGGACGGGAGTTCGACGTTGCGGGATCTTGCTCTCGTCGCGGTGGAGGGGAGCGGGCGGGGAATTGGCGACCGACTGGTTCACTGGGGGGTAGTGCATGCGTGCGGACGCTGATCAGGGGAATTGTTGGAGATGGTGTAGTCCGCAGCGGAGGGGCGCCTGTGAAGGCTGCGGCCCGACGGCGCATCGCGACAACTGAGCTGCGGGGCTATGTTCGAGAACCACTCTCCTGAGTTTGCATGCACGTGATCTCTCGCTGGATCTCGCTCGCCGCGTGTTTGATCGCTTCGCAGGTCGATGCGCGCCCGGCGCTCGGCCAGGACGTCTTCACCAACGTCGAGCGCATCGTGGCGCTTGGCGACGTGCATGGCGACTACCAGCAGTTCATCACCGTGCTGCGCCAGGCGGGGGTGATCGACGGCAAGGCGCGCTGGAGCGGGGGGCGCACCCATCTCGTGCAGGTCGGCGACGTGCCCGACCGCGGTCCCGACACACGGAAGGTGATGGAGCTCCTCATGGCACTCGAGCCCCAGGCGCTCAAGGCCGGCGGGCGCGTGCACGCCCTCATCGGCAACCACGAGGTCATGAACGTGCTCGGCGACCTGCGCTACGTGTCTGCCGGCGAATACGCGGCGTTCCGCACGCCAAACTCCAAGCAGCTGCAGGAGCGCGCCTGGAAGGTGCTGTCCGACTCGGCGCGGCGGGGCGACGCGGCCTACCGCACGCAGTGGTACGCCGAGCACCCGCTCGGCTGGGTCGAGCAGCGCGTTGCCTTCGAGGGGAATGGCCGATACGCGTCGTGGATTCGCGGCCACAACGCCGTCGTGAAGATCAACGACTACCTCTTCCTGCACGGCGGCATTGGACCCAAGTACGTCGACTCCTCGCTCTCGGCGCTCAACACGGGGGTGCGTCGGGCGCTGGACCCCACGTCGTCGCCGCCCGAAGGAAACATCGCCGAGGATACGGAGGGGCCGCTCTGGTATCGAGGACTCGCCACGGGCGACGAGACGGCGTTGTCGGCGCATGTGGACAGTGTCCTGCGAATGCTCGGCGTGTCGCACGTCGCGATCGGCCACACCGTGACCCCGGGTGCGGTGCTGCCGCGCTTCGGTGGGCGCGTCATCATGGTCGACGTGGGGATGTCGGCCGTGTACGGGGGGCCGCCGGCCGCGCTGGTCGTCGAGGGTGGAGCGGCATACGCCCTGCACCGAGGAACCAGGATCCCACTGCCGTTAGGCGGCGACCTGCTGCCGTACCTCAAGGCGGCAGCGGCGCTCGATCCGCCGGGGTCGAGGTTACGGGCGTATGTCGATGGACTCACGGCCGCGACGGTGCCGGTGCGGTAGACACGGTCTCGACGATCGTCGTCGCCGTCAGCGTCGCCCTCAGCGCGTCCTTGCATCTTCAGCTCCCGCGCAGCCAGTTATTGTGACGCCACGCCCGCTTCGCCCCCTTCCCCTGCCACGCCCTCCGCATGTCCCACGTTGAGCGACGCGTATTCCTCGGAATGGCCCTCTCGGCAATCCCGCTTGCTGCGAGCGACACGCTCGGCACGCAGGAGCCGGCCAAGCGCGTCTACGTCGCCGCCGGCGATGATCGATTCGGGGTGCACAAGACGCTCGGCATCTCCACGATCGACTTCAAGGTCACCGGCGCCGACAGCGGCGGGGCGATGCTGGTGATCGAGAACACCAACCGGTCCAAGGGAGGTCCGGCCCGTCACCTGCACGTGGCCCAGGACGAGTTGTTCTACGTGGCCCAGGGGTCGTACGTGATCGAGATCGGCAGTGAGCGCTTCACCCTGTCGGCCGGCGATGCGATCCTCGCGCCGCGGCGCATTCCCCATGCGTGGGCCTTCGTGGGTGAGGGAGCCGGGCACGACGTTGGGCGGATGGTCATCACGTTCACTCCCCCCGGCCAGATGGAAGCCTTTTTCCGGGAAGTGTCCAAGACCGACGCGATGCCCATCCAGGACCCGCAACTCTGGCGCGCCCACGGGATGGAATTGGTCGGGCCACCACTCAAGGTGTAGCCGCCATGTCTCGATCGACACGCCGCGCCCTCGCGCTGGTCAGCGCAGCGCTCCTGTTCGCCGCGGCACGTCCCGCGTCGGCGCAGAGCCTCAGTGCATCCGAACGCGCGGTGGTGACGCGCGAGATCCGCGCGGCGGCCGACGGCCTCATCGCCGCCATCGGATCGCGCGACATCGCCCGCTTCATGGCGCTCTTCACGACCGAGCCCGACCTGGTGTACGTGGACAACGGCAAGATCTATCCCAGCCGTGCCGCCCTCGAGGCTGCGGCCGGCGGCTTTTTCAGCCGTATCGGACGCGCGGGCGGGCGATGGGAGCCGGCGCACGTGGTCGCGCTGTCGCCCTCTGCCGGAGCGTTCACCGGGATCTTCCGTCCCGAGATGGTGGACACGGCGGGAGCGCCGTTGTGGACGGACGGGAAGATCTGGACCTTCGTCTATGAGCGACGGCAGGGACGCTGGGTGATCGTGCAGGCGCACGAGGTCAACGCCAAGCCGGGACAGTAGGTCGACCGCGGAACCCCCGGGGCGTCTGCTGTCGGTCATTCCAATACCGACTTGAACATCCTCGGCGTCGCCGCGCTCGGGCGGCGGCCTCCCAAGGCATGAACGCCTGGCGGCGCGCCGAGGTCGAACGACGCACGCGTCGGTCGACACCTGCCCGAACTCCCACCTGCGCGGCCGCTCAGATCCTCCGCACGGCGATCCGGAGCATCTCCAGGGCCCGGGCATCGCTGAACCCTCCGATCGCATCTCCCGAGAACTGCAGCATCACATCCGCCTTGACGACGGTCACCACACCGCCGACCAGCGTGATCCGTTCATCCCAAGGCTCCGACGCTCCGGTGGTCGTGTCGCTCAGCTCCGGCAGGTCCGGATCCACCTGCGCCGCCATGATCTGGGTGGCACCGGCCACCGCCATCCGCTCCTGCCCGAACGCATGGAAGCCGTCCCGCCAGACCACGGTGAGGGTCCGCACCAGCTGGCTGCCGAAGACGTCGTGCGGGGTTGGGTAATCGCACTCGGAGCCGTCGGCAGACGGGCGAGGATCCCCCGCCAGCGGTCCCATGAGCGCCTCGACCTCCTCAAGGGTCACCAGCTCGCACGGATTCCGCGCCGGAGCGGGAGTCTCGCGCCTCGCGAGCGTCGCCCGAGCACCACTGTACTCCAGCGGCGCATCAATTCGCCCCAGCGCGAGGGCCGCCAGCCGGGCAGCCCCACCGGTCCCGATCCGAGAGCCGAGCGGATCGATCTGGACCGAGACCGTTCCCTTGAGCGCAATGAGCCGACCGAACGGCGCCCCTACCCGATCCCATTCGCCGTCGAGTGTGTCGGTGACGGGATCGTACCCGGACAGGATGTCGGTGATGGCCTGCCCGGTGCCGGCCAGCATCTGGAAGCTCAACGCGCCATCCTCCCAATCCACCTCCAACGTCACGTTGCGCCGGTCACGGGCCCGGTAGAAGCATCCTTCGCCATCCACCTTGGGATTCCGGTCGTCATCCACCCGGAAGGGCGGCTCGGCCAGCGGTCCGAGCAGGGCCTCCATCTCGCTCGCGGAGACGAGGCTGCAGGGATCGGGTCCGGAGGGAATCGTCACCTCGTCGACCGTCACCGCTTCGCCGTCTGAGCGGCCCGGCCCGTCGCACGCCGCTAGGGTCGCCAACAGCATGGTCAAGCAGATGCGCCGCATTCTCCCTCCCGTTGCATCATTTCGGCCGTTGCGCGGTGCAGTCGCGGACCAGATCAACCCGTCGATTCCTGGCACGGCCCATCAGCGTCGCATTGTCATCAACGGGTTCCCCTTCGCCCCGGCCCTTCGCCTGCAACCGACCGCTTTCGACACCACCCCCGGTGACCAGTGCGGTGCGCACCCGCTCGGCGCGCCGCCGGGAGAGTTCGAGGTTGCTGGCCGCCGTCCCGATGCTGTCGGTATGCCCAACCAGGGTGAGGGTCCAATCCGGATGCTCGTGCAGCGTCCGCGCAATCCGATCCAGCGCCGGAGTGCTGGCAGAGTCGAGGACATCGGACCCCGAGGCGAAGTAGAGATCGTGTACGCTCACGGTGCACTTGGTGGCGAGGGCGGTGGACTCCGTATCACCCCGCGCGCCGGTTGCAACCCGCACCAGTCGCCGCCGACCGCTGGTCGCTGTCCCGCGACGGACATCGGTCTCCAGCACCCACGGCGTCGTGGGATCATCGAGCAGCAGCGCCGTCACCAACAGGCTGAACTCCCCGCTCAGGGTGCCGCTCGCCCGAATACCCTGGACGCTTGCCGGTCGGCCGTCCAGCAGCAACTGGAACGGCTCAGCGGTGCCCACTCGCTGGAGGACACCCCGAAAGGGAGCTGTCGACAGGGACGGCACCATCAGCACGACGTCCGCGCTTCCCCCTTGCTTCAACTCCGCCAAGATCGCGACCGAGACCAATGAGTAGTTGGCACCCCGAAACGGGCGGGGATCCTGCTCCGAGCTGTAGAAGTACATCGCCCGCGCGCGTCGCAATTCTGCTCGTGAGACGGGCCGCTCGACCGCACGCCAGCGTCGCTCGGTTCCTCGGTTCCAGGAGATCCTGATCTGGGCGGCGTTGGTGTCGCCTCGCACCACTGCGACAACCGACTCATAGTCCGGTTCGTCGGCGAGGGAACTTGCCCAGGTCAACTGGAGCCCTGGCCCAAAGGGGATCCGGGGCGTCTGGGCACCAGCCGTCGCCCATCCCACCCCGAGCGCCAGCGCGACGCCAATGCCGCGTACCCCCCTCACATGATCCATGGGGTCCTATCCCCCTGGTGAGATGGGGAGCGGCAGGCAGCTCGGGTTGCAGGCCTTGAGCTTGAGCGTGGTCCGCACACGGCCGGTCTTTTCCGCGTTGGTCGTGTCGCGCGAAAAGGTTCCTTCCGCGATCATCGTCTTCCCGGAGCTCGTGATCCGGAGGATCGGTCGGCGCCGGACTACCCGCTCGATGATCGGATGGGCCTTCTGTAGTTCGATCTTGGCGTTGACTACCTCCGGGACGAGCCCGCCAAGTGGCATGAGCACCCAGGTGGAGAGCCCGACCACGGTGGCACCGAAATCATGGTCGGCCGCCTGCAGCGTCAAGACGATGGAGTCGCCCGCCATCACTCCTCGCACCGGAATCCGAAATGAGTGGGGCAACAGACTGCGGCTTGCCTGTCCCACTTCATCCCAGTAACCGGATCCGGGGGGTGCGGTGATCCGGTGAAACAGCACGTGGCCCGGCACCAGCTCCACGATCGGCTTGGGATTATCCCGGATCGAGAACTGTCCGTTGCCTTCCAGGTACCCCAGCAGCGTCACCGGCTGACCCGCGGGGACCGCCGAGGGGTAGAGCAGCTTGAGCTTGCCGTCGAGCTCGATGGTGTAGTCGAAGAACGGATCGCCCTTGGTCGTGAACGACTCGCCCACAAAGGTTGCCTGCAACGGACCTTCCCACTGCTGGCAGTATTGACCGAAATAGTCCTGCAGGAACCACTGCGCGGTGTCCAGGAGGAACCCCGGGACCGCTGCCACGATCCCGGCAGGCCCCTCGAGGGCGGAGCCCGCCACCTTCATGGTCTCGATGAGCGCGAATCGCTCGGCGCTGGACAACGCACTCGCCCCGCTACTCCGCGCCACGATCCCGGCCGGGATCTTGTCGACCCAGAAGCCGCGACCCAGGTCGAACGGCGCCTTGACGAAGTTGAGCGCCTCTGAGGTGAAGGTGAGCGCCTCGTTGTAGCTGTCGAGATCGCGGCACCCCTCGGCGGCAGCGGTGGTCGGGGCGGCGAGCTGTTCCAGCTTGGCCAGCGCCCGATCGGCGTCTGCGCCCCAGCTGTCCAGCAATGTCTGATAGTCGTTCCACTCCGGAATCGGCTTGGCGATCTTGCTCCGCGCCTGATACACCTGCTGCATCTGCTGATGCAGGACCTGCACCTGCGCCGGAAGCCGGGCCAATTCCTTGTCCACGTCATCGAGCTTCGCCTTGGCCTCGTCACGTGCTGGCGAGGGGGGCTGGGCGTCGACCGCCTCGCGCACGTGCGCCACGACCTTGGCGCCGAGCTGAACCAGCGAGTCCGCCTTGGCGGCCACCTGGGCAGGGAGGAACCCGTCCGCGGCCACGATGAAGCTGGCCTTGGCCTGCCCGGCACCATCGGGAGCCGTCGCTTCGACGAGGTAGAGCCCGAGGAGCGTGGTGCTCCCGAATCGCACGTCATAGTGGCCGGTACTGCCGGGTGTCACCTGCAAGTTGACGGGAGGTCGACCGGGCGGCCGAATGATCAGCTTCACCACACTCGCATTCCCCACCAAGCCCGTGCTCCCCGACAGCACGACCGAATCGCCGGGAGACGGAGTGTTCGGGGTGGCGGCGAGGGTGATCGGTAGCGGCCCCTTCTGGGTGTCCTGCCCCGCGAGCACGCTGGAGACGAGCGTGACCGCCATCAGGACCAGCGGGGTGAGGCACCGCAGGGACCGCTGCATGGCCGGAGTCGGCTGGCGCTAGCGCAACCGGCCCAACACCACACTCGCGATGCTGCGCATCTGCTCCACCGTCGCCAGGCTGCTGACCGAAACGAGTTGCGAGCCCACCGCCATCTCAATGGTCATCAGCCCCCCGTACTCATTCTGAATGGCAGGAACGCCCAATCCGTCGAGCGACTTCACGATCGCATCGGTGACCTTGTACTCCGTGTACTGCTCCGATCGCCAGGTGGCCATCGCCGCGGAGCTCGACATGTCAGGCATCCCCTGCCCAACCAGCAACGACACCTGCTGCATTGTGTTGGGGCCGAAGAATGTGCAGCTCCCGGTGGTCCCGTAGGACTGGCCTGCGGTCGAGTCGGGAGTCCAGCTCAACGCCGTTTGGATCTCTGGAGACGTGAGCAAGGCACAGACCTCGACCGAGGCCATGGCGGTGGCGTCCGTGGTCCCGGTGTCGCCGGCGGCTTGATCTCGGCGCTCGCCGCCACACCCAAACAGGACAAAGCCGGCGATCATGACGACAGGGAACCGAGTACGCATTGGACGAAATCCCGGAGGTATGTGATCGCGCGGGGGCAGCTCGCGCGATCATGCACGCGGACGACGGCACGTCCAAGCTGCAGCTCGATTCAGAATGGGTCAAGCAAAACTGCAGACCCTTAATGGCGAGTGTTTCAGTCAGCTTATGCGACTCCCGGAGCACCGCGTGTGCGGGCAAGGATCGGCCAAGCTGCACGGCGCACCTAGGTCGCCCTGTGTCCGACTCTTGACGGGGCGACGTGGTGCGGTCGGTTCTGTCTGGCCGGTCCGATTATCTGTTGCGTGCACGGCACCTCCTGTCGACCCCGGATGATCCCGGTGTCGACCTCAGGTTTCGCCAAGGCGGCGCATCGTGCTCCCGACGGTCTGTCAAGACCTGCGCCCGGGGCACGAAGTCGGGCGGCGAGGAACACCAGGCCCCGGGCGTCGGCTGTCGGACATTCCCTTACCGAGACGTAGGTCGGCCGCGATGTCCCTTGCTGCGCCGACCCGCTAGCGTCCTAGCCATGTCCCCCACCCGTGGGCCACGCCGGCTGGCTGCGTTGCTGTGCGGCGCATCGTTCGCGCTGCTCAGCCTCACGCTCAGTGTCACGCGTCCGTGCACTATGCACGGCGCGGTGGCGCATGAGGCGTCCGCGCCCGTTCAACCGGGACATGGTGCGCACCACGTCGCGGGTTCCTCGGCGCAATCCAGTGCACCGAGCGACGCACCCGTCGAGGCGCCACCACCGGCGCACTCCTGTGACTGCGCCGCCTTGTGCTGCTGCGTGCCAGGGGCGTCACTGCACGTCGCCTCCGCGCGTGCACCTGCCGAGGCGGCGGTGTCGAGCGCTCGCGCTGCGATGTCGGCAGCTGTCGCGCTGCCCACGCCACACGACCATGTCCTTCCCTTCGCGGTAGGACCTCCGGCCCGCGCGAGCGGCTGACGCATCCTGCGCTGGCCGCTCCGTCCCTTTTTTCCTCTGGACCGGACGCCTGCGCAGATGTTGCACATCGGAGTTGGGGGCGCGCGATGGACACCCATCGCCGCCTGGGCTATCGCCCTTGCATCGGGATTCACCGCGGGGTGCGCGCGCGAGGATGCGCGCGTGCACCTGGAGCGCGCGGCAGTCATCGTGGATGCAGTGGGCGCGCCTGCGGCGGCGTACTTCACCGTGCGCGACGAGCGGACCCGCGCCGACTCGGTGACGGGCGTATCGGCCGACGTCGCGCAGTTCGCGACGATGGTATCGCCGCAACCGCACCGGATGCCAACCAGTGGAGGGTCGCGGGCGATGCTGATGTCGCCAGTGGCGACCGTGCCACTCGGGCGCACAGGACAGGTGCGCTTCGCTCCAGGTGGCCACACGGCGCTGCTGTACAACCTGCAGCGACCACTCGCCGTGGGCGACTCGGTGCGCCTCACCGTTCAGCTGCAGAGCGGACGCACCGCGACGACGACCGCGCCGGTTGTCGCGTTCGCGGAACTCGAGCGTGTGCTGGCGGACAGTGGATCCATGCCGCCTTCCGGCGGCACACCATCGCTGGTCGAGGGCAAGGCCCTCTATCGAAGCAACGGCTGCATCACGTGCCACGGTCCGGTGGGCTACGGTGACGGCGTGGTGGGCCGCACCCTTGTTCCGCCACCGCGCGACTTCCGGGACAGCCTCGCGTTCAAGGCTGGGCGCGACGGCGCACACATCGCGAAGATGCTGGTGCTCGGCATCCCGGCCGGCGGCAACATGCCGCTGTACGCCCACCTCTCCAATCAGCAGCGCGCTTCACTCGCGCTGTATGTCATCTCGCTTCGCGACACATCGGTGTCCGACGCGCACTGATAGCCACCACTCCCTCGAACAGGAGCACCATTCGATGAACAGACAATTGACAGACCGCCGGGCACAGCTCACCCTCGCCGCACTCGCGGTGGCACTCCTGGGCATGCTCGTTCCCGCACGCCACCTGGTCGCGCAAACGCAGACCGTGACGGTACGGGACGCGTGGGTCCGCGAAGCTGCCGCCGGCCGCGCCGTCACCGGTGCGTTCATGGTCATCGTCAACTCTGGCGATACCCCGCGCGCACTCGTGCGTGGAACGGCGAGCGTTGGTGATACGCTCGAACTGCATGAGATGAAGCGCGAGGACGGCATGATGCGCATGTCGCCCGTGCAGCGCATCGAGATCCCGGCCAAGGGTGAGGCCGCGCTGCGGCCCGGCGGCTACCACCTGATGCTGTTCGGGCTCAAGGCACCGCTCACGGCCACCGACACGGTGCGTTTCACGTTGACACTTGATGATGGATCCTCGGTGCAGGTGGCGGCGCCGGTGCGCTCCATGCAGGGACGGATGCCGTGATCGGCCGCTCCCGTCCTGCCTTCGTCGCAATCGGCGCCACGCTCGCTGCCACGCTGTTGGCGTCAGCATGCACGTCACAGCGCGCGGCGCCAACACACGACTTCACGCTCACCGACCAGACGGGGCAACGGTTCGAACTCGCGTCGCTCCGCGGCCGGGTCGTGCTGGTGTTCTTCGGCTACAGCAATTGTCCCGATGTCTGCCCGACCACGCTGTCGAAGCTGACGACCGTGGCCGAGCGACTCGGCGAACAGCGCGATGCCATGAAAGTCGTGTATGTGACCGTGGATCCCGAGCGCGACACGCCCGAAGTCTTGCGGGCCGATCTCGCCAACTTCGCGCTGGACGCCGTGGGGCTGACGGGGACGCGGGAAGAAGTGGATCGTGCCGTGCAGCTGTTTGGCGCGAAATACGAGATCGTGCCGACGCCGGAATCGGCGGCACGATACACCGTGAGTCACTCAACTACGCTGTATGTGCTCGATCAGCAGGGGCAGCTCACTGCCGAGTTCCCGTACGAAGCACAGGTCGACGAGATCGTGACGACCGTGCGGGCGTTGTTTCCTCCCTGACGGCTGGTGACGGCGGACCGCCGACTTGGGGCAGCGAACATGCGACTGGCGGAGCAGGGCGTCGATGCACGACGACGAGCGCGGAATGGCGCTCGGGTGCGCGGTATGGCGCTCGGGTGCGCGGTATGGCGCTCGGGTGCGCGGTATGGCGCGGCTCCCGCCGGTGGGCCCGCGCCGCGTTCAATGATCGAATGGCGCGGTAGGCACCGGCGCGCACGCGGTGTGCAGCGCGCCGGCCAGGGCCGCTGGCGAGCCTAACGAGGGGACATGGGCCGCCAGCCCGCGACGCGCTGCCGTTCGAGCGAGTCCAGGAGCGACCCGTACTCGGGCCGCAGCGCCAGGTTCACATCTTCGTCCGGGTCGGCTCGTCGGTCGTACAGCTCGCGCGCAACCAGCGCCTGGCTCTCCCAGTGGATCCAGCGAACGTAGTGATGGCGTTCCGTGAGCATGCTATATCCCATGTACGGTTGGCTGTCGGGAGCGACCCACATGCCCGTGCGCAGGAACTGGCTGAAGACCGCCGCTTTGCCCGTGGCCGTCGGGTCGCGCAGCAGCGGCACGGCGCTCGTCCCCTGCAGCTGTGGCGGGACCGGGAGGCCGGCCAGTTCCGCGAGCGTTGGGTAGACGTCCACGAACTCGACCAGTTGCGAAATGCGCGTGCCCGGCGCGATGGTGCCCGGCGAGCGAATCAGGAGTGGTGAGTGCGTGTCGATGGCGTAGTTCGTCATCTTCGCCCAGCCATTGTGCTCGCCCAGCTTGTAGCCGTGGTCCCCCCACAGCACGACGATCGTGCTCCGCGTGAGGTCGAGCGCGTCGAGCTGGTCGAGGAGTCGCCCGACCTGCGCGTCGATATAGCTGACCGAGGCGTAGTAGCCATGGCGCAGCCGGCGGACGTCGGCCTCGGGGAGCGGGCCGTCGAACGGATGCTGCGCGGCGGCAAAGTCAGTGTAGCCGCGCAGCTCCCGCATGGTGCTCATCGCCATGATCGGACCGTCACGCGTGGGGTACGGATTGCCGGGAAGCGGGATGGAGTCCCGGTCGTACATATCCCAGTACCGTTGCGGCGCGTTGAACGGCAGGTGCGGGCGGTAATACCCGATGGCAAAGAAGAACGGCTGCGCCCGATCCTTGAGCTCGGCGAGCGTGCGGAGGGCGAGATTCGTCTGCGCCCCGTCGTAGTAGACGGAATCCGGGAGGTTCACGGACTCCGTGGCGTTGGCCTTCAGGTACCATAGGCCATACTGGTCGACGTAGCGCGCCTCGGTACCAGCCTTGATGATGGCGGCCTTGCGCAACGCCTGGATCGCCACGTTGTCACGGTGATGGTACACCGCGTCCGGATCGAACGGGAAGCCGTCCACATGCAGGGCCGGTTCGCTCCACGAGGCGGAATCGGGGAGCACGTTGTGATAGATCTTTCCGATGCTTACCGCGTCATACCCATGGGAACGGAAGTGCTGCGGGATCGTGATAGCCCCGGGCGTGGTGACACGAAAATCGGTGTCCAGGTCCCACACGCGCAGCGAGTCGGGGCGAAGCCCCGTCATCAACGAGGCGCGCGACGGATTGCAGACCGCTTGCTGTGCGTGCGCCTGCAGGAAGATCGCACCGGATCGCGCGAGGCGATCGATGTTGGGGGTCCGCGCGATCGAGTCGCCGTAGGCGCCGAGCGCAGGTCGCAGGTCATCGACCGCGATGAAGACGACGTTGGGTGGGCGAGCGTCCGCCGCGCCGTCGGCGTTCGTCCCGGACGGCGCGCACCCCAGCAGCGCCGCGACGACGAGCGGCCAGGGCGTCCACCACATCGGGGCGCGGCGTCCGGAGGTGATCGCCGCGGCACGCGCTGGCGTCACGGGACGAGCTTGACCTCCGTCATGCGCCGCACCGGCGACACATACGCACTCACCAAACTCTCCTGCCCATCTCCCCCGATCGCCGCCACCCCGAACACGTAGTCGTCGATCGACACGTTCGGGAGCACGAACTGGGTCACCGCACCCACCACCTGTGACTGCTCCCAGTCATTGGTCCACGCGTCACGCCAGTAGATGCGATAGGCCACCGCGCCAGGTGTCGCGCCCCACTGCAGGGCGGCGTCGTAGCCGGTGGTCCCGCGGCCGATGCGCGGCTGGCCGCGCTCGCTCACCACGTTAGGCGCCGGCGGAGCCAGCGCGGCCGAGGCCGCGGCGGCCGCGTTCACCCGGGCGTTCTG
>Ga0138256_10006716_pt1 | contig 12175 bp, 9 predicted proteins | sample KNB2016incub_MG_FD_105486 | JGI IMG/M metagenome (GOLD analysis project Ga0138256, IMG submission 105486) | Active sludge microbial communities from wastewater in Klosterneuburg, Austria - KNB2014incub_MG | ecosystem: Engineered > WWTP > Activated sludge > Unclassified | place: Austria... | reverse complement strand
TGTATGGGGAACAATTGGTTTTATCGTAGCCATGTGGACTACCAATTTGACGGGAAGTAAAGCAAACGCAAACCAGTTTATCATCGGAGCTGTTGCTGCAATTGTATTGGGCATCTATGCATTTACTTTACCAAAATGTCCACCTCAAAAAAGCATTACGAAAGATTCATCATTCCTTGAACAATTAGGCCTGAGTGCATTTAAATTATTCACCAATTACAAAATGGCTTTGTTCTTTATTTTCTCCATGTTCCTCGGTGCTGCGTTGCAGTTAACCAATATGTATGGCGATTCTTTTCTTGATGATTTCAAACGCATCCCGGAATATGCGGATTCGCTTGTCGTGAAATACTCGACAATAATAATGTCCATTTCTCAGATTTCTGAAACTGTATTCATTCTTACGATTCCTTTCTTTCTAAAAAAATTCGGCATTAAAAAAGTGATGCTTTTTTCAATGTTGGCCTGGGTATTGCGTTTCGGATTATTCGGATTTGGAAATCCCGCTGACGGCTTGTGGATGATTATCCTGTCATGTATTGTTTATGGAATGGCATTCGACTTCTTTAATATTTCAGGCTCACTATTCATCGAAACCAACACCGACTCTTCGATTCGTTCGAGTGCACAAGGCTTGTTCATGATGATGACAAACGGGGTTGGTGCCTATCTGGGAAGTAAAGTGAGTGGTTTCGCCATTGATGCTTACTTCACCCATGACGGCGGATCGAAAGACTGGCAAAGCATTTGGATTAGCTTCGCGGTGTACGCATTAATTGTTGCAGTGCTGTTTGCAATTTTCTTCAAACACAAGCATGACCCTCAGCAGGTAGCTCAGGTTGCGCACTAAGGAAATCAATAAGAATAAGGTTAATTGCTCTTCCGCTTGTTTAATTCATCGCGAATGCGTGAAGCACGTTCGTAGGCTTCTTCGTCGAGTGCTTTTTTCAGCATCTCTTTCAGATCGTCGGTACTCGCGGTAGACAGTTCGTTTTCGGAAAGTTTAGTAGCAGAAGTTGGAACTTGTTTTTCTACTTGCTCCTCGATGCCTTCGATTGGTGTGTTTTCTTCAAGAACAATTCCTGCAGTGGAAAGAATAAATTCATACGTATAAATCGGGCATCCAAAGCGAACAGCAATTGCAATCGCATCGCTGGTTCGTGCATCGATTTCCATTTTCTTGTCCCCGTTATTGCAAACCAGTTTCGCATAAAAAACACCTTCGAGGAGATTAAAAATGATGACTTCCTCCACTTCAATATCGAAGGACTGCGCCAGACTTTTAAACAGGTCATGGGTTAAAGGCCTGGTTGGTGTCATGTTTTCAAGCTCGATCGCGATCGCCTGCGCTTCAAAAGCACCGATGATAATCGGAAGTCTGCGTTTCCCTTTTTCTTCTCCAAGTACGAGTGCATAAGCACCGGATTGAGTCTGGCTGTAGGAGAGGCCGATAATTTCAAGTTTAATCTTTTTCATATTCAATTCCGGGAACCTGGCTTTCGTCCTTCTTCCTTTTCTTTATCGAAAATAAAAAAATATTGTTTCGCTTACTATTTATTTAACCGTTTTGGCTGGACTTAAATGCCTTTGCAGCTTCTACAAGCCGGGGAACTATTTCGAATGCATCTCCGACAATTCCATAATCAGCAGCTTTAAAGAACGGAGCTTCCGGATCTTTATTGACAACTACGATTACCTTGGAACTGCTTACACCTGCGAGGTGTTGGATTGCTCCTGAAATACCAATGGCAATATACAGATTCGGACTGATGGCAATACCGGTCTGACCAACGTGTTCAGAATGTGGTCTCCACCCGGCATCGGAAACTGGTTTACTACACGCAGTAGCTGCTCCGAGTGTATTTGCCAGCTCTTCAATCATTCCCCAGTTTTCCGGACCTTTCATTCCACGACCGGCAGATACAACGAGTTCAGCATCCGGCAGTGAAACTTTATCGGTGGAACGTTTGGTTTCTTTAACTGTTACAGTCAGGTCCTTAGCTTCTATTTGTGTTTCGAAAATTGTGATAGCTGCTGAACCGGGCGATTCCACTACCTTGTATGAATTTGGGATCATACTGATGACTTTTACATCCGAGCTAATTTCTACAAAAGCAAAAGCCTTACCGGAAAACGCACCTTTTTTCACAATGAATGGGCCATCCATCACGGGCAAATCAATTACATTATCCGCCAGACCGGCATCCAGTTTGATGGCAACGCGTGGAGCAATACCTTTTCCGGAGAAACTGGCAGAAAGTACAATCACTTTCGCGTTTTCTGCTTTTGCTGCCTGCGCAATAACAGATGCATACGGCTGCACGTTCATTTCCTTCAATGAATCACCGACTGCTTTCAGCACTTTGGTGACTCCGTATTTACCGGCTTTCCCAAGTTCTTCATCGGAAACATCTCCGATTGAAAGCGCGACAAGAGGAAGATTTTGTTTTTGTGCAATAGCGGCGGCAAAAGAGATCACTTCGAAAGTGGATTTCTTAAATTTGCCCTGAACATTTTCAATGTATACGAGTACTGACATAGTGTTTATCTCTTTATACTGAATCAATCGATTATTTACTCTGCTGATTAGATGACTTTTTTCTCATCACGAAGCATGTCAAAAAGTTTTCCTGCATCCTCGGCTGCGATCAATTTCACTGAACTTCGTGGGATCGGTTTGTCATAGCTTTTCACAGTTGTGTGTTGAGGAACTTCGATGGGTTCAATCACCACCAATGGTTTTGTACGTGCCGACATAATTCCACGCATGTTTGGAATTTTCCATTCTGCCATTCCTTCGGAAGCGCCGGCTACCAGTGGCAAAGGTGAGGAGAGTATTTCTTTCCCACCTTCGATTTCCTGTTCGAGTGTTGCATTAGTTCCTTCAATCGTTAAACGTTTTGCAAAAAGCACACAAGGGATGCCGAGCAATTCCGCAAGCATCGCAGGCACAGAAGAGCCATTCGAATCACTTGATTCGCGACCGCACAAAATCAGATCAAAAGGATTCGTTTTAACATACTCTGCAATTTGACGTGCAACAAAATACCCATCACGAGGTTTTGAATTCACACGAACTGCATCTGTAGCTCCGATGGCAAGTGCCTTGCGAATAGTAGGTTCCGTGGAAGCATCTCCAATATTGATAACAGTGACAGTACCACCACCTGTCGTGAGATCAACAGCTTTGGACAGAGCAATCTCATCGTATGGATTCAGGATAAAAGTTACTCCCGTTGAAACAAATTCTTTGTTATCCGGGGTGAAATTTATTTTCGCTGTTGTGTCAGGAACATTTGCAATACAAACTAATATCTTCATGATACGATTGGATTAATGCATTTACCAGGGAAAGGAAAGAGGGTAATGGACAAGCGAAGTGTAAAAAGGAAAAACCAGAGATGCATGCATTTTGTAAAAAACGCTTCCGTCGAAATGGTGTTCCGCAATCCCCGTCTTTGTATCTTCGCCAGTACCAATTTTAATGAATTTGGCGCGAAGATAAAGAAATAATCCACCCTATTTTATCTTGTTTATAACCTCTGATGGATAGAATTGAAATGTTGAAAAGGTATATTGATGAAGATCCGGAAGATTCCTTTTCCAGGTATGCTTTGTCATTGGAATACATTCGTTTAAACGATTTTCCGGAGGCCAAAAGAATTCTATCAGAACTCATGTTCAAGGATCCGGATTATCTGGCAAGCTATTATCAAATGGGAAAGCTGAACGAAAGCACAGGTTCTATCGATGAGGCAGCCTACGTTTATCAAAAAGGTATGGTCTTGGCCAGATTACAGAAGAATCAGCACACCTTCAATGAGTTAGAGGGTGCCTGGAAACAACTTCAGGGAGATTCTGATGAAGAAGAATGAACGGGATTTTTCTACATTTGCAACCCGGTTAAATTTAGTAGCTAGTCTCTATCTGAAAAATTCCGGTGGTGATACTATACGAAAGCCGAAGAAATTAAATTCCATATGAGAGAAGTTCAATTCCGTGAAGCCCTTCGTGAAGCCATGACAGAAGAAATGCGTCGTGATTCACGGGTATTCCTGATGGGTGAAGAAGTGGCACAATACAATGGAGCATACAAGGTAAGTCAGGGCATGCTGGAAGAATTTGGTCCGAAGCGTGTGATTGATACTCCCATTGCAGAACTTGGTTTTGCGGGAATTGGTGTAGGGGCGGCCATGAATGGATTAAGACCCATCATTGAATTCATGACTTTCAATTTTTCTCTTGTTGCTATTGATCAGGTAATCAATAGTGCTGCAAAAATGATGAGCATGAGTGGTGGACAATACACTGTTCCGATTGTCTTTAGAGGACCAACAGCTTCTGCAGGGATGTTGAGTTCACAGCATTCTCAGGCGTTTGAAAACTGGTACGCCAACTGTCCTGGATTAAAAGTGGTGGTTCCTTCCAATCCTGCTGATGCTAAAGGATTGTTGAAGTCTGCCATTCGTGACAATGACCCTGTCATCTTCATGGAAAGCGAACAGATGTACGGTGAAAAAGGAATGATACCCGATGGAGAATATCTTATTCCAATCGGTGTTGCAGATATCAAACGTCCGGGAACAGATGTGACGATTGTTTCTTTTGGCAAAATGATGAAGATTGCATTGAAAGCTGCGGAAGAACTTGCAAAAGAGAGCATCAATGCAGAAGTGATCGATTTAAGAAGTGTTCGGCCTATTGATTACAACACAGTGATTGAATCTGTAAAAAAGACGAATCGCCTTGTTGTTGTTGAAGAATCCTGGCCCCTCGCATCCATTGCGAGTGAAATCGCATTTATGGTTCAGAAAAAAGCCTTTGATTACCTCGACGCACCTATTGTTAGAGTCATGGGAGGAGATGTCCCTTTGCCCTATGCACCGACACTTATTGAAGCTTATTTGCCGAATCCAGCCAGAGTTATCAAAGCTGTAAAGGAAGTGATGTACCTGGTTTAAAAAATTTCCGCTCATTCAGAGAAAGTAAATTGAGATTATAAATTATCCAGGAGTTTTGTTTTTATCCTTTTTTACCCCTTTTTCGATTTAATTGACGAAATCACAAGGATAACTTCGGGATTTGGTGTACCTTTGCACTCTAATTTCTAAATACTTATCATGTTATCATTCCCCGAATTGGGGCTGGGCGAAAAAATTTTGAAAGCCATCGAGGCACTTGGGTTCCAGCAGCCTACTCCGATTCAAGAACAAGCAATTCCCCTCCTTCTAGCTGATCATTCTGACTTTATTGGACTCGCACAAACCGGCACCGGTAAAACGGCAGCTTTTGGTTTGCCATTGATTGAAAAGGTAGATTTTAATTCCAGGGACACCCAAGCCCTTATTCTTGCTCCAACGCGTGAGCTTTGTGTTCAAATCACTGACGATCTTGTTCGGTATTCCAAATTCACTCCAGGTGCGAACGTGGTAGCTGTTTATGGAGGAGCAAGTATATCCACACAAATCCGCCAAATTAAAAGAGGGGCACAAATTGTTGTTGCCACTCCTGGACGATTAATTGATCTGATCACCCGGAAAGCTGTGGTTTTGCAAACTATTCGTTACGTCGTTCTCGATGAAGCGGATGAAATGCTGAACATGGGTTTTCAGGAAGATATTGATGATATTCTTTCAAATACACCGAAAGAAAAAAATGTGTGGTTGTTTTCAGCCACTATGCCAGCAGAAGTAAAACGAATTTCTGCCAACTACATGAAGCATCCGAAGGAGCTCACTGTAGGGAAGCAGAATTCTGGCGCTGACAATATTGAACACCATTACTATGTTGTTCATGAACGGGACAGATATCATGCATTGAAACGAATACTGGATTCTACACCTGAAATTTTCGGTGTTGTATTTTGCAGAACAAAACTTGATACGCAACGCATTGCAGAAAACCTTGTAAAGGACGGATACAATGCAGATGCGATTCATGGAGATCTGAGTCAGCAACAACGCGACAAAGTGATGGGGCGATACCGCAACCGCAATCTTCAGGTTCTTGTTGCAACGGATGTTGCGGCACGGGGTATTGATGTGCGTGATATTACGCACGTAATCCATTATCATCTTCCTGATGAAGTTGAAAACTACACACACCGTAGTGGAAGAACTGCACGTGCAGGGAAATCAGGAATTTCGATCGCTTTGGTGAACATGCGTGAAAAAGATAAAATCCGCCAGATCGAGAAGAAAATTAACAGGAAATTTCACTTGTCAAAAGTGCCGGATGCCGGTGATATCGGAGAACAACAACTGATGCATTTTGTGAAAAAGATTCACGATGTACAGGTGAATGAAAAAGCAATTGAAAAGTTTATTGGCCCTGTTTTCGCCGAACTCATCGATCTGAGCAAGGACGATCTGATCAAGAGAATTGTGAGTATTGAATTCAGTCGTTTTCTTGAAGACTACAGAAATGCTCCGGATATCAATGTTGATCTCGCTCATCCAGGAAAATCTACTCAGGAAAGATACCGGAATGCAGGACCACGTATGTTCATCAATCTGGGTACAGCAGACGGACTCGATAAAGGAACTATGCTTGGATACCTGCTCGATGGCACCAATCTGGATAAATCCAAGATCGGTAAAATTGACATGAAACCGGTGTATTCATTCATTGAATTTGAAGACGAAGAATCTCTTGAAATCACTTTGAATGCATTCGATGGCGAATTTTACAACAACAGAAAAGTTCGTGTAGATCGTTCCGGCGAAAAGGACAAGAAAGAATTCAAGAAAGATTATAAAAAAGACTTCAAGAGAGATTTCAAAAAAGATACCCGGGAAGTGTTTGAAAAAAAGGATAAAAAGGGTTGGGGCGAAAAGCCTGTCAATCCGACAGACGGGAAGAAAAAGAAATATAAATCATCCTGGTGATCTTAAAGAGATCATTTCTTCCTAAAATCACAATTCCTGAATTTATTGAACAACAAAAAGTCAATTACTTCTAATCGGGGCACTTTTGTTGTTCACTGCGAATAATTATACTTGCAATTCCATATAATCAGGAATTCCACTAAAGCGGACAACAGTTTCAATCCAAATTACTAATGTAATTTTGTTCCTTGAAACGAGTCTTCATTAATGTAAAACAAAACATGCCAACTATTAAATTCAGCGGAAACAATTCAGCATTTTATAGCGATCTCAAACATCGTGTAAATACATACTTCCAGGAGAAGCGGATTAGTACTCACGGGGATTACCGTAGTTTGGTAAAAGTCATTGTCCTCATGACCTTGTTCCTCGGCATTTATCCGGTGATGGCCTTCCACATTCTTCCAGGAGCCTGGGCAATCCTGGGTTGCATTGTTCTAGGACTGGTAACTGCTGCAATCGGATTCAACATCATGCACGATGGAGCCCATGGAAGCTTGTCGAAAAAACCTTTTGTGAACAAACTTGCTGCACTTAGCCTGAATATGCTTGGTGCAAGTTCATTCTTGTGGAACATCAAACACAATGTGATTCACCATTCATTTACAAACGTTGATGACCATGATGATGATATTCTGAATGAGCCATTCTTCCGGATGACAAAAAACCAACCGAAGCTGAGTGCTCACAAATACCAACACTTGTATTTTCCACTCGCTTACGGATTGATGTACATGTCCTGGGTATTCTTCCTTGATTTTAAAAAGTATTTTCAACGCCGTATTGCTGACAGAGGGGATATCAAACTAACGCTTTCTCAACACATCGGTTTTTGGATAACAAAGCTCAGCTACATCTTTTTGTTTGTTGTATTGCCTTTGCAATTCTATTCACTTCCCGCTTACCTGCTTGGTTATTTCATCTATTCGTTTACAACAGGACTTACCACAAGTGTAGTGTTCCAATTGGCACACACTGTTGAAGAAACAGAATTTTTATACCCTGATCATAAAACCAGTCCGGTTTATGTAATCCCAACGGATTGGGCGACTCACCAGGTTCGGACAACTGCAAATTTCGCAACACGGAATAAATTTGTGACCTGGGCTGTAGGCGGTTTGAATTTTCAGGTTGAACATCACTTGTTCCCAAAGATTGCTCACGTTCACTATCCGGCACTCAGTAAGATTGTAAAAGAAGTTTGTATTAAATACAATCTTCCATATCATGAACAGGCAACTGTTACAGGAGCGATTATATCACATATACGATTCCTTAAGGACTTGGGTCGACATTAATTTAATTTCAATCCATTAAAAAAGCAGAGAAGAATCGATCTTCTCTGCTTTTTTATTTTGGACCGAATCGCCCTAAGAAATTATTCGATGGTCAACTTACTGTCATGATCAATATTCGTATGCGGATCAAAATGGAATTCCAGATAGCGTGATTCATCTTTCTTAGCATTCACTGCAAGTTTGATTCTTCCCATTTCGTTATTCACCTTGTCGAATGCTTTAGCCGTGATCTCTCCGGAAAAATCCTGATTGAATATTACGTAAACTGTCAGCAGATTATCTGCTGCGCTTGAATCGCTGGATACAGTTGTCTTCCCACATTCGATTCCTTGTGCTTTCAAACCATCAGCAATCAGGACTTTTGTGTCAAAGGCTTTTTCTACTCCCGATGAAACTCCTTCAGTAAATTCACCAATGGCCTGTCCGGTTACATCACCTGCTTTATTAATTTTTTCCTTCACAGATTCCGATGAACAAGAAAACAAAAGAAGGAAGAAGAGAAAAATAGGGCTGTAAAGTTTCATACGCTTAGTTTTAATTTGATCGATTTGAATTTAAATTGGGAGGACCGGATATTCATCAAATTTAGAGCAATGCAAGCTGTTTATCCAATATAATTTGATATAAAATGTAAGAAAATTAGTCTCAAAAATGCCTTTTTTAATCAATTTATCTCCATTCCACTTAAAAACTTATAATTTTCAATATTCTACATTAAAAAAAATGTAAGATTTCGGCATTTTTATTAAAAATGTTATACTTTTTTAGGGTTACCCCCATCTTTTCAACACATATTGTGAAAAAAAATATGTTTTTTCTTGACAGACCCCCTATTTTTTAGATATGTTTGCAAAATAAAATTTAAAAATGCGGAACTTTTTAGGAATACTTGAAGTTTCACATTAATACTTGTTTAACGATTTAGCCAAACATTAAATTATGAGCAACATCCGTTTCCGTGCCCTTGAAACTACTTTGGGCCGATTACCTGTGAAAGTGGTACCTCCCGGAGGGAAAGTGAGTGATTTTTATGGAGTGAATGTATTCAATCGGGAAGCTATGCAGAAATACCTGCCAAGGGATGCTTACAAAGCAGTGATGGCAGCAATTGAACACGGTGTATCGGTTGATCGTAAGATGGCCGACCTGATTGCCCTGGGAATGAAAGATTGGGCCAGCAGCAAAGGCTGTACATCGTATACACATTGGTTTCAACCTCTCACGGGACTCACTGCCGAAAAGCACGATAGTTTCTTTGAACTGAGCGATGGAAAAGCGATTGAACATTTCTCCGGAAATGCACTCGCACAGCAAGAACCGGATGCTTCCAGCTTTCCAAGCGGTGGTATCCGTAACACTTTTGAAGCGCGTGGATATACAGCATGGGATCCAAGTTCACCTGCATTCATCATGGAAAGTGCAAGTGGAAAAACACTTTGTATACCTACCATTTTCGTTTCCTATACCGGAGAGACTCTTGATAATAAAGCTCCCTTATTAAAAGCATTACATGCCTTGGATAAAGCTGCTGTGGATGTTTGTCAGTATTTCGACAAAGATGTAACGAAAGTGATTGCTACCCTTGGCGTCGAACAAGAATACTTTCTTGTTGATACTGCTTTGTTAAACTCACGCCCGGATCTGTTAACCACCGGTCGCTCCTTGTTCGGACATTCTCCTGCAAAAGGACAGCAATTGGAGGATCATTATTTCGGATCGATTCCCGAGCGCGTGTATGCTTTCATGCAAGACATGGAAACAGAGGCATACAAACTGGGGATTCCTTTGAAAACCCGACACAATGAAGTTGCACCGAGTCAGTTCGAATGTGCTCCTGTTTTCGAAGAAATCAATCTTGCTGTTGATCATAATGCGCTGTTGATGGATTTGATGGAAAAAGTTGCGCGTCGCCACAATTTCAAAGTCTTGTTGCATGAAAAACCCTATGCCGGAATTAACGGAAGCGGTAAACACAACAACTGGAGTTTGAGTACCAACACCGGTAAGAACCTACTCAGTCCGGGAAGTACACCGAAGAGCAACCTGATGTTCCTCACATTCTTCATCACCACTATTAAAGCGGTGTTTGAACATGCTGATTTGATGCGTGCAAGTATTGCTTCTGCAAGTAATGATCATCGTTTGGGTGCCAATGAAGCGCCTCCCGCGATCATGTCAATCTTCCTTGGGACTCAATTGAGCAATGTACTCGACGAGATTGAACAAAAAGTGAATGATAAAAAAATGACCGCTGATGAAAAGACAGCGCTCAAACTGGACATCGGTAAAATCCCGGAAATCCTACTCGATAATACCGATCGCAACCGTACTTCTCCATTTGCATTCACCGGAAATAAATTTGAATTCCGTGCCGTTGGTTCGTCCGCGAATTGTTCCAATGCCATGATGGTATTGAATACAATTATGGCAAATCAATTGCGGAAGTTCAAGAAAGAAGTGGATAGTTTGATCGATAAAGGCACGAAAAAAGACGAAGCGATTTTGAAAGTTCTGCGTCAATATATTGTCGATTCAAAAAATATCCGTTTCGAAGGCAATGGTTACAGCGATGAATGGGTGAAAGAAGCGAAACGTCGCGGTTTATCCAACATCACAACTACGCCTCCTGCATTGGATGCATATGTGAGCAAGAGTTCGATGAAATTGTTTGAAGAGATGTCAATTTTCAATCACCGTGAAGTGGAAGCACGTCATGAAATCATGTTGGAAACCTACATCAAGAAAATTCAAATCGAATCCCGTGTGATGGGAGATCTTGCTATCAATCATATCATTCCTGCCGCTATTCATTATCAAACCACATTGGCCAAAAATGTGGAAGGTCTGAAAAGCATCGGCATGAAACCGGATACGATGACAACACAAATCGGGATGATCATGGAAATCTCCGAACATCTGGGAATGATCAAAACGAATGTTGACAAGATGATTGACGCGAGAAAAAAAGCTAACAAGATCGAAGACATTCGAGAAAAAGCGATTGCTTATTGCGACGAAGTGAAAAGTTACTTCGACACGATTCGTTACCATGTTGACAAACTTGAAATCATGGTCGATGACGAACTCTGGCCCTTGGCGAAATACCGGGAGCTTGTCATGATTCGATAGTCTGTAAATCTCTCTTCTTAGAATTCTCCAAATAAAAAGGTGGTCCATGTGACCACCTTTTTATTTGGTCTCAATATTTAATAGATCATCGAAGCATTTTTCTACTGGAATTCAAAGAGAATCCTAATGTTCAGGAGTGGACTTGGAATTCCTCTGTTGGCTTCAAATCGAAATCCTGAACTGGATAAAGAATCGAATCCCTTCTACCCAAAGCATATCCTCTCACAGACAAGTAGTTAGCTGAGCCGTGAAATTCAATCTTCCTCATTCTAGTCTGTTCAGGGTAAAATAGATGCCGGTTTTGTCAGATTCAGATTCTTGTTGTTAAATAGTTGAAATTTAGCATCAATTTCTACCTTTGTTATCCGAAAAAAACTTGTTTTCTTTGCCATAAGGGGAGTTTCACTTTCCTTCTATTTATAATCAAAACGTTCGATGAGACTATTCCAAAGATTCCTCTTGTTTTTACTGGTAGTAATTTCTGCCCAAGCAACATTTGCACAGCGCGGGCCGACCTTTCTGGCGGAACAAGCATTTAACAAAGGCGACTATTACGATGCCGCTGCACTTTACAAAAAAGCCTTCACGAAGGAAAAAAACAAAGTAAAAAGAGCGGAGATAATTTACAAGGTGGCTGAATCCTACCGTCTGACCAATGATTATAAAAACCAGGAAGTTTGGTATGCCAAAGCCATCAAAGCCAATTTCAAAGACCCTGAAGCCCTCGTGCATTATGCGGATGCTCTAAAAGTAAACGGGAAATACGACGAAGCGATTGTTCAATACACCAATTTTCAAAAAGCAAGTCCAACTGATCCACGAGGTGAATTGGGAATTTCTTCAAGTCAGCAAGCACAGAAG
>Ga0138256_10006715_pt1 | contig 12175 bp, 9 predicted proteins | sample KNB2016incub_MG_FD_105486 | JGI IMG/M metagenome (GOLD analysis project Ga0138256, IMG submission 105486) | Active sludge microbial communities from wastewater in Klosterneuburg, Austria - KNB2014incub_MG | ecosystem: Engineered > WWTP > Activated sludge > Unclassified | place: Austria... | reverse complement strand
CCGCGAAAGCCACCGACAACCTCGGTGCCGTCGCCGAACGCGGCTTCTATTTCTTTGCCGCGTACTGTCTGGTGTCGAATCTCGCGTTCCAGTTGCTGGACGTTCCCGAGGAACGCGCGGCCTGACGCGGCGCGGATCATCGATCGGCGCGTCTCCGACCCGTCCGCTCACTCCGCGCGAATCGTGATCGCCGGATCCACCAGCGCCGCACGCCGCGCCGGCACAAACGTGGCCAAGGCCGCCACACCGATCAGGACGACGGGCACCACCACAAACGTCACCGGGTCGATGGCATCGGCGCCATAGAGCACACTCGCCAGAAACCGTGAGGCGCCGATGGCACCGAGCAGTCCGATGCCGGCTCCGATCATGACGAGCGTCAGTCCCTGACGCATGATCAGCCGGATGACGTTCGCGGCGGTTGCACCGATCGCCATGCGGATGCCGATCTCTCGTGTGCGCTGCGAGACGGAATACGCCATCACACCGTACATCCCGACCGACGCCAGCAAGAGGCCGATCAGACCGAACACACCGAGCGCCGTGCCGGCGACGCGTGCTGGCAACAGCGCAATCCCCAGATGCGTGTCCATGGTGCGGACATTGGCCACCGGGAGATCGGCATCAAACGCCGCGATCTCCCGCAACAGCGTCGGAATCACCGCCGTTGGTTCGCCGTTGGTATGCACCACCAGCGACATCGATGCCGTGAAGAGCTGGTTTTGCGCGAAGTACATGAACGCCGTGGGATCTTCGCCCAGCCGCATGTACTTGCCGGTCGCCACCACGCCGATCACCGTGAAATCGCGTCCGGATGTTTGCACCGTCTTCCCCACGGCCTGCTGACCGGGCCAGAAGCGTTCGGCAAACCGTTCGTTGACGATCAGCACGGGCGTGGTCGCACTGTCATCCTGCGCCGTGAAGTCCCGTCCGGCACGCATCGCCACACCCATGGTCTGGAAGTAGCCGGGTGTGGCACGTGTGTACATCACGGACATGCCTTCATTCGGGGCCGGCACGTACCCCGGAATGGTGACCCCGCGATCACTGTTGCTCACCCCCAGTGGCACATCTTCGATATACGCCACATCGCGCACACGCGGATCGGTGCGCAACCGGTCGGCAATCTGCCGGTAGAATTGCTGCGTGCGCGCCTTGGGATACCCCTGCAACCCCGGTGACAGATCGGCGAGCAGGATGTTTTCGCCACTGAACCCTTTGTCCAACGCCGTGGCACTACGAAGGTTCACCAGAAAGAGCGCCGCACACACCAGCAGCACCATCGACAGGGCCATCTGCGCAATCACCAGCCCCTTGCTCGTGCGCGACCGTGACTCGCCCGCGGGTGCCTCGCCCTTGAGCGCGGGAATCAACGACGGTCGCGTGGCCTGCAGCGCCGGCATGATGCCGAAGAGCATGCCGGTCAATGCCGTCACCGCCAGCGCAAAGCCCATCACCAGTGGGCTCAGCCGCAGATCCGGACTGAAGTGAATGTTCATCGGAATGTCGATCCGATTCGCGATGCTGATCGCCCAGACCGCCACCAGCAATCCCACGGCCCCCGCCACCACCGAAAAGAGGAGACTCTCCACCAGCAACTGACGAATGAGTGCGCTGCGCCGGGCACCCAGCGCGATGCGAATCGCCATCTCGCGCGCACGATCGCGTGCACGGGCCAGAAACAGATTCGCCACGTTCACGCACGCAATGATGAGCAGAATGCCCACCACCACCATCACAACCGCCGACAGCCCCACTTGCGCACCACGAAGCATCGGATGAATGCCAGCGTCCATCTGACGGATCAGATTGATGCCACGATCTTTGTACTCCACCGGGTATTCGGTGCGCAGTTCCCCGAGCAGTGCTGACAATCGCGCGCGCGCCTGGGCGACGGTGACGCCCGGCGCAAGACGCGCAATGACGTTGTTGAAGTTGTTGCCGCGGTTCTCGAAATCGCTGCCACTTCCCGGGCGAATCTGCTCGAGCTGCATCAGCGGCACCCACAACACCGGCTGCACCATCGGCATCGCCCCGCCAAAGTCGGCGGGTGCCACACCAACGATCGTCATGGCCTGTCCATTCACCGGAATGCTGCGTCCGATGACCTTCTCATCCGATGCAAAGAGACTCTTCCAGGCGCCGTCACTGATGACCGCCACGGGATGCGCGCCTCGCCCGACATCTTCGTCGGGCGTGAACATGCGACCGCGCAGGGCGTTGACGCCCAGTACCGAAAAGAAATTCGCGGAGACCATCTGTGCCGCCACATTCTGCGGCGGTCCGTCGGCCGTGATGTTGACGAACTGAAACGACCACAACGCCACGCCGCTGAAGACGCCCTTCGTCCGATCGCGCAGATCGACGTAGTGCGGAATCGAATTCGAGTTGAATTGTTCGCCGCCCGGTGACGTGCGATAGAGCTGCACCAGCGACTCCGCATCCCGGACGCCGGCCAGTGGACGCAGCAGCATCGCGTCCACGGCGGCGAACACCGCGGTGTTCAGGCCGATCCCGATCGCCAGGGTCAGCACGACCACCGTGGTGAACAGCGGGCTCTTGATGAACATGCGACCGGCAAAACGCAGGTCGTTCCGGAAGGTCGCCAATGAACCAGGCGAGCGCGGACGGACGTCGGACATGGCAGGGAGTGCGTTCGGGTGTCGAACGGCGGGCGGGTCAGCCAGTTCTACGGCCCGCCACGGACAAGAGTTACAGCCCGCTGTTAACGCAGCGGTTCGTCCCTCGTCCATTCTTTCGGATGTTTGACGCTCTGAGGGTATCCCTCACTCGAACCAGGAGAACCACCCATGCTCAAGACCCTCGGAATTCTGTGTGCCGCTGCTGCCATCGCCTGTGCCCCCGCCCGTGTCGCTGCCGTGGCCGATTGGGACCTGCTGGGCTCCCGCCAGGTGAACGATCGGGCGGATCATGACGTGATCCAGGTGTCGGCGAGCCGCGGCGACTTCAAACGCGTCAAGTTCACGGTCCGCGGGGCCTCCGTCGACTTTCATCGGGTCGTGATCCACTTTGGCAATGGTGATGATCAGAAAGTCGAGATGCGCAACACCATTCCCGCTGGCGGCGAATCACGTGCCATTGACCTCGAAGGGAAAGACCGTGTCATTCACAGCATCGAGTTCTGGTACGATGCCAACACCATTCGCGGGCGGCGAGCGCAGGTGCGCGCCTTCGGCTTGCGATAGGCGTCGACTCGCCAACACGCGCAGACGATGAGCCACGGTGCGTACCGCCGTCGCTCGCGTCTGCGGCTCGTGGCCTTTGCCGCACTCACCATCGTGCTGGGTCTTGCTTCGCGCCAGTTCCCCGACCGGCTGCCATCCGTGGTCGCCCTGTACGGCGGCGACACACTCTGGGCGACGTTGATGTTCTGGCTTCTGGCCCTTGGCCGTCCCTCCGCATCGACAGCGGCCATCGCGGCGGCCGCGCTCCTGATATCGGTCGCGGTGGAGTTGAGCCAGCTCGTGCATGTCGGCTGGCTCAACGCAATTCGGGCCAACCCGTTTGGAGCGCTCGTCCTCGGGCAGGGATTTCTGTGGTCGGACCTCCTGTGTTACGCCGCGGGCGTGGCCCTGGCCGCGGTCCTCGACCGGCACACGTCCTAGGAACGCCGCCAGACGACCTCGGCGTGCGAAACGGGTCGACGGGTCAATTGATCCCTTTCGCATGATGACCTGCCGATTCTAGCTTACGGTCGTGATCCGACCCGTCTGGCTCCGCGCTCTGACTGCCCTCTGGGGCATCTGGTTCGCGACTGCGCTCACCGAGCCAGCCGGCCTGCTCGCCTGTCCGATGCACTCGGGTCAGACGGAGATGGCATCCGGCGCGGTGGCCCATGACAACTCGGCGCCAGCGGCCCACGAGGGCATGGCCGGAGACGCCCACGCCGGACACGGATCGACTCCAACACGCGCCGGCGACTCCGCCCCTGCCCCTGCGGATCACCATTCTTGCACTTGCCTCGGGCAGTGTTGCAGCATGGCGATCGACGCGCTCAGCGAAGGGGCGGACGTGCTGTTGCCGATGCAGGCGTCGCGGATCATCCGCACGCCGCGTCCCACCGCCGTTGCACATATCGCGACCCCGGTCGAACACAGTCGGCCATTCGCCATCGGCCCGCCCGCGCTGATCGGCTGACCTCGCCCAATCCCCCGTCTTCGCGTCGGTCATGCGCGCAGACGTCGTGGTATCGCTGTCGGCGAGCGCAACACCTTCACTCTACAGAGATCGCACCCCATCGGCCCGCCGATCGTGGGACGCGCATGTCCGCCGCCCTCTTCGAGCCGGACACGCGACTCCGCACACGATCGTCTCGCGACCACCCGGGTGTGCGCCTCTGTCTTCGGATGCCGTTGGATCCGCCACAGTCGACACACAGACACTCATGTTCCGTTCTGCTTCACTCGGGCGCGCGATTTTCGCAGGCACCTGTTTCCATCTCGCCGGTTCCCTGGCCAACGCGCAGGGCCAACCGCCGGTCAAAGACTCCTCCGCACGCGACTCGGTGACGAGCCTGCTCGGCCTCAAGATCACGGCCGAGCGCGACACCCGCTCGACGCTGACCAAACTGACGTTGCCGGTCACGGCCAGCATCACGGCGCAGCGGGTCCAGGAAACCATCAACCTCATGGACACGCAGGATGCCGTCAAATACCTGCCGAGTGTGTTCATCCGCAAACGCAACAACGGCGACACGCAGTCGGTGATGGGCACGCGTGTCTGGGGTGTGAGTTCCAGTGCTCGCAGTCTGATTTTCGCCGACGGCGTACCGCTCTCGGCATTGATTGCCAACAACAACACGATTGGCGGTCCGCGATGGGGACTCGTCGCGCCGGAAACGATCGAGCGGGTGGACATGATGTACGGTCCGTTCAGCGCGGCGTATGCCGGGAACTCGATGGGCGCTGTCATGGAGATCACGACGCGCTCGCCCGAGAAGCTCGAAGGGTCGCTCACACAAACACAAACGGTCATGCCGTTTGATCTCTACGCCACCCGGCAGACATACGGCACCTCGCAGACCTCGGCGCGCGTCGGCAACCGGTTTGGCAAGCTGACGGTGTCGGTGAGCGGCAACTATCAGGACAGCAGAAGCCAACCGTTGACCTACGTCACCAGCGCCACGTTTCCCACGGGTACGACGGGAGGCTTCCCGGCCACGAACAAGCTCAACGCTCCGGCCAACGTTCTCGGGGCCACGGGCCTGTTGCATACGCAGATGTTCAACGCCACTGGGCGCGTGGCGTACGACATCACGCCGTCCGTGCGCGCCGCGTACACCTATGGCTTCTGGCAGAACGACGCCGACGCAGCGACGGACACGTACCTGCAACGCGCCGGCGCACCGACCTACGCCGGCCAGTCGGGGTTTGCCAGCGGCACGTACGGTCTGCTGCAGCAGCATACGTCGCAGAGCCTCTCGATTCGCAGCGACACCAAGCGCGATTGGGACTTTGAAGTGGTCGGCACGGCCTACAACATGGACATAGATCGCCAGCGTTTTTCGTCGAGCGCTGCGACCACCGGATTGACCCTTGGCAACGCTGGCCGCGTCGCGGTGCTCTCCGGTACCGGCTGGCAGACGGCCGACGCGAAGGCCGCGTGGCATCGCGGCGGCGCGCTGGCGTCGCACACCGTGTCATTGGGCGCGCATGTCGATCGCTACACGCTGGTCAATCCGACGTTCAATACCACCGACTGGACCGCATCGAATCCGGTGACGACCACGGTCGCCTCCCGCGGTGATGGCAAGACGCAAACCAGCGCACTGTGGGCGCAGGATAGCTGGCGGATCACCCCAACCGTGCGTCTCACTGTCGGCGGTCGATATGAGCAGTGGAAGGGGTATGATGGGCTCAACCTGAACGGCAGCACGACGGTGGTGCAGCGCACCGTCGACGCCGCACGATTCTCGCCCAAAGGCACATTGGTCTGGACGCCGTCGGATTGGCAGCTCTCCGCCTCAGTGGGTAAGGCCTACCGGTTTGCCACGGCCGCCGAGTTGTACCAGCTCGTCACCACCGGCGCCACGTTCACGTCACCCGACCCCACGCTCAAGCCCGACAACGTGCTGGCGACGGAGCTTCGCGTTGAACGCGCGTTCGGGAAGAGCCGCGTGCAGCTCTCGCTCTTCAACGACGACGTGCACGATGCCATCATTTCGCAGTTCAAACCGCTCGTGGCCGGCTCCAACACCTTCTTTTCGTACCTCTCGAACGTCGATCACGTGCGTGCGCGCGGCGCGGAACTCGTGCTGAGTGAGCGTGACGTGCTGATCCCGGGGCTCGAACTCTCGGGAAGCGCGACCTATCTCGACGCGAGAACACTGGCGACGTCGGGACGCGCGAGCGCGACGGCGCCGGCGAACGCAGCCATTGGCAAGCGGCTCCCCAACATTCCGGATTGGCGTGCACATTTTGTGGCGACGTACCGGCCGGTCTCCCGACTGGCGATCTCGGCTGGCGGTCGATACAGCGGCGCCCTCCCCACCACGCTCGACAACGCCGACGTGAATCCGAACGTGTATCAGGGTTTCAGCGCGTGGTTCGTGGCGGACGCGCACGTGAACTATCGCGTCAGCGATCATCTCAACGCGTCGTTGGGAGCAGACAATCTGCTCAACCGCACGTACTTCCTGTTTCATCCCTTCCCGCAACGCACGTTCTCCAGCAGTCTCAAGGTGTCCTTCTGATATGATCTCGCGCTGGCCGTTCGTTCGTCGTCGCCTCGTGGTCGCGCACGCGGCCTGCGTCACCGCGCTCGCGGGGCTTGGCTGCGGACGGCCAGCCGAGTTGCGCGCGCCCGCCATCGGCGCTGCCGCGCCGGAGTTCACCGCGATGGATCTCGACGGCAATCCCGTCACCCTCGCCGCACTCAAGGGACGCGTTGTCGTGCTGAACGTCTGGGCCACCTGGTGTCGCCCATGTCTCGAAGAGATTCCGCAACTCGAGGCGCTGCACGAAGCGCTGGGTGCGCAGGACATGACGATGGTTGGGGTCAGCATCGATGCCGCCGGCATGGGCGCCGATGTGAAGGACTTCATGACCGAGCACAATATGCGCTACACCGTGTGGCTCGATCCCGATCACAACTTCTCTCTCAAGTTCCTCACCATGGGCGTGCCGGAGACCTTTGTCATCGACCGCGCCGGCGTCATTCGCGCGCGTACCATCGGTGCGCTGCGCCCCGGCGACAGCACGGTGGTGACCGCCGTGCGCGCGGCACTTGCCAGCACGACGCCGTGAGACTCCCACTCATGACCATTCACATTCGAGCGCACGCATGACACCGATCTCGTGGGTCCACCGCTCGACCGCCGCGTGGCTGACCATCGCCGCGTTGGGCGCGACGTCGCTCTTCGCGGCGCCGGTTTCGCAGGCACAACAGACGACGACACTCGCCGTCGACGGTCGCACCAGCGCCAATCCCACCGTTGCCGTGGATGGCGCGTTTGTCGCCGTGGTCTGGTCTGCGGCGACCGTCTCCAGCATGGACATTTACGCCGCCGTCAGTCGCGATGGCGGCGCGACATTCTCCGCACCCGTGCAGGTCAACGCCGTCGCCGGCGAGGCCCGCGTGAGCGGTGAAGAACCACCGCGGGTCGCGCTGGTCTCACGAAAGGGCGCAGCGCCGGAGATCGTCGTGGTGTGGACCGCGCGCGCGGGTGCGAACTGGAAATTGCTCACCGCGCGCTCCACCGATGGCGGACGCGCCTTCGGCGCCGCCACAGCCGTACCGGGCAGCGCCGGCGACGGGTCGCGTGGCTGGCAGTCGCTCGCCGTGGATGCACGCGGCCGCGTGTCGGTACTCTGGCTGGATCATCGCGGCACGGTGGTGGCCGACTCGATCCACAAGCACAGCATGGCGGCCGGCGGAGCACCCGCGTCGGCATCGCCGATGCCCAAGGCCGACCCCACCGAACGCGCCGGACTCTCCGAGTTGTACTTTGCGCCGCTCAATGGGAGTAAGGCCACATCGATCACGAAGAGTCCCTGCTACTGCTGCAAAACGGCGATGGTTGCCGACGGCGACAATCTCTTCGCGGTGTGGCGACATGTCTTTCCCGGTGGGCATCGCGATATCGCGTTCACCCGCTCGTCCGACCGCGGCCGCACCTTCTCGGCGCCGACACGTGTAAGCGACGACCTCTGGAAGCTCGATGGCTGCCCGGACAACGGCCCGTCACTCGCCGTCGACCGCACGCATCGCGTGCACGTCGCGTGGCCAACGCCGGCCGACGGCAAGACGATGTCGGACATGGCGTTGTTCTACGCCGTGTCACGCGATGGAAAAACCTTCGGCCCACGCACCCGCATTCCCACACGCGGACCGGCGCAACATGTGCAGCTGGCCATCGGCACCGATGGCACGCCGGTTCTCGCATGGGACGAAATCGTCGACGGCACACGTCGACTCGGTCTCGCTCGCGCCTTCGTCAGTCCGGCAGGCACCGTGACATTCACCCCCGTGACACCACCCGACGCAGGCCCCGGCCAATGGTACCCCGCGCTCGCCTCCGCACCGACAGGTGCGCTGGTCGTCTGGGTGAAGCAGCTCGACAAGGGCAGCAGCATCGGCGTGGCACGCGTGCGGTGAGCTCGCGGGGGACACGCGCTTCCGCTCAATTGACCGTGAAGTTGGAGTCGCAGAGGCGCAGGGGACGCAGAGGACGTGCGGTCGACATGTTGAGCGATAGCTCGGCCAGCGCTCCATCGAAGTCGCGTGGTGGAGTACGTCCCTCTGCGTCCCCTGCGCCTCTGCGTCTCCAATTGCCACAGTCTTCCGCGCTTCGACTTCGCCTGCAGGACACAGCATTGAATCATAAGCCCGCGAGGTGCTGACGGACGTGTGACATCGCGATCTATCGTGCCACATGCGAAGGAAGCAAGATCCCAGGCACGCAGACGCGGAGATCAATGCGATTACCGGAAGCATCGTCGATGCTGCCATTGAAGTTCATCGCGTTGTCGGGCCGGGCGCCCTCGAGAGCTCTTACAACCTCTGCCTGGAGGCGGAACTTCTCATTCGAGGGTTGCATGTTCGTTCTCAGGTGCCGCTCGCGCTTTTCTACAAGAGTATCCGAATCGAGGGCGGCTATCGGTTGGATCTCGTCGTCGATCGGCGAGTTGTGGTCGAGCTCAAGGCCGTTGAGCGAGTGCTCCCCGTTCATCATGCGCAGCTTCTGTCGTACTTGCGGTTGGGTGGATACAGCGTCGGCCTATTGCTCAACTTCCGTGTCGCGCGCATGATCGACGGGGTTGTCCGTGTGGTGAACAATTATCAGCCACCGACAGGTGATCCCGTGTGATCTCTTGGTGATGGGCCGGCTTTCGTTTCTTGTCGGCTCCTTCTTGTCGGGCAGCAAGTCCTCGCCTTTTCCAGCAGAACAACCGCCAGTGGGACTGCCGGGACACGGCGATCGCGGGCAGCGACGCCCTGGTCGCGCGCGTTTCAACCCACGTCCGGAGACCGATCGATGTCGGACCCTGCACGCGACGAAACGCAGGACACTATCACGCGCTTCCTCCACGCGCTGAACGAAGATCGTGCGGCCGACGCACAGCGCATCCTCGACGCATTCCCCGACTTGCCTCAGCGCAGCATTCATGCCGCGGCCGCCGTCGCGGACGCGCAGGCGCTGGCGCAGTGGCTGGCTTCGGACAGGACACTGGCTACGCAGCCCGCCGCGGACGGACCGGAGCCAATCATTTATGCCAGTCACGGCGCGCTGCAGTCGTTGTGCGGCGTTGGCGACGAGGCGCGAACGCGCACCATTGAACTGTTGCTCGACGCCGGTGCCAGTCCCAATGCCTTCGTGCAGATCGAAAACCCGCCCGAGGCGCGGATTCCCGCGTTGTATTTTGCCTGCGTCTCGGGGAACACCGCGGCTGCGCGCGTCTTGCTCGAGCGCGGCGCCATTCCCAATGATGGCGAAAGTGTGTATCACGCGGCTGAACACAATCATCGCGACTGTCTCGCACTGCTGCTCGCACACGGCGCCGATATCAGCGCGCGTCACGAGCTGTGGGGCAACACGCCACTCTACTTCATCTCGGGCTACAAGGAGACGCACCCGCTCTGCGCGTCGGCGACGCTCGGGATGGCGTGGCTGCTCACCCACGGGGCCGACCCGAACGAACGCAGCGATGTCGCCCGTCAATCGAACGGGTTGCCCGGCACCGGCGAAACACCGCTCCACCGACTCGTGCAGCACGGACGCGGTGTGGATGTCCTGCGTCTGCTCGTTGACCATGGCGCCGATATCAATCTTCCGCGCCACGACGGCAGGACACCGCTGTCACTCGCCATACGCACCGGCAATACGGCGGCCGCTGACTACCTCGCCGCGGTTGGTGCCGATGCCACGGCGTTGACGGCGATCGATCTGTTTCTGGGTGCGTGCCTGCGCGCCGACGTTGCCGACGTGCGCGCTCGCGTCGCGCAGCGGCCGGACCTGATAGCTTCACTCACCGCTGATGACCGTCAGGTCATCGGGAACGCGATCGAGGCGGGGCATGCAGAGAGCGTGTCGTTGATGCTCGATCTCGGTTGGTCGCTGACCGACGAAAGTCCATGGGGCGGTACACCCTTGCACTGGGCCAGTTGGTACGGCCGCCCGTCGATCGTCCGGCTGCTCCTCACGCAGGGCGCGCCGGTGGATGCGCGCGACCGCATGTATGGCAGTTCGCCGCTTGCCTGGTGCTGTCACGGATCGACGTTCGGTCGCCCGCGCCACGACGCGGATTATCTCGAGGTGCTCGACCTGCTGCTCGACAGCGGCGCGGAACGTGCCGCCTCGGTCAACCGGTGGGGAGAGTTGCCCGAGCACATGGCAAGCGTGGCGGTCGCGGCCCGTCTCCGTGGACGCGGGTTTGCTGTGTAGGCAGCCTGCGGTCGGACGGACGAGCTTGCCGTTTCGTCCCGCAGGGCGGAATTTTGGCGCCGTAACCGGCTGCCCTTTTCTCGCTGAGGTTCCCTGTGGCGTTCTCGCGAATTTCGATGTCGTCTGTTCGCTCCGCTGTGCGCGTTGTGCTGACCGCGTTTTCACTCGGCGCCTGCGGTGGCGGTGGCGACGGCGCGGCCCCCCCGGCGCCGGCGCCGTCCGGCAGTTACACCTTGAGCGTCTCTGGCACCACACCGACCACGATTGTGCAGGCCGGATCGGGAACCGCAACCGTCGACGTGGCGCGAACGGGCTCCTTCGCGGGGGCGGTGTCCATCAGCGTCGAAGGCGCACCAACCGGCGTCACCGTCACGCCCTCCACCGGCACCATCGCCAGTGGCAGCACCAGCGCGACGCTCGCGATAGCTGTCTCGCTCAACGTGCCAGCGGGCACGTATCCACTGACGGTTCGCGGCCAGGCCTCGGGTCAAACGGACAAGACCGCAGCGCTGTCGCTGGTCGTCGTCGTGCGCCCCGCGTCGATTTCGTTGACGCGTGCCACCTCGACGGCCATTAGCGCAAACGCCGGCGGTCAGCCCGTCAACTTCACCCTCGTGCTCGGGCGCATCGAATACCTTGGCGATGTCACGTTCGATCTGGCCACCCCACTGCCCAGCGGCGTCACGATCGCCTTTGCACCCACGTCGACCTCCGGCAACTCCACCACGGCGACGATTACGATGAGCGCATCCGCAGCGGCCGGCAGCTATAGCGCCGAGATTCGCGCCTCCGGCACGGGTGTGACGCCAGTTGTGCTGTCCGTTCCCTTCACGGTCGTCGGTGCGGCCAGCCTGTCGCTGTCACTCAGCCGCACCACCCTCTCGATGGCGCAGAATGGCAGCGGGGTCACGTCTCTCTCGCTGACGCGTACCAACATGACCAACCTGCCGGTCACGCTCAGCATCAGTGCATTGCCGGCCGGTGTCACGGCCACGTTCGCGGATAATCCCGTGTTGTCCAACGGGACCGCGCTGAACGTGGTGGCGGGACCGGCCACGACACCGGGATCCTATCCGCTCACCATCAACGCCACATCGACGGTCGGCGCGGCGGCGTCCGTCAACATGACGCTGATCGTGACCGGCGCGAATACCAGCGGCAACATGTCCATCCGCTTTTGCGGCACGCCCGCCGAGATTCCCATCTGGCTTGGCTTCGCGCCGGGGAACTCGTGGACGCGCATTCCGATTGGTGCCAACAACACGTTCACGT
>Ga0138256_10006714_pt1 | contig 12176 bp, 9 predicted proteins | sample KNB2016incub_MG_FD_105486 | JGI IMG/M metagenome (GOLD analysis project Ga0138256, IMG submission 105486) | Active sludge microbial communities from wastewater in Klosterneuburg, Austria - KNB2014incub_MG | ecosystem: Engineered > WWTP > Activated sludge > Unclassified | place: Austria... | reverse complement strand
TAAATGGTGCTCCCGGAATCTTTTATAGCCATACCATCAATAACCCTGTAGGTTTTGCAGCAGGTAGTTACTATTTCAGGTATTATGCAATGAATGCCAATGTACCTTATGCCTGTTTTGGAAATCCATTATTGGCAAATCTTAATTTGATTGCTGAATACCAGGATGCAAATGGTAACTGGATTCCATTTACCAATTCACCTTATGCCGGTGGCCTTATCCCTACCAGCGATAACCCAGTTTGGTTAGAATATGGTTCTACTTTTATATTACCGACTACCGGGAACTTCCAGGTAACAAATATTAGAGTTTCCTTAAATAGTTTACAAGTGGGCGGTTGTGGTAATGATTTCGCAGTTGATGATATTGGCGCTTATTATTGCCCTGAAGGAGGCCCGATGCCTGTAAATTTCTTAAGCATTAATGCACTGGTAAAAGGAAATGGCGTGAGTGTACAGTGGAGCACTGCTTTTGAAGTAAACAATAAATATTATGAAATACAACGCAGTTCTGATGGTAATGGCTGGAGCGTAATTGCGGTATTAAATAGCAGGGGCAATACCAATACAACTCAAAACTACTCGGTGTACGATGCAAAACCTTTGCAAGGCGTAAACTTATACCGTATTAAACAAGTAGATTTTGGAGGAAGTTCTACCTTTTCTACTACTGCTAAAGTGAAATTTGTTATTACTAAAACGGATGCAGTTGTACGTGCCAATCCATTTGTAAATGATATTGATGTAGATTTTGTAAGCATAAGCAATCAAAATGTTACTGCAAGATTATATGATATAACTGGTAAATTAGTTTTAAGCGAAAACTGGATGTTGAGCAAAGGAAGCTTAAGCCGTAAAATGATTACACACGGGTTGGGTAATGGTATGTATATATTATCTATTACCGGAGAAAATAATGCACCTATTTTAAGAACTAAATTGGTTAAGAATTAGTAGTATTAATAATTATAATTTAAATACCCTGCTGGTCTCAGCAGGGTATTTTTTTGTTGGAATAGCTTGCGCATTATCCATAAAAAAAAGGGGCAATTAAATTACCCCTTCTTATTCAATAACATTTTACTTAAACTGTTTGTAAATGATTGGCTTTAACCGAAATCTTTGTATTTAATGTACCATTTTGTTTAAGTTCAGGAATGGTTTTAGCATTTGAAGTTGTTGCAGCTTTTTGTGGAACGATCGCTGTAAAGCGGGTTGCTGTCCAAACACTATCTAAATTTTCATGCTGCTCTACTGTAAAGCCCAATTCAGAAAGGCAATCCCAATCACACTCGTGAGATAAATCGCTCACAATTTTTGCGGCTGGTTTAGGATATGCGATCCAAAATTTAGAATTTGGAGCCAGGGCCGGAATTACATCATTTAAAATATTGGCCAATTGTTTTTTGTTGATACTGAAAACAAGCGCAAAATCTATACGGCGGCTTCTTAATAAGGGAGTTACACTTTTAGCAAATGGAACTTTTACAAATTGTTTTTCGATGGATGAAGGCAGACCCTGAATTAAAATGTTCTTCTCTGTACCAATTTCTAATTTTTCTGATAAAAGTTGTACTGCCATAATACTCACTGGTTTCGTTAAAAAATATAAATACGGACTGCAAAGGTAAGAAAAATATATGGGGTTTCCGCTTTATAAACAAAAAAAAGCGCCGTAAACTACGGCGCACATTGAGTTATTATAATTTTTTAAAATCTATTTTCCAGGTTTGTAATATTTCAATGCTTCAGGCATAAGTTTTTCTAACTCCGCAATCCGGTTTGCATCTGCAGGGTGAGAAGAAAGAAATTCCGGGGGTGCATTTCCTTGTGACGCTGCAGCCATTCTTTTCCAAAATGGAATCGCTTCTTTTGGGTTATAGCCTGCCATTGCTGCGAAAATGAGCCCGTAATGATCGGCTTCATACTCTTGTTTTCGGGAGTTAGGAAGTAAAACCCCTACCTGTGCTGCCGGGCCATATACATTATTAAAAATGGCATTTGCCTGGGCTTTATTTTGAGTGAAAATATTTCCGGCAACCTGTAAGCCTTGCGCCAGGGTTACCTGGCTCATTCTTTCATTGCTATGTCCGGCAATAGCATGGGTTATTTCATGACCCAATACAATGGCAAGAGCAGCTTCATTTTGAGTAACGGCTAATAAACCTGTATATACAACAACCTTACCCCCCGGCATACACCATGCATTTATTTCTTTACTATCTACCAGGTTAAATTCCCAGTTATAACCTTCTAAAGCGGCTCCTTTTCCTTGTTTGGTATAATATTCTTTTATGGCTGCTGCCAACCGGGTTCCTACCCGCTTAACCATTTCTGCATCTTTACTGGTACTGGCACTTATTACTTTATTTTCACTTAAGAAAGACCGGTACTGTGTTACAGCTTCTTGCTGTAATGTAGATTCAGGAAATAGTGAAAGCTGGTTCCTGCCCGTAATTGCATTTCTTGTACAGGAAAGCATCACTGCAGATGCGATAAATAATGTTAGAATTTTTTTCATCCTGGTTATGTTTTATTGTTTATTATAAACAATTGGCATACCAAATATTCGTAAATGGTTATTAAATTAAAAAAGAAAGTCAATGAGATGCTTAATCAGCACTCCGGCGTTGTGATTTTCGTTGATCCCTATGTTTAAAAATAGGTAACCGGCTTTCAACTCCTCTTAAAAGCCTTAAAATATTCTTTTGATGCGTTATAATTACCAAAATAGCCACCAGCAATGCAAAAATCCGGTATAAGATTTCAGTTTCATTCCATATCCAAAGTACAAATACAGGAAGCATTGCAGCAGCCAGTATTGAACTTAATGAAACATATCTTGTTAAAAAAAGTACCAACATAAAAACTGCAACACAACTTAAGGCAACTATAGGTTGTATGGCCAGGATCATTCCAAACAAAGTAGCAACCCCTTTGCCACCTTTAAAATTTGCAAAGATGGGGAACACATGCCCTATTACTGCTGCAAGGCCCAACCCAATCATAAAATTGGTACGCTGAATTTCGTTGTCAAGATAATAAGGTAAAAAATTATATAGCCCTGTTGCAAGCATTCCTTTTAAAATATCAATGAGCATTACCATGGTGCCATAGCGGGAGCCCAGTGTCCTAAAAGTATTGGTAGCACCCATGTTGCCACTTCCATATTCACGGATATCTACACCAAAAAATTTTTTACTGATAATAAGCGCCGTAGGAAATGAACCGATAAGATATGCGCAAATAATTAAAATAATCTCTCTCATTGGTAATCATGAATTGAATTGAAGTATGCAAATATACAAATAAATGATAGCAAAACAGCTTACTTCAATTGCCATTAATTGTAATATGAAAACAAACAAACCCAGTGATCCCGATTGGTAGTTTTAGTAACCGTTATACCAATTTTTTCCAAAGCAGGTAGTATCGTTGGAAGATCGTTTGTTAATAATCCGCTAAAAATAATTTTAGCATTTTTTGCACAATGCTGAATGATGGCAGGCAAGTTTTGGAGTATGATATTTAAATTAATATTTGCCAAAATGATATTTGCCTTTGCTGTAACAGCGATGGTATCTGCCTGCTGAATTTGGATATGCGTACAATGATTTTCCTTTACATTGTCAAATGCATTGTTCACCGCCCACTCATCATTATCAATAGCAATTATTTTTGTTGCCCCCATTTTTTCGGCAAGGATGGCCAACACTGCAGTACCCGTGCCAAAATCAATAACCGTAGTATCTTTAAAATTTAATTCTTTCATTTGCAGCATCATTAAATAAGTTGTTGCATGATGACCGGTGCCAAAACTCATTCTTGGCGTGATAATAATTTCGTACTGCACCTGCTCAACAGGCTTATGAAATACTGCCCTTACGGCTGCAAAATCTTCTACAAGCACAGGTTCAAAAGATGATTCCCATTGCTGGTTCCAATTTTTATCTTCTACTTCTGCTATTGCAACTTCAACCCCGGGAAACCTTTCTAAAATATTTTCTAATGCTTCTTTGTCAAACCCAGGTTTTTCAATGGAAGTAAATAATTGCTTGCTCGTTTCTTCAAATCCATTAAAGCCAATTTCATTCAGAAATGCAATTAATATGTTTCGCTCCGTTTCATTTGCATTATTAATGACCAAAGAAATAAATTTTTTCATGAATCCTTAATTTTTCATTTTTATTACAATGTGCAACGGGTTCCCATTATAATGTAATGGCAGGGAATAAAATGAATATTCCTTTTGATGATTAAAATATGTGTGGCTGATATTTTTAAACTTTTTTCCATTTACCCATACCTGAATATTTTTATGCAAATCCAAAGTTGGTAACTGCAAACGGATTATCCGGTGGGCTGATTTTTGAAAACTGCCAACTGATTTTATTTTTATTTCCATTTGTTCATCATCGCTTTTACCATAAAACTCCAGCAAGCCTGATGTTGGATATTTAGAATGCCCATCATCCAAATAACAGGTCCCATGGCTTTCCTGCTCAGCAGGATAATATAATAAATTTATATCGCTGCCATCATAGCCTGCAGTGGTTGTATAAATAAAATTCTCTTTGGGCTGCCATACCGGTATAAGGCTGCCTGCTTTTACAAAAATATTTTTTCCGGGGTCTTCAATATTTGCCGGTATAGTATATTGTTGTGTGCCAGCATATTTTTTTGCCGTATTAAAATCAAACCAATTTCCAGCAGGTAAATAAAGCGAAACAGAATCTGCTCCCGGCTGCAATACAGGAGCTACCAATACGTTTTTGCCCCACATATACTCGTTTAGTATTGCTGAAGCTGTAGTATCATGTTGATAATAATAATACAATGGCGATACCAATGGCTCCCCTTTAGCCGCCTGCAAATAACCCATGGTATAATTATAAGGTAAAAATAGGTACCGCATATCAATAATTTTACGGGCCTGTGAGCGGTAAGGCTCGTCAAATAGTGCAGGTTCGCTGGGGAAGCTAAAGGCCATGGGATCTATATTATACAAAGCCGTTCCATGCGGCCTGAGAATGGGTGTAAATACAGCAAACTGAAGCCAGCGTACATATAATTCATGATCTCCTTTACCGCCGGCAAACCCACCTGCATCTGCATGAATATAAGGAACGCCACTCATGCTCATGCCCAGCATAATGGGAAGTTGTGCCCTTAATCCACTCCAGCTCCGGCTTACATCACCACTCCAGGGGAAAATACTGTACCGTTGTGTACCTGCAAAGCCACTTCGGTTTAAACTAAACAATCTTTTATTGGGATAATCTTTAGCAAATTTTTGATACAGCATTTTGGTCCAGGTATGTCCAAATACATTGTGTACTTCATCGGCGCCAAAAAGACGGTGAAAGCCTAAGTCTTTTAAATTATGCTGCAAGGCAGGCGGATGGTTTTCGGGTTCCCCCAGGTCGCCCCACCATCCTTGTACACCTATTTTCATTTGTAGTATATGTTTCTTCCAAAACCAGTCCTGTGCATCTTTTCTAAATAAATCTAATAAACCAGCCGGGCCAAAGTAAAAGTTTTGGATAACAAAAGGATTGCCACTACTATCTACCGCCTGGTATTTTCTGGATGCCCGGTCATTGAGCGTACCTTGCACAATATGCGGTTCTGTAATTAAAATTGTTTGTACATGATCCTTTGCAAAATCCCTTATCATTTTAGCAGGATCGGGCCATTTTTTTTTATTCACCCATGCCAGGTTGCCCATGGTTCCTTTGATGCTATCGCCAAACCAAAATAAATCGAAGATCACAGCATCGAAAGGAATATGGTATTGCCTCATTAGTGAGGCAATGGATGTAACCTGTTGCTGGCTGGTATATCCAAAGCGGCTCATTAAATTTCCAAATGCCCAACGGGGCGGTATGGGTTGGGTGCCGGTGAGCTTAAAGTAGCTTTGTAAAATTTGAGGATAGGTATTGCCAAAAATGATAAAGGCATTCAGTTCACCGCTTACAAAACCTGCCTGGAAAACCTGGTCATTGGTTTTACCGATATCTGCAAAACCTTTTGAACCATTATCAAATAAAATAGCATAGCCCTGATTGCTGGTGAAAAACGGAACAGAGTAATTTAAGTTATCGGCACCTTCTTCATATTGATACCAGGGATTGTTGTATAAATTAAAACGGTATCCCCTACGATCCAATGGCAGCGCCCTTTCGCCTCCTCCATAAATTTTCTCACCAGGTGATAATGCAAAATTAAAACCCCGGTAACCCGGTTCATTAAAAGTAGAAAGCAACCTTACATTTCCTATTGTAAAACCAGCGTTTGTTTTAAATTCTATTTTCAATTTATGAAAAAGCCAACTCGTATCGCCGGGTATATGCTGAGAAGCAAATTGTATTGATAGAGGTGATTTTATAACAGCATCACTCACTTTTTCATCATGCCGGTATCCCTTGGGCAGGTATTTAATTTTAAGGATATTGTTTGCGTAAACTGTAATGGTATATATCCCTTCAGTTGTTTTTACCATTGCGGGCTGTGCCATCACAAATCCTGAAAGCAATAATAAGATGGATAAGAAAAAAAACTTCATACGAATAAATTAAAGAGTACAATTTACTAATAAAAAAACTCCGCAGAAATTCTGCGGAGTTTAAACCATTTATGATGCGTTCATTTTTTATTATGAAATTTACTCTGGCCTGGGCGCTTGTTCAGGTTTTGGTAAGAGTGCTTTACGGCTCAGTTTAAATTTACCGGTTTTAGGATCTACTTCCAGCAATTTTACTTTTACTTTTTCGCCTTCTTTAAAGATACCTTCCATACTGGGTAAACGCTTCCAGCTAATTTCGCTGATGTGTAATAAACCTTCTTTTTTAGGTAAGAATTCAACAAAAGCACCAAATTCTTTAATGCTCTTAATGGTACCTTCATAAGAATCACCTACCACCGGAACTGCAGTAAGCCCTTTTATCCAGTCGAGCGCTTTTTGCAGGCTTTCTTTTTCTTTACTAAAAATACTTACTTCACCATACTCACCTACTTCTTCAATATTAATGGTGGTGCCGGTTTCTCTTTGTATTTCCTGTATTACTTTACCACCGGGCCCTATTACCGCTCCAATGTATTCTTTATCAATTTTTATTTTTTCCATACGGGGAGCATGTGGTTTCACATCTGGCCGATGCTCAGGAACAACTTCGTACATGGCATTTAAAATATGTAAACGGCCTTTTTTAGCTTGTGCAAGTGCCTGGCGCATTACATCCATACTTAAACCATCTACTTTAATATCCATTTGTACCCCGCAAATTCCATCCCGGGTACCGGTTACTTTAAAATCCATATCACCCAGGTGGTCTTCATCACCCAGGATATCGGTAAGTACCGCAAAATTTTCACCTTTTTTGATTAGTCCCATCGCTACGCCGCTCACATGTTTTTTTACCGGAACACCCGCATCCATTAAAGCCAATGAACCGGCACACACAGTTGCCATAGATGAGGAACCATTACTTTCCAGGATATCACTTACTACCCTTACAGTATATGCATAATCTTCACCGGGCATCATTTGCTTAAGAGAACGCATTGCCAGGTTACCATGCCCTACTTCTCTACGGCCCACACCCCGCATCATTTTTACTTCGCCGGTACTAAATGGTGGAAAATTATAGTGCAAGAAAAATTTAGAATAATTAGAAATTTGAGCGCTTTCTACCAGCAATTCATCTAAAGGGGTTCCTAAAGTAACGGATGTTAACGATTGGGTTTCACCTCTTGTAAATAAAGCGCTTCCGTGCGGAGAAGGTAATACATCTGCTTCTATGGCCAATTGGCGCACATCTTCTGTACCCCTGCCATCAAGCCTTTTACGGTCGTTCAAAATCATATCTCTTACCACATTGTATTGTAATTCGCCAAAATAATGGCCAATTAGTGCTTTATCTTCATCAGGTAAATCTTCGCCTAAGAATTCTTTTAATTCTGTTTTAAGTGCATCAAACGCATTGCTACGATCGTGTTTTGTAGAAGCAGCAGATGCAATGGCATACATTTTATCTTTTGCAAATGCAATGATTTTTTCATCGAGGCTTTCATTGCGGTAAGGCTTTGTATATTCTCTTTTGGTAGCAGAACCCACCAAATCCCTTAAATCTTCCTGTGCTTTAATATGGCTTTTTATGGCAGTATGAGCCAGTTCTATGGCTTTTACCAGGTCTTCTTCCTGGCATTCTTTGGCTTCGCCTTCTACCATCATAATATTTTTATCGGTAGCGGCAATAAGAAACTCCAGGTCGCTCTTAGCCATTTGGCTACGAGTGGGGTTTACAATCATTTGGCCATCTACCCTGCCAATCCTTACTTCAGAAATAATTTCCTGGATGGGAATATCAGAAACAGCCAATGCAGCAGAGGCAGCAAGGCAGGCCAAAGAATCTGGCATTACTTCTGCATCAGAAGAAATAAGGCTTACCAAAACCTGTACATCGCATAAATAATCATCGGGAAATAAAGGACGGAGTGCCCGGTCAATCAGGCGTGACGTCAATACTTCATAATCATTTAGCCGGGCTTCTCTTTTAAAGAATGATCCGGGGATACGCCCGGCTGATGCAAATTTTTCCTGGTAATCTACTGACAATGGGAAAAACGATTGGCCTTCCCTGGGTTCTTTGTTGGCTACAACAGTAGCTAAAATAATACAATTTCCCTGGCGCACGGTAACGGCACCATCTGCCTGGCGGGCAAGCTTACCGGTTTCAATCGTAACCGTGCGGCCTTCACCAATATCAAATGAAATTGATTTTGCTTGTAAAAATGACATATAAAAATAGTTTAAGCCGGCATGATAACCGGCAAATGAGTTGATGTGTAAAACGGGCAATTCCCAACGATTAGAAATAAATCAGTTGGGAATTGATATGAATTACATAATTGTGTTTTAATTATTTGCGGAGGCCTAATTTTTCAATTAATGCCCTGTAGCCGGTAAGATTATGCTTGCTTAAATAACTCAATAATCTTTTGCGCTGACCAACCATCATCATCAACCCTCTTTGAGAAGAGAAATCTTTTTTGTTGGTTTTTAAATGGTCAGAAATGTGGTTGATACGCTCAGTTAACAGCGCTACCTGGCCTTCAATAGACCCGGTATTAGTGGCTTTTCCACCAAACTCACTGAAAATCTTCGCTTTTTTTTCGATTGTTAAATGCGACATTTGTTTGTTTTTTAAAACGGTGTGTTTTATTCTTTTTATTAATTGGCTGCAAAAGTAGTACAAATAATTGAAATCATTTGATTTAATACCGATTAATTTACCCAATTTAAGAAAATTTAATACGCCTCCTGCCCCTGTTCCTGTTATCGGCACTTTCATTAAAATATTAATAATATAATAGGTAGGTTGTTACCTTAGGATTGCATAGATGGGATGATATCCATTGTTTTAAGATAAATTAAGTTTATTTGCTAAAAAAACGATTGGCCCGGCTATACTTTACAGTTACGAACGACCTAAGTTATGATCAACGGATGGCCCGTATATGTAATAGCCTGGCCGAAGCCGGTTACCGGGTGACTTTAGTAGGACGAAAAATGAAAAATTCGATACCCCTAACCGATAGAATATTTGAACAAAAGCGCCTGGCCTGCTTTTTTAATAAAGGGAAGTTATTTTATGCAGAGTACAATTTTAGGTTATTTATATTCTTGTTGTTTAAAAAAATGGATGGGATTTGTGCCATAGATTTAGATACCATACTACCCTGCCTGCTGGTTTCAAAAATTAAAAATGTAAAACGTATTTATGATGCCCATGAGTTGTTTTGCGAAATGAAGGAAGTGGTAAGCCGTCCCAGGATTTATAAAGCCTGGAAATGGATAGAGAGAAAAACAGTTCCCCGGTTTCAATATGGCTATACCGTAAATGAAACAATTGCACATATTTTTCAAAATGAGTATGGCCGAAATTACGAAGTGATACGGAATATGCCCTTACTACAGCCATCTATTACGAAAGCAACCAGGGAAAAATTTATTTTATACCAGGGAGCTGTAAATGAAGGAAGAAGTTTTGAAACCCTGGTGCCTGCCATGAGAAATGTGCCTGCCAAATTAGTTATTTGTGGTGATGGAAATTTTATGGAGCAAACAAAAGCATTGGTAATAAAATATGGGCTGGAAGATAAAGTGATTTTTAATGGTATGCTTACTCCTGAAACACTCCGTTCTATAAACCAAAAAGCATTTATCGGTATCACAATCTTTGAAAATAATGGTGACAGTAACTATTATTCTTTGGCAAACAGGTTTTTTGATTATATGCATGCAGGCATTCCGCAGCTATGTGTTGACTACCCGGAATACCATAAAATAAATGCTGAATATGAAGTGGCTCTTTTAATTCCAGATGTGTCTGAACAATCTATTTCAGTCGCCTTAAATAAATTGCTTGATGAAAATGAATACTGGGAAAAGTTGCATCAAAACTGCATCAAAGCATCGAACGTACTAAACTGGCAACAGGAAGAAATTAAATTAAATCAATTTTATAAAAATATTTTTGGATAAGCACTTACACATAATAAGCCATGACGTGCCCTGGCCTGCCGACTATGGCGGTGTAATTGATATTTATAACTGTATTGTGTCGCTACATAGCCTGGGTATTAAAATCCATTTACACTGCTTTACCAAAAACCGAAAACCACAGCCACACCTGGAACAATTTTGTAAGAGCGTTCATTATTATCAACGTAAAGTGCCGGTAAGTGGAATTGCCTTACAATTACCCTTTATTGTAAGTTCCAGAATGAGTAGCACATTAATAGATGAATTGAAGAAAGATGATTACCCTATTTTAATAGAAGGAGTTCATTGCAGTTACCTTGTTTATAAAAATATATTTGCCGGCAGAAAAATTTTCCTGCGTCCTTTTAATATAGAACAACAGTATTATGCCAACCTGGCGGCATTTGAAAAAAACTTTTTAAAACGCCAATATTATTTACAGGAAAGCAGGTTGCTGATTAAATATGAAAATAAAATAGATAGAAATTTGCCCCTGCTGTGTTTAAGCAAAACCGATCAAAAATTTTTTACCGAAAAGTTATTTAGCCAGACCCGTTTCTTACCCGTTTTTTTACCCTGGCAAACAGTAAAATCAAAAACGGGTGTGGGGGCCTACTGTTTATACCATGGTAACCTATCAATAAATGAAAATGAAAAAGCTGCCACCTGGTTATTAAAAAATGTATTTAAACATATTGATATCCCATTCATCATTGCAGGCAAAAAACCATCTGCACAATTGATTGCAACAGTATCACAAATACCTCATGCAAGCCTGGTAGCAAACCCGGGTAATGAACAATTGCAGGAACTCATTGAAGATGCCCAAATAAATATTTTACCTTCTTTTAATACCACCGGTGTAAAATTAAAATTGCTGAATGCACTGTTTAATGGCAGGCATTGCGTAACCAATGAAGCAGGTGTAGCGGGGTCGGGGCTGGGAAATATTACGACGATAGCAGATAGCCCCAAGTCGTTTGAAGCACAAATTCAAAAACTTATTACGGTTGAATTTTCTGAAGAATATAAAAATAAAAGAGCTGCTATTTTATATTCGTTATATAATAATAACAGCAATGCTGGCACCCTTTATGGATGGTTATTATAAGTAAATATAGTTTACCAATTAAATGATCTTAACTGATGGCAGCTTCTTCACAGTTTATATAAAACAGTGTTGTTGCGCTAACGCTGGATGTAAGAATAAACATCAGTTCCCGATAAATTTCGAGATTCTCTGTTTATCTTTTGTGCAGGTTCGGTTAATTCTTACAAATTCCGATACTGAAGGTGAGGATGCATACATTTATGGGATGCATACCAGGCTCCGCTGGAGCTGAAATATCTTTATTAAACTGTAATACTAAAAATGAGCTCTTTATTATAAATTTATTCCAGCAAATTCGGTATGCCGGCTTTTTCAGCAGCATTGTTGGTTAAAGCGTGCCAGTGCCGATGTAGGGCTGATGTTTGTAGCCTATAACCTGCGCAGGTTAATGAACATTATAGATAAAAACAGCTTCCAAAAGTTCCTGAAAGAACTTGTGCTGTTATTTTTCACTGAAACAGCCTTATTAAAGACAATAAGAGCCTTTTTAAAACCTGATAATTTAATAAATCACCTGCTG
>Ga0138256_10006711_pt1 | contig 12176 bp, 9 predicted proteins | sample KNB2016incub_MG_FD_105486 | JGI IMG/M metagenome (GOLD analysis project Ga0138256, IMG submission 105486) | Active sludge microbial communities from wastewater in Klosterneuburg, Austria - KNB2014incub_MG | ecosystem: Engineered > WWTP > Activated sludge > Unclassified | place: Austria... | reverse complement strand
GGCGCGTCGATCGGGATGACTTCGACGACGTGCTCGCCCGCGTGTCACCGTCGCTTCACCTTGACCTCGGCAGCGGCGTCGTGGCCGACGTGCAGATCCGCGAACTGGACGACTTCCATCCCGACCGGCTGCTGGAACGCGTGCCGCAGTTCGCCAGACTGCGCGAGGTGCGGGAGCGTCTGGTCGACCCCGCCACCTTCCGGCGCACCGCCGCCGAGCTGTCGGTTCCTCGGGCGCCGACGAAGGCGCGCCCCGCAGCGCCGCTCGGGGGAAGCCTGCTCGATTCCATCGTCGGCATGGAGACTCCGCAGGCGGCCGCCGGCGGTGGGGCGGACGAAGCGCTATACGACTTCATCCAGCGCGCCATGGCGCCGCACCTGGTCGATCGTCCCGACCCGCGCCAGGGCGAGATGATTGCCCAGGCCGATGCGTCGATCGCGTCGGTGATGCGCCTCGTGTTGCACCACCCCCAATTCCAGGCGCTGGAGTCGCTGTGGCGCGGGATGTATCGCTTGGTGCGAGAAGTCGACACCAGTGAACGCCTGCAGGTGCACCTGGTGGATGTCGGCCGAGATGCCGTGCTCACGGACCTGACCACCGCCGCCAACGCCCGCCAGACGCAACTCTACGACCGACTGGCCACGCTTGCCCCCGGCGAGCACGGCGGATGGGGAGCCCTCGTGGCGCACTATTCATTCGGCGGGAGCACTGACGACATCGCCATGCTCGATCGGCTCGCCGAGGTCGGGGCCGCGCTCAACGCCCCGTGGCTCGCCGAGGCGCACCCCGACCTCGCGCTCGGCTCGCTCGGCGACGAGGCCGCGGCCGCGTGGGCGCACCTGCGATCAGGACCGGCGGCCGGTCATTTGGGACTCGCCCTTCCTCGCGTCCTGCTCAGGCTCCCGTACGGAAAGGAGACTGATGCGTGCGAGCGCTTCAACTTCGAGGAACTCGAGAACGCCGACTCGCACAACTCGTACCTGTGGGGCAATCCCGCGCTCTTCTGCGCCACGTTGCTCGCCCAGGGGTTCAGCGAGCGCGGAGTGGGACTCGCGGTCGGGGCGTCGTCGGCAATCGGCGGGCTCCCGTTGCACCTGACGCGTCGTGACGGAGAGGTGGCGGCCAAGCCGTGTGCCGAGGTCGTGATGCGCGAGGAGGATGCGATCGCGCTGCTGGAGGCCGGGTTCATCCCGATGATCTCCTATCGCGACCAGGATGTCGTCCGGGTGGGGCGCATGCAGTCGGTTGCCGATCCGGTCACTCGGTTGTCGGGGCGGCTGGCGCGCTGATGCGCTGGCGCGCTGATGCGCTGATGCGCTGATGCGCTGATGCGCTGCGCGCGAGGGCCGCGGGGATCCGTGCGCGCGACGCGCGTGACATCCACGGCGCGCGCGAGGATCCCGGCGCTGTCACGGCGCGCGAAACACCTCCTCCAGCAGCTTCAACATCGCCGCCCACGACTCCTCGTCGGCCGTTGCGTCGTACTTGAGTCCCGCCATCCCGAACGACTCCGCCTTGGGGTTGGTGAAGCCGTGCATGGCGGTCGGATAGTTGACCACTTCCACCGTCGCCCCAGCAACACGAAGGCGCGTCGCAAAGCTGTCGACGGCAGCCATCGGTACCATGGGGTCGGCTCCCCCGTTCAGCACGAGCATGCGCGCCTCGACGCTGCCGAGCGGCACCTCGACGACCGGCGGCATGGCGCCGTGGAAGCTCACGACCGCCTGAAGGTCCATCCCGCTCTGGGCCATGCCGAGCACCACTGCGCCGCCGAAGCAGTAGCCGATCGCCGCGATGCGCGTCGGATCGACGTTCGGGTCGGCCTTGAGCTGTTCCAGCGCGGCCTCGAAGCGTGCCACCATCGCATCCATGTTGCCCGTGGCGGCCTGCATGAACGCCATCGCCGAGTCGGGGTGCGCCGTGTTCTTTCCGTCGCCGTACATGTCGAGCGCGAAGCCGACGAATCCGGCGCGCGCCAGGCGCCGAGCCTGTTCGTTGGAGTGCTCGTTGTGCCCCCACCACTCATGCACGACAATCACGCCGGGGCGCTTGCCCTGCACCGTGGCATCCCAGGCGACGAATCCGTTGAGCGGTGTGGCCCCGGCGGTGTAGCTGACCTCGCGGGTCTGCACGTCGGGGACGGCGGGAGGGGCCGACTTCTGCTCCCCGCCACAGGCGGAAATGGCGAGGACGCACAATACCAGCAATCCGCTCACGCGACGCTGTGGAAACATGGATCGGCTCCTGTAGAGGTACGCGCACGAACGTACCGCTCGCGTCGTGTCCGCACCATCCCGGCGCGCCGTCCCACCGTCCTTGCCTACGGCCCTCTCGCCTAACGTCCGGGCGTCGCCAAGGCGTGCGACTGCCGCTTCACCCGCGCAGCCAGGCACCAATGCGCGTTGCCCCCTCCAGCACCCGGCCGCAGTGCCGCTGCAAAAAGGCGTCATCGACCGGTCCTTCGGCGCTCGAGGCCACCGCGTCCAGAGCCGCAGCCCCGTCGAAGTCGACATACGACAGCCGTGCCGACAACTCGGCGACCGGACGGCCGAACGGGGCGCCCGGGAGCAGCGCGACCCCCGTGTCCTCCAGCAGCCGCTCGCACAGCTCGCTACCGGTCGTGATGTCGCGCTGGGCGAACGCCTCCCGATAGTGTCCAAACTCGGGAAAGAGGTAGAATCCCCCGTCCGGCGATGCCACGTGCACACGGGCGTCAGTCAGCCGTCGGGTCACGGCCTGTCCGAGCGCCGCCATGATCCGCCGCGACCGGACCACGTACAGATCGAGGTCGTCGCCGCCGGCGTATGCGGTGATCGCCGCGCGCTGGATGGGCGCCGCCGCGGTGGAGTACGTCTCGCTGGCCAGCCCGACGACTGCCTCCTGCAACCACCGCAGCCCCGGGGGAAAGAGCGCCGTGCCGAGCCGCCACCCGCCGGCGCCGCACCACTTGCTCAGCCCCCCGGTGACGATCGTTCCCTCCGGATAGTGGCTGGCCATGGAGACGTGGGCACCGGCGTGATCCAGTTCTCCGTATATCTCATCCGAGAGCACCAGCACACGGTGCTGTCGCGCGACCTCGGCGAGCGCCGCCAGCTGCGGCCCGCGCAGCGACACGCCAGTCGGGTTGGAGGGCGAGTTGAGCAGGAGCAGCCGCGGGCGCGTCGGTGGCGTCGCGCACGCATGAGCCAGCGCCTCCGGCGTCGGCGACCAGCGACCCTCCATGTCGGTCGGGATCCAGGTCACGGGCAGTCCCAGCACCCCCGCCTGCGGCGCGTACGAGACCCAGCTTGGCGACGGCAGGAGCAATTCCGAGTTCCTCGCCAGCTGCACGAGGAAGATCAGCTCCTTCGACCCGGGACCGATGACGACGTTGTCGGCGTGCGCCTCCACCCCGCGGCGGCGGAACCAGCCGGCGACCGCATCGCGCAGTTCGGGCAGGCCGCGGCTCGGATCATAGTCCTTCGCGGCGGCGTTCGCGCGCAGCGACTCGACGACCCGCGCCGGCACGGGGAATGGCGATTGCCCGAAGCCGAGCCGGTACACGTCGCGTCCTCGTGCCGCCAGCGCCTTCGTGCGCTCGTTGATGGCGAGGGTGGGCGACGCACCACGGCCGATGACGTGCGGGTTGAGGGTGGTGTCGATCATTGGTCGAGCAGCTCCGAAGAGGAAGACTCAGCGCGGGGTGTAACAACGGTAGGCAGCGGGGGTGTCGCATAGCTGCCGCATGGCCGCCGCATTCCACGCACGCGAACGTGCTACACCCCCGAGGCAAGGGTCGCCGTCGGCGCCGCGTGACGATCTTCCCCCATCGCCACCCAGTCGCGTGGCGTGTCATCCACGCGCCGCAGGATGAACCAGCTGATGATGATCATGCCCAGCAGCACGAGCACGCCGATACCCTGCCCGCGTTCGGGCGCCATGTTGCGTCCGATGGTCAGCTGGGCGGTGATGGCCCAGATGGACGGACCGATCACCGCCGAGAATCGCCCGACCATGTTGTACAGGCCGTAGAACTCTCCGATGCGATCCGGAGGGGTAAGCCGAAGCATGAGCGGACGATCGGCGGCCCAGATCCCACCGAGCGCGACTCCTGCCCCCGCAGCCACGACGTACAGCACCCAGAGCGGCAGCGACGAGAGTCCCATCATGGCCGCCAGAGAGAAGACGACGACCCACAGCGCAAGGACGGCGTTGAGCGTGCGCTTGGGACCGAAGCGGTCCACAAGCCATCCCCACGTGAAGCCGCCGAGCACCGCAAAGGTGATCGCCCCCATCATCACGAGCTGCGCGGTCTTCTCCCCCTGCACCTTCGACTCGCCGTGCGCGATGGCGACGTTGACGGTGTACAGCGACATGATCGCGATCACGGTGTTGATCGCATCGGTGTAGAAGATGCGCCCGAAGAGGAAGCGGCCGAGTCCGGGATACTTGGTGCCGTCCCGCAACGTGGCGACGGTGTCGGTGACCGACGTGATGAGGTCGCGCAGCCTGAAGATCGGTCGCGGGTTGGGGTTGCCGCGCTCGCGCACGAACAGGAAGCACGGCAGCGAGAGGACCAGGAACGCCAGGGCGATGTAGAGGAAGAGCCGGGTCTTGTCCTCGGTCCCGAGCGTGAGGCCGAGCCCGACGGCGATGTACGATCCGAGATATCCCACCCCGACGCCGATGCCCGAGATCCGCCCGCGATTGGCCTCCGTCGACACGTCCGCCAGCATCGCGTCGTAGAACTGGAGGCCGGCCTGATACGCGGCGTTGGCGACGATGAAGGCGATGATGGTGCTGGTCGTCCCGATGCGTCCGAGCAGCATGGTGAACGACACGCACAGTACGGTGGAGACGATGAGGAAGGGCATGCGCCGCGACGCGCGGTCGCTCATGGCGCCGAGCAGCGGCGACAGCACGAAGATGATCCCCATCGACACGGCGGTGATGGTGCCGTACACCGAGTCGGCACGTTCGGCCCCCACCGAATCCCGCACCCAAAGCGAGAAGTACAGCGAGACGATCCCCATCGTGAAGATCGTATTGGCCAGGTCATAGATGACCCAGCTGGCGACCGAGCGACGGGTGATGACGTGTGGCGGGGGAGGAGGCGGCATGGCGGGAAATTGGGGAGGCGCAACGCCTGCCGGGAGGTCCCAGCGGCTCCGAATCGCACGGCGGAGGGGGCCGCGCCCAGCCCAACCCCGCTGCTACGGCATCACGCGCATCACGCCCATCATGTCCGACCCGAGGTGCTCGGCGATGTGGCAGTGCAGCATCCACGCCCCCGGATTGCTGGCATCGATCAGCAGGTCCACGGTGCTCCCGACCGGAATCAGCGCGGTGTCCTTCCAGACCATGTTCGAGGTCCGCACACCGTCGCGCGAGACCACCAGCATGCGCTGTCCGTGCAGGTGGATGGGGTGCTGCATGGGGTGGAACGACTTGGGATCGTTGAAGATCCGCAGCTTCACGATGGACCCGACCTTCACGCGCCAGTCGATGGCCATGTTCTCGTCGCCCGTCGCATTGTCGCGCAGGATCCAGCGCACCTGCTTGCTCGTCGACAGCCAGTTCATGTCCGGCATGCCGTCGTTCCACTCCACCGGCGCAAAGTACGCCGTATCGACGTTCATGAACTGCACGGTGATCAGCGGCAGCGCGTTCACCTGCACGGTCAGGGTCAGCGATTTGTCGGGAGCCTTGTCGAAGAACGGACGGAAGCGGTCGATGTCGCGCGACACCTGGGGAACGTCGCGCAGGACGGAGAAGCGCGCCCCGTGATCGGGACGCGCCGACACCCGCGTGACGGTCACCGCGCCTAACGTGTCGACCGCCGGCACGAACTCGCCGGCGTAGTGATCGATCGCCTGCACGGCGTTCACGAGTGTCGACGTCCCCGTCTGGTCGAAGCGCACATCGATCACGTAGCGCTCGGCCGGCGCCAGCACCACGCTCTCGATCCACTCCTCGCGCTCGAAGCGGCTCACGTCCGACGCCACCACCTTCATGCGGGCGTTGGAGAACGAGACGTTCCAGGTGCGGGAGTTGGACACGTTCGTGAGGTAGAAGCGCACCACCTCTCCCTTGGCGGCCAACAGGGTGTAGCGCGTCTCGCCGTTGACGGTGAGCACGTTCCCCACCCGACCCATCAGCGCGAAGTCGGGGGCCTCCTTGCCGAACGGGACGAGCGCCCCCTCGTGGATCAACAGGTCGTTGAGCACGAGCGACTGCTCGCGGTTGGCCGGTGAGTAGTAGTTCGGCTCGGGCGAGTCCACGATCATGTTGCCGAACAGCCCCATGGCCTGCTCGATGTCCTCGCGCACGTGCGGGTGGTACCAGTAGACGCCGGCGTCGGGGAAGTGCACGCGATAGGTGAAGCTCCCGCCCGGCGCCACCTCCGGCTGCGTCAGGCCCGGCACGCCGTCGAACTCGTTTTCCAGCCGCAATCCGTGCCAGTGCACGGTGCTCGGCAGGTCGATGCGATTGTGGAAGCGCACGGTGATGGTCGCCCCCTTCGCCACGCGCAGGAGCGGCCCGGGGACCTGGCCGTTGAAGGCGTACATCACGAACGTCTTGCCGCGCACCGCGCGCCTGACGAGTCCGGCCGAGAGGTCGAGCGTGTCGCCGTTCTTCAGGTGTCGCGTGCTGGTCGGCTTGACCATCGGCAGGGTGCGCGGATCGACGCCCGCCCCCGGAAGGAACGGCGTCACCGGGGGGCGTAGCCCCATGAGTCCCGGCATCATCGGCATCCCTTTCGGCATGGGGATCGGCATGTGCTGCGCGTGATCCATGCCGGCCATGGGGTCGGTCGGCGACGCGGCCTTGCTGGAATCCTTGCGGATGGTGTCGCCCGGCATCGCGTGCATGTCGTGCATGCCCTTCGTGGCCGCGCTGTCTGCCTTCGTCGATGCCGTACTGTCCGCCTTCTTCTTCGGCGGCTGTCGCGACTGCGCGGTGAGTGGCGTCGTTACCAGCGCGCCCAGCAAGGCCAGCGTGACCATGCTGCGCGCCGTTGCAGCTGCCAGACGGCCGGATCGCGAAGCTCGCGCGAACCCTTCAATCACTGGGAAATTCCCCGGAACAACGGATGCGACATGAACGACTGAAGCCAGCCACTCGGCGAGATCCCGTGCAGCACCGTGGGTCCGGCATGCACGGCCGTCGTCGCCGTGGCCTCGGCGGTGATGACCAGGAGGAACTTGTTGCGCATCGCCTGCCCGACGGTCGAGTTCCCGTTGGTCACGGCGCCCAACCGCTGCCAGTGCGCGAGGTCGGTCGAGACCTCCCACGCCACGTAGGCCGTGTACGCGCCGAGCGTGGCGGGATCGGGGAGTCCCGACGCTGTCACCTGCACGTCGTACCGTGATCGTCCGTCGGCAGTAACCGCTACGCCGAAGGGCGAGGACGCATACACGAGGCGGGCCTCGCCACGCGCCGTCGGCACCTTGGGCGTGCTGTTGAGCTGAATGTCGAACGGCCCGCTCGCGACGCCGAGCGCGACCGCGACCACCGCGGCAGCATGCAGCAGCGACGACATCCGCTGCCCCTCAGTTGGCCTTGGTCTTCATCGCCTTCGGACCGCGATCCCAGTCCTGCACGCTGGAGATGTCCGGGACGCCGTGATCGCTCCCCTTCCAGCCCGTGAAGCCATCCATTCGGAAGATCCAGAGGCCAGTGCGCATATCGGAGATGACCACGAGTCCGTCGTGGTTGCGCACGTCGATCCCGAACGCGCCCTGCATGACCGAGTTCTCGCTCTGCCACCCGTTCTCGAGGCTGCCGCCGAATCCCTTCTCGTGTTCGCAGTTGCAGGTGTAGAAATGCCCCTCGGTGACCGGCTTCTTCGGATCCTTGAGGTTGAAGACCTGCAACCCGTCTTCATACGCCGAGACGAAGACGTAGGGCCAGCGCACCTCGTGGTTGTGGGCGAGCGTGCGCCAATCGGACGTCCAGGCGCTGATCGGCTGGTCGATGTTCTGCGTCTTCCCCGACTGGCCGTCCTTCAGGTCCCAGATGCGCAGCGGCGTGTACTGGTACTCGGTCTCGGTCACGGCATAGCGCCCATCGGGCGACGGCGTGAAGGTATGGGCGAGGTCCATCCCCAGGCTCGTGATCGTGAAGGCCTGCTTCGGCATTTCCGGCTTGGTCACGTCGAACACCGAATAGCCTCCGAGTCCCGCGCCGTAGAACTTGTCCTGTTGCGCCGCTGGATCGAAGCCGACGTAGAAGTCGTGATAGCCGCCGGCCCCGGTCTGCTTCATCGGCGTCGGATTGGGGACCTCACCGATCAGCCACGTGCTCGGATCGGCACCGGCGACCACCTTGTCGAGGTCATAGATCAGTGCCTTCGACGCATTGACCGTGGCGAAGTACAGCGCCCGACCGTCGGAGTGCTTGTACGCGAAGCTGTTGTGGAAGCCGCCCAGTGACTGCGGATACCGGATGCGGGCCACTTCCTTGACCTTGGACGCGTCAGGGAGCCCGGTCACGTCGAAGATCACCGCCCCGAGATCGGCATCGGGTGTCCCCTGCTGGAACTGGAACGACTGCGCATAGAAGTAGCGCCTGCCGATCTTGAAGTACTTGCCGTCCATCGCGCCGATGCCACGGTGCAGCTCGGGATTCTCGATGCTCCACTGAAAGATCTTCTTCGGACTCGCCGTGTTGCTGAGGTCGTAGATCTGGAAGTCGAAGTTGACGAAGCCGCACATGTAGGCAAACGGACGGTTGGGGTCCTGCTCCAGCTCCACGTCGGCCGCCTTCCACGCCCCCTCGTGCCCCGGGACGTGGGCGAGCATGTGCACCTTCTCCGAGCCACCCGACTTCTTGTCGAAGGGCGTGAGCTTCGCCCCCGGGTCCTGGGCTCCGATGGCCGACGAGAGGAGCTGGAGTGTGGCGGCAGCAACGGCCGAGATGACCATCGAACGCATGTGGAACCTCCTGGGCGAAATCGCAGAGCCTCCACCGGAGGCAGTCGGCCCGCAGGCTCGACGCGCGCACGTTACACCGATCGGTCAACATGCCCTGCGGACACAGGAGCGGCTAGGGTCGGAGGGCGCGAGACACCCACGCCGCGCGCTCGCGCCGCGATGGGCGAGGCTTACCTTAAGACGGGGCGAACACATCCGTCGCCGTACGACCATTCGTTACTTCGACCGCAGTCGCCCTCCGTACCCGCGACTGGTCCTTCACCGCTCGTCGGGCCACCTCATCGTCAGCACGTGACCCCACGCGACACCACCTGGATCCTCGGGATCTCGGCGTTCTATCACGATAGTGCGGCCGCGCTCCTCCGCGACGGAGAGATCATGGCGGCCGCCTCGGAGGAACGCTTCTCGCGCATCAAGGGAGACGCCGCCTTCCCCGCCCAGGCGGTGCGCTTCTGCCTCGAGCGCGGCGGCATCTCCGTGGCGGATCTCGCCTGCGTCGGCTTCTACGAGAAGCCGCTGATCAAGTTCGAGCGCATCCTCGAGACGTACCTCGCCACCGCACCGCGCGGCTTCGGCCAGTTCCTCAAGGCAGGCCCGCTGTGGATGACGGAGAAGCTCTATCAGGACCGCACGTTGCGCGCCTCGCTCGGCCACTACGATGGGACGGTGCTCTACGCCGAGCACCACGAGTCGCACGCGGCGAGCGCCTTCTTTCCATCGCCGTTCGAGGAGGCAGCGGTGCTCACCATGGACGGGGTCGGCGAATGGGCCACCGCGACCATCGGTGTGGGGCGCGGCTCCGAACTCGACCTGCTCATGGAAACGCGGTGGCCACACTCCCTCGGCCTGCTGTACTCCGCCTTTACGTACTACCTCGGCTTCAAGGTCAACTCGGGCGAGTACAAGGTGATGGGGCTGGCCCCGTACGGGGTGCCACGATACGAGGACCTGATCCTCACGCACCTCGTGGACCTCAAGGAGGACGGTTCGTTCGCGCTCGACCAGCGCTACTTCAACTACCTCACCGGCCTCACGATGACGAGCGAGGCGTTCCACACCCTGTTCGGTGGGCCGCCTCGTTCCCCGGAAACGCTCCTCACGCAGCGGGACATGGACATCGCCGCCAGCGTGCAGGCCGTCTGCGAACGCATCATGCTCCACATGGCGCGCACGGCGCACCGCGAGACCGGCATGGACAACCTGTGCCTGGCAGGGGGCGTGGCGCTCAACTGCGTCGGCAACGGCCGACTGCAACGCGAGGGACCGTTCAAGCACCTCTGGATCCAGCCCGCAGCCGGCGATGCCGGGGGAGCGCTCGGTGTCGCGTACCTCGCCTGGCACCGTCACTGCAACGCACCGCGGACCGTGGCACCGGGCCGGGATCGCATGCAGGGGGCCATGCTCGGGCCCGACTACAGCGATGCAGCTATCGAGACCCAGCTGTGCGCAGCGGGGGCGGTGTTCGAGCGCCTTACCGCCGAGGACCGACCGGTACGCGTGGCAACGCTGCTCGCAGAGGGGCACATCATAGGCTGGTTCAACGGACGCATGGAGTTCGGCCCCCGATCGCTCGGCGCCCGCTCCATCCTTGGCGACCCGCGCCGCCAGTCGATGCAGTCCGACATGAACCGCAAGATCAAGTTCCGGGAGGGCTTCCGTCCGTTCGCCCCCAGCGTCCTGCGCGAGCGCGTGCGCGACTACTTCGACCTCGACGAGGACTCGCCGTACATGTTGATCGTCGCGCCGGTGACGCCGTCGCGGCGGATTCCGATGACCGACGAACAGCGCGACTTGTGGGGACTGGAATTGCTGCACGTTCCGCGGTCGGACATTCCTGCCGTGACGCACGTCGACTACTCGGCGCGTGTGCAGACGGTCGCGGCAGACGCGCAACCGGACTTTCACGCGCTGCTTACCGAGTTCGAACGGCAGACCGGATGTGCCGTCCTGGTGAACACCTCGTTCAACGTTCGGGGCGAGCCGATCGTCATGACCCCGCGCGATGCGTACCGATGTTTCATGCGCACGGAGATCGACTATCTGGTGCTCGGACCGTACCTTCTGGCCAAGGAGCGACAACCCGCTTGGCAGGAGGACCGCGCATGGCAGACGGAATTCCCGCTGGATTGACGGCCGCCGAGGGGCGCCGTTTCGCCTTCCCCGTGGGCGGCGCCTTCCTCGTCCTCGGAGGGGTCGCCTGGTGGCGAGCTCACGGAGAGCTGGCCATCGCACTCGTAGCGCTTGCGGTGCTGCTCGGTGCGCTCGGCCTACTGTTCCCGACCCGTCTCGGGCCGGTCAGCAGGGCATGGATGGGTCTCGCGGTTGCGATCTCCAAGGTCACCACCCCGATCTTCATGGGCGTGATCTTCTTCGGGGTGATCGCCCCGATCGGTCTGCTGCTGCGGGTCCTGGGAAAGGGTCCGCTGGCATCGCGACGCGACGCCGCCTCGCTGTGGCATCGACGAGAGGTCGGCGCGCGGCGCAGCAACCTGTCGCGGCAGTTCTGAATCCGTCCGCGAGCGCGTCGAGCATGCGCGACACGGGGCGATGACAGGACGTCGCGGCATCATTGTCGAGCTCTGGGACTACCCGCGCCAGCGCCGAACGTGGTGGCTGGCCCCGGTGATCATCGTCATGGTCCTCTTGGGCACGCTGCTCGTCGTCGCGCAGGGATCGGCGCTCGCGCCGTTCGTTTACGCGATCTTCTAGCGGCGGGCTGCGGGGACGTCACGCCGGACAACCTCGGCAGCGCAAGCTCGGCAGCGCAAGCTCGGCAGCGCAAGCTCGGCAGCGCAACCTCGGCAGCGAAACCTCGAAGGTGAACGCGACCCCGTTCACTCAACGGGGCGCACGTCGTACACGACGCCGGGCGCCATCGCGAACGACGCCGTCCCCGTCGCAGCCTGCCGTACACCGATGCGCTTCCCCCTGACCAGCACGTGGACGCGCCCGCCGGTGCGCAAGACGACCGTGCGCGCCACACGCGAGCTTATCGTCGCACCCGTCAGCTCCCCGTCCTTCCATGCGACGTCCACGGAGATCCCACCGCGCCCTCGCAGCCCCTCCACCTTCCCCTCGCGCCAGTCGGCAGGAAGCGCCGGCAGGAGGCGCAGCACCTCGCCATGCGTTTGTATGAGCATCTCGGCGATCGCCGCCGTCGCGCCGAAGTTGCCGTCCACCTGCATCGCCCGCCCGCAGAGGGACAAGAGCGTGGGGAGGGACGATCGAGAAAGCAGCGCGCGGAACTGGGCCCACGCGCTG
>Ga0138256_10006709_pt1 | contig 12177 bp, 8 predicted proteins | sample KNB2016incub_MG_FD_105486 | JGI IMG/M metagenome (GOLD analysis project Ga0138256, IMG submission 105486) | Active sludge microbial communities from wastewater in Klosterneuburg, Austria - KNB2014incub_MG | ecosystem: Engineered > WWTP > Activated sludge > Unclassified | place: Austria... | reverse complement strand
TTAATCCATGACATCACCTGTTCTCACATAGAGATCCTGCAGTTTTACTGACAGTTCACGGATCAGATCCAGATCATCGACAGACAACTGGCTAAAATCATCGCTGACATTAGTAATTTTTTTCTGCTGACTTTTTGTTTGTGGATATTCAATCTCTTTACTTAAAATGTGATCGAGTAATCCGTTAAAGTATCGCTGGCGGTCGGCCGGATTCAACTTTTTTATTAAAGAGCGGATACTCTTTACATGACTTTCAATTTCGACTTCAATGTGTACATGATTTGTTTGATTTTCCACAACTTTCATTTTGGGAAAATCTCTCGTTGTTGTCGTGTTAAGTTTGTTGATTTCTTTGCGCATGGGTCTTATTATCTATGTACAGACAATATTACACCACACAGAAAAAAGGGTTGAACAATGACGGTCTCGTTCTTACACAACTATCGTAGCAGCAATCATGACCGGATCTGCCATTTTCTTGTTCTTAGGCCAGAAAAACTTGAAATCTGCACCTTTACCAAGGTCAGATTCTACCCAAACCTTACCACCACCTTCTTCAATTATCTTCTTTACGATGGCTAATCCGACCCCTGTACTCTCTACATCGTCACGACGATTCAAGGTCTGGAAAATAACAAAGATCTTTTCATGATACTGTGGTTCGATACCGGGACCATTGTCTTTTACAGAAAAAGTGAAACCCTCAGGAGTTTCAAAAGATGAAATTATAACCTGAATCTTTTCTTTGTCATTATACTTAATGGCATTTCCGATCAGATTACTGAAAACCTGCGAAAGTCTGATCCTGTCGGTAAACAAAGTTGGCAAAGTATTATTGTAAATGATCTCTACATTTTCCGGCTTACCAATAAAATCAACGGTTTCGTCGACTAACTTATTTGTATCGATTTGTTCGTCTTCTCCTACACGTCTGTCAGCTCTCGAGTAATCAAGGATGGCATTGATCAGGTCTTCCATTCTGTTTACCCGTTGCTTGATCATATCAAAGTTCGTTCTCACTTCCTTTGTCATAGTATCTCCTGCATCTTCCTGTATCCATCCGGTCAGGTTCCCGATCGCACGTAAAGGTGCTTTCAGATCATGTGACACGATCGATGCAAACTTATCCAGTTCCTGATTCGATTTTTCGAGTGATGCTGAATACTCCTGAAGTTTCTTGTTATTTAAGACCAACTGATCTTTCTGAGCACTGATTCTTTGAATGATGACATTTTTACTACTATTCAGATAATTACTTTGTGCAGCGACCAGAAACAACCCGAAAATGAACGTTGTTAAAGCATCCTGATGAATCAAGCTACTGTCTTCTTTAAAAAGCAGATAGTTTGAATAGGTAGTAAACTCAGATATGTAGTAGAAATAGCCGACATTCAGAATTGCAGCAATTGTGAAAAGCGTTCCTCCTCTTGGTCCAAAGAACATAAATGCAGTCATAATGATGACACACATATACATTGTTCCGGTATTCATAATCCCTCCGGCAGTATAAGCCTGGATATGAATTACCAGAAATGTCCCGATCAAGGCGACTGAATATGCTACCGGTAATTTGGTTAAATTGTTAACTGTTAAAAAGTTAACCATTATTGCTGTAGCTAAAATATACATCAAAGTTGCAGTCAAACTACTACCCTCAAAAGTGGCAGAAATTTGAATGGCTGTAAATAAGCTAACGCCAAATCCGGTAAACGACAAAATACGAAACAGCGAGAATCGCTGTCGTGACATTAGATCGTCAGTTGAGATTCGCTCGTACAAGTGTTGGCGCAACAACAATTTCAGAAGCAATTTCATTTATTTTAGTATTCAGATTATATGAATATACGAATTATGTCATTATTTAGATACCAAACTGTAATATTTGATGGCATAATTGTACTTTTTTAAAAAACCATTGTTTAAAAATTGAGTAATACTTAAGAAGTTGATGAAGATTTAATATCTACTTTTGAACTAGTAATAAATCTCAGTCAAATCAAAGACCCTAAACTACTGTATGGAAAAATTGGTAAATATCCTTCTTGTCGACGACGATGAAGTGGATTGTATGAATGTTCAGAGAGCATTCAAGAAAAGTAGTATTATGAATCCGTTAAGCATTGCGCATAATGGTGTTGAGGCGTTAGACATGCTTAGAGGAACGAACGGCGTTGATAAGATCACTCCTACTCCCAGAATTATTTTGCTTGATATCAATATGCCTAAAATGATTGGCATTGAATTCTTAAAAGAACTGAGAGCGGATAAAGACCTTCATAATATCAGTGTCTTTATTATGACAACCAGTAATGATGACAAAGACAGATTCGAAGCATACAATTATAATGTTGCCGGTTATATCATCAAACCTATTTCATTCGAAAATTTTGTTGCGGCAGTTTCCATACTTAATAATTTCTGGAAACTTTGTGAACAGCCATAAAAAAAACCGGGTGTAGTATAAAAAAAGCTGGCTGTAGTCTTGAGACTACAGCCAGTTTTTTTTATACTACACCCGGTTTTTTTTATGCAACAAGCTTAAAATGCTTAATAACATCTGCCATACTTGAATTAGAATCTTCAAGCGCTTTTGGCAATTGAACTGAAATTTCTGTCAACAGATTTTCAATATCCTCGTATGTCATCAATCGATTTATAGGTATTCTTAATCCTGTGTTGTTATATGATACACTTGGGAATACACTTAGGTTAAAGAAGTACCCAAGATTCATCATTCTGCGAACCATATTGTAACCTACATCAGGCTTACCTACACCGATAAAAGCTATCGGAGATTCAGTTTCATTGACGAGTGGCAATTCAAGTTTTTTCGCAGTAGCATTAAAAAATGCAACTTTAGCTTTCAACTCATCCTGCATAGTATAAATTTCATCACTCAAATGGATCTTAGCTGATTCAATTGCTGCTCCCAATATCATTGGTGGCATTTGAATTGAAAAAATAAACGATTTACTGTTATTCTTTACAAGCTTATGAATTTCTGCATCGGGGTAAACAAGTAATCCACCTGCAGCACCAAATGCTTTTGTCAAACCGGTTGTCAGATACAAGCGGGGATGATAATCACCCTGACTTGTCACAAATCCAGAACCATGCTGCCCTGTCCAACTCATTCCATGAATATCATCAATGTATAAATGAAGTTGTTCATACTGATCTGCCAGTCTGTACAAGTCTTTGACCGGAGCAAGATCTCCTTGCATTGAATAGACACCATCGGCCATATACCAGATCTTCTTGTATGAATCTTTTAATGACTTGATCCTATTCTCCAAAATATCGATACGATTATGACGTACGATCTCTGTATGAATATCTCTGTTCTTCAAAAACTGAACTGCTGTCTGAATGCTATCATGAACCTGTGCATCCATGATCACTGCATCATCCTTTCCGACAAGTACCGGTATGTTTGACATATGTCCTACAGTCAGTGACTGCAGAAGCAATACAGGTTTATTTAAAAAGATCTTACTTAAAAGATCCTCTGCTTGCTCATAGTATGCAGATGAAACATAAGCTCTGGAAGAGCTGAACTGAGTACCGTATTTACGGATGGCATCAATAGCACCATTTTTTAATCGTTCATCCTGCTCCAGTCCTAAGTAACCACAACTTCCGAAGAAAAGTAATTTCTGGCCTTTGATTGTGATGTGTCTTCCATCAAGAGAGATATCCTCTGTATTGGTATGAACGATTCCTAATTTTACTGCAATAGCCGCCACCTGGTTGACGATGTCCATGACCATTTCATGCTTGTCTTTCAATTCTCTCATAACGTAGTTTTTCAGAAATTTCGCAGCTGAAATTTCCCGGATGATTTTTTAATTATTACGACTCCCCCATTAAAAATGATACTCTTTCTTACAATTTATCTTTATAAATTGCAGCCGGATTTCCTTGACCGGCTGCAATTTACAAAGGTATTCTTGTACTTTACCTGACTAAACTCACATGTCCGATATGAATTTCCTTCTTCTCGTTTACATCAACGGTAGAAACTCTGTAGACATAAGTATCAGATTGAGCCGGATTGCCATTAACTTTTCCATCCCAGCCACCTTTTACATCATTCCATTCAACGATCTTTAATCCCCAACGATCATAGATCTGAACCTCTACATTTGTTACATTATGAGTGTACACTTGAAATACATCATTCTTCGTATCTCCGTTTGGAGTAAAGGCATTTGGAATATACACTTCAGCACTTGGGCGGATCTCAATAAAGCGAGTCACTGAATCAATACAACCATTCAGGTCAATAGTGATCAGATCGACTTCATACGTTCCTACATTCGCATAAATATGAGTTGGAGAATAAACCGAAGAAGTATCACCATCTCCGAAACTCCAATAGAATGTACCTTGAGTTGACGTCTGATTTAAAAAGTTAACCAGTGGCAGGAAGTCTGTCGCCTGAGCTTCATTAGAAGTAAAGTCAGCTACAGGCGAAGGATAGATCTGCAATGCATTAGGACGTAAGAAAGTTGTCGTACAGCCACTGTCATTCGTTGCCGTTAAGCTCACTGAATACCATCCCGGTGCATTATATGTATGAACAGGATTCTGGATACTTGTAGAATTACCATCACCAAAATTCCAATTATAATATGTGAAATTACCAACTACAGGATCTGAAAGGTCAGAGAAATTTACTTCATAGCCCTGACAAACATCCTGAGCAAGGAAATCTATAATAGGTCTTGGATTGATTCGGATTATACCATCAGTACTATCCTGACAACCATGGTCAGTTGTTGTAAGTAAATGAATAGGATATACACCCGGATCCTGATATGCATGTGTCGGATTTCCCAAAGACGATACTCCATTGTCCCCGAAAGTCCAATAGTAATTACTGATGGTTCCTGTCGGAACGGTTGAAGCATTTACGAATATAGCAGCTTCTTCTTCACACGCCGATGGTACACTGAATTCTGCCACAGGAAGCGGGAAAACATTTGCCTGACTGGTATAAGTATCTGTGCAACCATTCTGAGAAGTAACAACCAACGAAATCGGATAAGCACCATAAGTTGAATAGGAATGTGTCGGTGACAATGCACTTGATGTGTTGCCATCACCGAAAGACCAAGTGTAGTTAAGCGGACTTGCATCACTGATCATCGATTGGTTCTGGAAATTATTTGGCAGACCAAAACAAACTGAAGTACTTGCAAATTGCGAAATCGGCGTTGCCCAAATTGTTTGCTGACTTGAAATGGTATGTTGACATCCATTGTCAGAAGTAACTGTGAGATTTACTGTGTAAACACCCGGATCTGTATAAGGGATGTCAGGGTTTTGTGCCGTCGAAGAAACATTGTTACCAAAATCCCAATTCCAGACGGAAATATTTCCTGTTGTAATTGCTGACTGATCCTTAAAAGTAACAGTGTTATCTTCACAAATAGATCCACTTGAAACAAATTGAGCTACAGGAATCGGATTTACCTGTACATCGATCTGATCAGTACCGGTACAACCATATTGATTTGTAACCAATACAGAGTATGAACCCGATGATGCTGGTGTAATATTATAATCAGGAGTCGTTATCGATCCCGGACTCCAGATGTAATTCGTTCCACCTGTCGCATATAATGTAGTTGATTCACCAAAGCATATCGACTGATTAACTCCTGCATCAGCATTAGGCACCGGATTAACAGTAACAGTTGTAGAGGCAGTATTCTGACAGCCATTTGCATCTGTTACCAAGAGATTGTACGTAGTAGTTGCTGCCGGACTAACTGTAATGGATGCAGTAGTAAATGCACCGCTATTCCAGTCATAGATACTTCCACCGGAACCATTAAGAGTTGCATTGAAGCCAGGACAAATACTTTGTGGCAGACCTGCATCGGCTATTGGGAGAGCATTTACAACTACAGGATTTTCCATTGTATCTCTACATCCGAAATCTGATGCAATGATCAGACGAACATTGAAGTTTCCTGAAGTTGAATATAAATTCGAAGGACTAGGTACACTTGAAGTATTACCATTTCCAAAATCCCAATTCCATGTATTGATAGATCCGGCAGACAACGATGAGTTGTCTGTAAAGGCTATTGAATTATTTACACAAACAGGTCCTGAGCTGCTGAATGCTGCTACCGGAATAGGATGTACATCTATTGTAGCTGATGCAGTACCTGAACAACCAATTGCATCACTTACAGTAACTGTATAAGTTGTTGTTACTAATGGAGCGATAGTTATAGAATTCGTTACAAAATTTCCGGGTGTCCATAAGTAGGCACCTGTTCCATTTACAACTGAAATTGTTGCTTGTTCACCCTTACAAACTCCCATATCGTTAGATACAGAAACAACCGGCATTGGATTTACGATCACATTTGATTGTCCGGATGCAATACATCCATTTCCATCAATGACTGTAACAATGTAAGTTGTACTTGCTGATGGAGTGACTTGCACATTCTGACCTGCTATAGCACCGGGATTCCACTCGTACGTTGAACCACCAGTTGCGCTTAAGTTTGCAGAAGTACCTTCACAAATAGTCTGATCCGGTCCTACTCCAACAATCGGCAATTGGTTTACTGTTAAAGTCATTGCATCATTTGCCTGACAGCCGTTGTTATCAATAACAGTAAGAGTATAATTTGTAGTCAGAATTGGTGATACAGTAATTGATTGAGTGACCTCAGAATTATCCCAACTGTAGTTAGCAAATCCGGATGGCCCTACTATGTTGGCATTTTCACCTATACATATAGCATCATCCGTTAGATTTATTGAAGGCAGAGGATTGACATTGACATTCTGCTGCGAGACGCTTTGACATCCTGCACCATTTGTTACAGTAATCGTGATCGTATAATTTCCGCTTCCTGAAAATACATGTGAAGGATTTTGCGAACTGCTGGTATTACTTCCTGAACTTGGATCACCAAAATCCCAAGACCACGATGAAGGTGATCCGGATGAGATATCAGTAAAGTTCATTGCCTGGCCCTGACAAACTGCAGGAGCAGTGAATTGTGCAAAAGGAATATTCGTATTAACGGTCAGTTGTTCAACAATAGTGTCTTTACATCCGGCTGCTGTTGTTACGATCAATGTAACATCGTAGGTTCCGTTGGTTGTGTATTGATGCGTTGGATTCTGAATATTTGCTGTAGCACCATCACCAAAGTCCCAATCCCATGCAGATATTGAACTACCGTTAATAATTGTTGAATCCATGAACTGAACCGGACTACCATTACAATTGTTAGTGAAATAAAAATTTGCATCAGGCACTCCTATTCCCGGAAGTATATCAACTACATCTGTATCGGTACATCCATCAGAAGTTACAGTGACGGTATATTGCCCAACCGGAACTTGCGGCCTGAATGGACCTATCGTTCCATCATCCCATAGATAATCATAAATTCCATTTCCCCAAGTTGCAGAGGCTGTAAGATCTGCACGTTGTGCACATGCAATTGTCTGATCTGCTCCTGCATTTGCTTCCACACCATTTACTGTAATACAATATGAGTAAGTGTTTGTTCCCTGGAACGGACAATTATCATCCTGAACGGTAACTGTAAAACAGTATGGATTTAAACTTATATCACCAGTTGTTGGAGACCAGGTAAAAGTTGCCGAATCTCTATGTCCACCGGTAGTTACAAAAGTAGCACCCGGAATCGCAGAATTCCATGTAAGAGTTGTTGTATTTGGTGCATCAGGATCAATAGATGCTACATAAAAACTTAATGTTGAGTTAGCACAAACTTCTGCATCAAAAGATGGCATACCATTAATTCCGGTAGCAAAGGGAATGATGTTATTACAATTTTCAACCGTGAGCTGAACATCACGTTCTACTTGTCCAATTAAAACTCCGTTTCTGTATTCATTCACTAACACAGCAAAAATCGAAACGTCGACCTGAGAAGGAATAAAACAAAAATCACCTGTAACAGGATCAAAAGAAATATTAGTATTCTGAATTGGTTCTTGAGTAGAATAGCCCGGTAGATATGTGATCGTATCTCCAGGGCCTGGACCCCATCTTGGAGTCATCAATTGATATGTCAGTGAATCGCCATCAGCATCGTAACCACCATGGTTAAAACAAAAACGTTGACCGACGCATGCGAAAGGTACCGGCGGATTCGTAAATACTGGTGAGCTGTTACATAATCCGTTTGTATTGTTGATCGTTGAAAATACGTAAAGATTATCAGTACCATTTCCGACAATTGTTGTGATCGCCGCATTCCGCGCCGGCTCACCATGACCTATCTGCCAATCAGCACAAGGACCCGGTAAGGTAATTACTGCCTGATAAGTCCATACTTGAATTCCAATATATGACCCACCATGACATTCCGTAACTGCAGTCGGACAAGTTGTAAGGACATCTTGTTCTGTTCCTAACTGCGGAATAAAAACTGTTTGCGAGGGATAACCACAACTGTTTGTGATCTGAACATCCATTGAAGTGGATGGTAAAATTCCATGACAGTCTCTATAAAAGGAAAAAGTCACTAAGTACTGTGAGGCTCCTGTTATCGGATCTGTACTTATACATTCGTAAGTCATATCAGATCCCATTGCATGTGATGCAACTGATCGATTAGAATTGAAAATAAGAATGGTCGCAAGTAAAAAACAGCGTACCAGAATTTGGGTTAGTTTTTGTTTCATAGTATTCCTGTTTAGGGTTCCAGGGATTATTGAAGTTATCTGCTAAAAATAATAATTTTATTGGCACTACTGTAAGATTTTCCGTTAAAATGACTATTTTTTTCAACAAACCATAAAAAAAGCCGTTTTCAATGAAATTTCAATTCTCTTTCATTGTTAAAAACGGCTCTTTTGACCTCTAAAGGAGGTAAATTTCTACTTCAAAACCTCTACCAAGGGCTTACCAACAGAGCCACTAGGAAATTCAATATTCAAAAGCGTACAAATTGTTGGAGCAATATCCATGATGCTAACCTGATTGTGACCTTTTCCTTGCGGAATATTTTTTCCGTAAAAAAGTAATGGAACATGCGTATCGTAGCGATAACCTGAGCCATGTGATGTACCTGTTTTAGTACTCCAACTTAACCAACCGGATTGCAATTGTATAATAACATCAGAACTTCTTTTCTGATTAAAACCATTTTGAATCAGTTCATACATACCGGACCGATGAGTACCACTCAATAAATCACTTGCTGTGACCGCTGTTGCTACGCCTTCAAATCCAATAACAAATCGTGCACATCGTTCCTGAATGTCTCGTAGATTAATGTTCTTCTTCTCAATCAATACTCTGTCCAGATAGATGTTCTGTGAATTTGTATTCATGATGTAATCAGCAGTTCCGTAAATATTATTCAGATAACCTTTCAATGAATCAATGATAGGTTTCATACTGATTATACCACCCTTTAGATTGTTATCACTGCTGAAGACCGGATTATTTGCTGCTGCGTGATCAGCAGATAAGAATAATGTATAATTATCTTTCCCAACATACTCATCCAGGGACTTTAGAAGATCTGCGATCTCTATATCCAATCTCAGATACGTATCCTGCAGTTCAATCGCATTGATCCCAAACATATGTCCAACATAATCCGTTGAGGTATAACTGATGGCAAGCAGATCGGTTTCATTTCCCTTTCCAAGTTTTTCATTCTTCAGGATCTCTTTTGCAAACATTGTCGTCAACGTATTTCCCATCGGAACCTGACGAATCAATTCACTGCTTGAATCTTTCAGTGCAGGTAAATTATGCGGGAAAGTCGGTGTCTTTTCTCCATCGAATAATCCTTCATAAGGTGTATTATCAGGTGTACTCTCAGTATATTTTTCAATGGGCAATAAAGTTGTCCAGGACTTTGATAACAAACTATCAGCAACTTTTCTCTTATTAAAATTCTCTACCCATTTCGGAAGTTCATTGAAATAATAAGTGCTGCTTATCATATTATTCGAATAAGGATCATGCCAGTATGCTGCATCAGCACCGCTACCTGCAGTAAGTATCGATCCTCTATCCTTAAGAGCAACACCAATTACTTTTGATCTGAAATTCGATGCAAGTTTTAGTTCATCTCCAATGGTTGATGTGAATAAATTTCTCGGCGACATTTTGCCTGAAACACTCGTAGTTCCCAGTGGTTTTACTGTTGAATCGCTTACGCAATAAAGAGCCTTACGGGAATAACGATCATACCAATCATTACTTACAATTCCGTGATTAGCGGGACCACTCCCCGTGAAAATACTTGCATGCCCACACCCGGTATAGGTTGGAACATAATCGAAAACAGCATTTGTATAATTAAAGCCTCCGGTTAAGAGTCGTTTGAAACCATTCTCGCCGTATTTGTCATAGAACCGGACCAGGTAATCGTAACGCATCTGATCGACGACAATTCCTACTACAAGTTTTGGTTTCTTGTAAAAGATCTCTTTCGATTCTGTCTTTGCGTTCTGCGCAATTGTACTACCTGCTGTTAAAATAAGTAACAAGAAGAATACTGACTTGAGGCTATTGAATTTAATCACATTCATATCAATTTATATTTAGGGACTTTTTATTAAGCTTAGAATAGGCAACAAAAAATACTTTCGAAATTATCCACGCAAAAAACATTCCTGCAATTGCGCCGCCGAGAATATCTGATGGATAATGAACTCCCAGATAGATTCTAGACAGCGATACCAATGTAGCCCAGACCCAGAGCACCCACAGCCACTTATACTTTGCTTCTCTCAGAATAATTACCAGAAAAGTTGTTAAGGCAAAAACATTTGCTGCATGTGATGAAATGAAGCCGTACAATCCACCGGTATAACCATTGACCAGATGGATCATTGGTGAAATATATTCATTGTGCGTTGGTCGATAGCGTAGAACCAATGGTTTTATAAATCCGGAAGCGAATTGATCACTCGCAGTAATCAATAATGCAATACATACTAAGGCAAGCCATGAGTGCTTTTTATAATGCCTAAATACAAAGTAAAGCAGCAATAAATATAACGGTATCCAGACAAACGTTTTGCTGATCGTAAAAAAAAACGAGTCAAGAAAGGCTGTATGAAGTCCGTTGAAGAACAAAACGAAATCAGCATCAAAATCCTTGAGCTTTTCAATCATGCCTTTACACTTCTTTATTAAGTTGCTCCCACAACATATCTTTCAACTTATCGATTCCTAATCCTGAGACAGATGAGATAAACACCGAAGGAATATTTTTCGGTACTTCCTTTCGCATCTCTTCAATGAGTTCGTTGTCGAGCATATCGCATTTTGTAATTGCCAGCACCGACGACTTATCAAGCAATTCCGGATTGTACATCTTCAATTCATTCAAAAGAATATCGTAATCTTTCTTGATGTTTTGACTATCACATGGGATCATGAACAGCAAAATCGAATTCCGCTCAATGTGTCTGAGGAAACGAATTCCAATTCCTTTTCCTGTATGTGCACCTTCTATAATTCCCGGAATGTCCGCCATCACAAATGAACGATCACTTCTATAACCAACGATTCCTAAATTCGGAACGAGTGTAGTAAACGGATAATCTGCTATCTCAGGTTTTGCAGCACTCACCACTGAAAGCAATGTCGATTTTCCTGCATTCGGAAATCCAACAAGACCAACATCAGCAAGTACCTTTAATTCCAGAACCTTCCACTCTTCTACTCCGGGTTCACCGGGCTGAGCAAATCTTGGAGTCTGTAATGTAGCTGTCTTGAAAAAATTATTTCCCTTACCGCCTCTACCACCCGGAGCGATAATTATCTCCTGACCTTCTTCTGTAATTTCAAAAAGTATTTCTTCTGTTTCACCATCTCGTGCAACAGTTCCAATTGGAACATCTAAATATTCATCATTACCATCAGCACCATGTTTCAAAGTGCTGCCACCTTTTTCACCGGGCTCAGCAATAACATGCTTCCTGTATTTTAAATGTAGTAAAGTCCAGAGCTGCTTGTTTCCGCGAACTATTATATGTCCGCCCCTTCCACCATCGCCGCCATCAGGCCCACCTTTAGCAGTATGTTTGTCGCGATGAAAATGTACAGCACCGGCTCCACCGGCACCACTTCGACAACATATTTTTACGTAATCAACAAAATTTGTCCCTGACATGTTTTTTTATTTCACCGAAGAG
>Ga0138256_10006708_pt1 | contig 12177 bp, 12 predicted proteins | sample KNB2016incub_MG_FD_105486 | JGI IMG/M metagenome (GOLD analysis project Ga0138256, IMG submission 105486) | Active sludge microbial communities from wastewater in Klosterneuburg, Austria - KNB2014incub_MG | ecosystem: Engineered > WWTP > Activated sludge > Unclassified | place: Austria... | reverse complement strand
TCTCGCCGGTCATAGCCGTGTCGGATCGAACCTTCCTGCCCGTATAAAGCGATGCAAGGGCAGACGCCATTGTTACGCCGGCGGACGGGCCGTCCTTTGGTATCGCACCGGCCGGCACATGAATATGGACGCCGTTCTGCTTGATAGCTTCGGGGTCGATGCCAAGCTCATCAGCATGCGACCACAAATAGCTTCTCGCAGCCTGTGCCGATTCTTTCATTACCTCGCCGAGCTGTCCGGTCAGCGTCAGACCGCTGCCGCCGGGCAGCGCCGTCGCTTCGATAAAAAGCACTTCGCCGCCCATTTCCGTCCACGCCATTCCGGTCGCCACACCGGGCGGCAGATCTTTGCGTGCCTCTTCGGGGAAAAATCGCGGCGGCCCCAAATACCCTTTAACATCATCGGCGGTTATTATAACCTTGTCGTCGGCGCCTTCGGCCACCTTTAAGGCCACCTTGCGGGCCAGATTGCCGATCGTGCGTTCGAGCTGCCGGACGCCCGCCTCGCGGGTATATCGCGTGATGAGAAGGTTCAGTGCGTCGTCCGTTATTTCAAGCTGTTCGGGCGTCAAGCCATTTTCTCTGATCTGCCTTGCGACCTGATACTGTTTTGCGATATTGATCTTTTCGCGATCGCTGTAACCGGCAAGCGAGATGATCTCCATACGGTCCCGCAGCGGCATCGGGATCGGCGCCAGCTGATTGGCCGTTGCGATGAAAAACACTTTCGACAGGTCAAACGGCAGATCGAGATAATTGTCGCGGAACGTATTGTTCTGTGCCGGGTCGAGAATTTCGAGCAATGCGGCCGACGGGTCGCCGCGGTAATCATTGCCAAGTTTATCTATCTCGTCGAGCATCATTACGGGATTATTTACCCCGACGCGGCGAAGGGCTTGAATGATGCGGCCGGGCATTGCGCCGATATAGGTCCGGCGGTGCCCGCGAAGCTCGGCCTCGTCACGCATTCCTCCAAGAGAAAGCCTTTCAAATTCCCTGCCAAGCGCCCGCGCGATCGATCGGCCAAGAGAGGTTTTGCCAACTCCGGGTGGACCGACGAAAAGTAATATAGGGCTCTTCGAATCAGGCCGCAGCTTCACAACAGCAAGCGATTCGAGAATACGTTCCTTTATGTCTTCCAGCCCGTAATGGTCCTCATCTAAAACCTTCCGTGCCTCATTCAGATCAAGCTTTTCCTCGCTCGACTTCGTCCACGGCAGTTCTAAAACGTATTCGAGATATGTGCGGATAACGTGATAGTCCGGCGCCGATTGCGGAAGCTGCTCCATCCGCTTCAACTCTCGTTCAGCCTCTTTCCGTACATCTTCAGGCAGGTCGGCGGTCTCCAGTCGTTCGCGAAGCTGTTCGGCCTCAGCCTTTTCGCCGGTCTCGCCCTCGCCGAGTTCTTTCTGGATGGCTTTCATCTGCTGGCGCAGCACATAGTCCCGCTGCGACTTGTCCATCTCGGTCTGCGCCTCGGTCGCGATCTTTGACCGGATCTGCATTATCTCAACCTCGCGGGCAAGTGCGGCATGCGTCAAAGTTAATAGTTCATCGACCGTGTCCGATTCAAGCATCTTCTGCTCGGTTTCACCGCCAAGATCGAGCACCGACGCAAGAAAATATGCAAGTTGGACCGGGTCCTGCTGCGACATCACGGCCATTCGTATCTCTGGCGGGATATTCGGCAAAAGGGCCAGAGCCTGCTGGATCATGTTCTGGATGTTGCGTTTGAGTGCTTCGATCGATTCGTCGTCTAGTGTGCGAAGGTCGGGCAGGACCTCGCACCGTGCTTTCAGGAACGGCTCATCCTGCAGCCATTCAACGATCTTGAATCTGTCCAGACCCTGAACTATAAGCTGCATGATGCCTTCGTTTCGCATCATCCGCTTGATGTTCACTATCGTTCCGATCTGGTAAAGGTCTTCATACTTGGCGTCGTCACCAGTTACATTTTCGGTTTTAGTGGTGACGCATGCGATCAATTTCTCTTCGGTCGAAAGCGCTGATTCGACCCCTTTCATCGAACGGTCGCGCCCAACAGCAAGCGGCACGACAGTTTCAGGGAAAAGCGTCGTGTTCTGAAGCGGCAGCACCGCTATCTCAAATACTTCCGGTTTCGGTTCGTTCTCCGTCTGTTTCGCTTGCTTTTTTTCTTCAGCCATAAGCCACGCCCTTAAGATCGATGCTGTTAAATTAACTGTTAACTGCCTTTATTTTTTTACTTCTCCTTTTTTCAGCCGTATTATCAATAACCCATTCTCGAAAATATGATCGAGCGTGACGCCCTCGATCGAAGCCGGAAACTTTAATGTTTTTTCAAAGCTGCTGTACGTGATCTCCATTTGCTGGTAAGAACCGCCGAAAGCACATGACCTGTCGCGTCGCGACCCGGCAATGTAAAGAACATTCCCGTGTACCTCGATCTGCACATCCTCAACCGAAACGCCGGCTAGTTCCACCTTGACTACCCAGCCTTCAGAAGTGCTGTAAACATCCGCGGCCGGATACCAAAGTTGACCGGACTGAACGTTTTTTGACGATCCTAAAAATTGAAAATAACGATTTGTCGATTTGGCCATCGCTGCTGAAAAAATGGCTAAAAGCTTGCTGCTAATAGCGTTAAGCTAATTCTCACCTCTTGTTCCAAAACCCCGATCCGCTTGAAATTTCCTCAAGCGCTTCCGCAATCTCCGTCTGGTCTTCCATCTCGAGGGCAATATCCGCCATTGCGATGATACCCGCAAGATTGCCGCCCTCATCCACAACCGGCACCCGGCGGACCTGTTTATCACCCATAAGGCGAATAGCCTCGAAGACAAAATCATCGGGTTTGACCGAAAATATGTCTGTCGTCATTGCTTTCTCGACACTCGACGACACGTCATCGCCGTCCGCGATCGATCGGATGACGATGTCGCGGTCGGTGACGATGCCGACCAACTTGCCATTCTCGACGACCGGGACCGAACCAACGTCGCCGTCCCGCATCATCAACGCTGCCTCACGCAGCGATTGGCCGCGTGTTGCGGTCTTGACGCTGCTCGTCATAATGTCCCGACAGCGAATGCGCGATTTGACAGCTGATTCGATCATTTAAACTCCGTTGCTTTATTTTGTTTGAGTCGGGACGATAAAGCAAGAGGATTCAGAATTTGAGATTTTGGATTTGCGATTTGCTATCTGATTTGGCGAGACTGGAGGTATGCGGAAGCCTGACCGTGACGAGGGCTTTACACTACAATTACGGGATCAAGCCCTTGTTAACACGCGGGCTTCCGCGATGAGCTTATGGGCAAATGCCGAGAAAATAAACGACAGCCTAAACGAGAGGGCAAACTTGTCACTGTCGGCAAGGCCGAATCAGTGCCGCCGGGCCGCGGCGCAACCGTAAAACTAAAGGACGGCACCGAGATCGCCCTTTACAATGTTAACGGCGGATTTCACGCGATCGAGAATTTCTGCCCGCACAAAGGAGCGACGCTTGCAGACTCTAAGCTGTACGGCCACATTGTCGAATGCAGCCTGCATGCCTGGCGGTTTGATATCACAACCGGCCAGTGTTTCACAAAAAGCTCCTGTTCTATCGAGCGCTATGAGGTTAAAGTAGAAGACGGATGGATCAGGATCGTCGTTTAGCCAAGAGATTTGTAGCCAATCACGCTTGCGGGGATTTGGTCATAATTTCGAGTTTTCAGTTTTTAATAAGAAATATCTTTCCATCAAACGAAAAAATAAAAGCTGCAACGTGAAAATATCTGAGACCGTCGATTCGTGCGAGATTCAAGCAGCCTTGGAAATAATTATTGCAACGCCGTCATCGCCTATCGCCTCAACCGGGCAGGCCATTAAGGCTTCCAGGCAAAGTTCAAATTCCGCGGCGGACCCGGGCTGTTTGTAAACGTATGAATAGCCGTTATCGTCGTTGCGTGTAAAATTAGCCGGCGCCGTATCGCGGCAAACATCACAGTCGATGCATTGTCGGTCAACGTAAAATTCACCAGGCGAATTTTCGCGCAATTTGTCTCCAAGTTCTGCCATCTATTCCGGTCGCAGACCTACGCGAATTATAAGAATATTCCTTTCCTCTCCGCGTCATCCGCGTAGCTCTGCGGCTAATGCGTTTTCTCAGTCAGCCTGATCATGCGTTCGAGAGCGATGTTCGCATAGTGCTTGGTTTCGCCGTCCACGACGATCTCATTTACAACATTCCCTTGCACTAGATTATCGATCGCCCAGGCAAGATTTTGCGGGGCGATGCGGTACATCGTAGCACACATGCAAAGGTCCGGAGCGAGCAGCCGGATTTCTTTGTCCGGGAAACGCTGCTGCAGCCGGTTGACCAAATTTACTTCAGTTCCGATCGCCCATTTTGACCCGCTCGGAGCATTTTCGACAGTTTTGATAATGAACGACGTCGAACCGTCAAGATCCGAGACGTCCACGACCTCACGCATACATTCGGGGTGCACCAGGACCTTTACACCCGGCAATTCTGAGCGCACCTTGTCCACATGCCAGGGTTTGAAACGCCCATGGACAGAGCAGTGGCCACGCCAAAGTATCAGTTTTGCATCACGAAGCTGCTTTTCAGTGTTCCCACCAAGTTCCTCGTGCGGATTCCAAAGCACCATCTTGTCAGGCGGGATACCGAACTTCGCGCCCGTGTTTCGTCCCAGATGCTGGTCCGGGAAGAACAACATCTTGTCAAATTGTTTCAGATAAATTTCAAACAGCGGTATCGCGTTTGACGAAGTGCAGACAACACCTTCATTCCTGCCGCAAAACGCCTTGATCGCGGCGGAGGAATTCATGTATGTGATCGGGGCTACCTTTTGGTCGAGCACGCCGATCTCGCGAAGTTGTTCCCATGCATCCTCGACCTGTTCGATAGTTGCCATATCGGCCATCGAGCAGCCTGCGCCAAGATCAGGCAGGATCACACGCTGCTCAGGCTTACCCAAAATATCGGCCGATTCGGCCATGAAATGAACGCCGCAAAATATAATGAATTCTGCATCTGATCGCGATGCCATTACCGAAAGCTGATAGGAATCGCCGGTCAGATCAGCGTGTTTGATCACGTCATCGCGTTGATAATGGTGGCCGAGGATGACAACGCGATTCCCTAGTTCAGCACGAGCGGCCTCGATACTCTCGGTGATCTCGGTTACCGGCATCACCAGGAAATCTTCTAACGGACGTGTTCGTTCAAGCACTGCTGACATTGTTTTCTCCCAAGTGGTTAGATGCGAAATGAAATGCCCGATAAACGAAAATCATTGCGCTTTTGAATTGGGTTGGCAAGGTCAGAACCGGGAGCGAAATGGACCGGGCTCTTCTCGCCACACTATTAAAGAGGCAGGTCGCTACCACTTTCGGTACTTACTTCTAGATGTGGCCGGTCAGTTTTTCGATGATAAGCACGACACCGTATGAAAGAGCAGCGATGAGGGCCGCTGCGGGGATCGTCAGCACCCATGCCCAGATGATCCTGCCGGCGACGCCCCATTTTACCGCCGAGAAGCGTTTGGCGGACCCAACGCCGACGATCGCACCGGTTATCGTGTGTGTTGTCGAAACGGGAATACCAAAAAAGGTCGCACCAAAAAGCGTCATTGCACCGGCCGTTTCAGCGCAAAATCCGCCTACCGGCTGAAGCGTGACGATCTTCGTGCCCATAGTTTTCACGATGCGCCAGCCGCCCGAGAGCGTTCCCAGTCCGATCGCGGTGTGAGCAGCGATCACAACCTGCCAGGGAATATCAGGCAGCTTTCCGTCAGGCGTCATTGAATAAAATCCACCGGCGACCAGTGCGATCATTATGATGCCCATCGTTTTTTGTGCATCGTTTCCGCCATGGCCAAGTGAAAATGCCGCGGCAGAAAAAAGCTGGCCGATCCGAAAAACACGATCGACCTTATTCACCGCAACCTTTTGAAAGATCCAGTAAACCGCGACCATAAAAGCAAAACCGAGGGTCATTCCGATTAGCGGCGAAAGCACGATAAAGGAGATCGTTTTTATCCATCCTTCCGCCTTAAGTACCGTTTCGGCCCCGGTAATGCCAAAATGCCAAACGTACGAGGACAATGCCGACCCGGCATATGCGCCGACAAGCGCGTGCGAGCTCGAAGTTGGCAGGCCCAGAAACCACGTGATCAGGTTCCAAATGATCGCCCCGACAACGGCTGCCAACAGGACAAAAAGCTGGTCATTGCCAGGAATTATTGCAATATTGACCATGTCGCCGCCTATGGTCTTAGCAACCGCTGTACCAAAGACAATGAATGCGATGAAGTTAAAGAACGCGGCCATCGCGACCGCCGCCCCCGGTGACAGAACGCGGGTTGCAACGACGGTCGCAATTGAGTTGGCGGCATCGTGGAACCCGTTCACATAGTCGAACACGAGCGCCAGGATGATGATGAATATGACCAAGCTGAGAGCAGCTGTCTCCATAAAATATTTGGCGAAAATCCGTTTCAGCGGTTTCGTCCTACAATATCTACCTGCATCATTTTCGGCAAAAACCAGCCGCAATTTGTTTAGCGAAGCCGGTTCGAGCGTTTAGGGTTTGGGCCGACAAGATGCATTTCGTCTGTAGCTGACCACTGTCAACTGTTCGCTGTCCAATGCTAGTTGTGTTTCAGAACAATACTTTCAATAATGTTGGCGACGCTCTCACAGCGGTCGGTCGCGTTTTCAAGGATCTCGTAGATCTCTTTTAACTTGATCACCAATATTGGGTCGGTCGCGTCCAGAAACAGTTCACGTATCGCTCTAAAGTAGATGTCGTCAGCTTCGTTCTCAAGCCGGTGGATCTCAACAAAATGGCTGTTGATCCCTACAGGTTTGTTCAAAATGGAAACCGCCTTGCTGATCTCGGCCCCAAGCTGCTGAATTACCTTGACGAGCGCCCTGGTGTAATGCGTAGATTCGCCGATGTCGTACATCACTATTGCTCGGGCACCGGCGTCGATATAGTCGCAAATGTCGTCAAGAGCGACCGAAAGGTGATATATGTCCTCTCGATCAAAAGGGGTGATGAACGATTTGTTCAGCTTTGTCGTCATCTTGTGCGTGATCGTGTCGCACTCGTGCTCGACATCCTTAATACGTTTTATATATTCCTCGAATTCAGGCTTGCCGCGCTCGATCATTTCTGCAAGCAACCTCGCCGCCTCTTCGATCTTCGAGCCCATTTGGCTGAAGAATGTGAAATATTCGTCTTCTTTCGGAAGTAAGCTAAATCCCATCGTCAGTTATCTCCAATTTCTTATCAATTTTCGCTATTCACACACACTGTGCTTTATAAAAACCGCTTCCCGCAGGTAAACATTCAGTTCGCAAATGTCCTTTACATAATCGCCGATCCGCTCCAGATGTTTTGCGACGAATAGAAGATGGGCTGCTCCGGTTGCGGCCGCGGGATCGCTGATCATCTGGTCTATCAACGTGCCGAACACGCGTCGATACAGGTCATCGATCTTTTTGTCACGTTCGATGACCTCGCGCGAAGTCTCGGCGTCTTCAGCCGTAAAGGCATCAAGTGCGGCCTGCAGCATATCAGCCGCGACCTCGGCCATATATGAAAGGTCGATGTAGTTATAGAACTGCGGTTCATTATTGAGCACAAGTGCCGCTTCCGCAATACTGGAGGCGTGGTCCGCGATCCTTTCAAGGATCGGCGTGATCTTTGCAACCGAAACGACAAGCCGCAGATCATGCTCGGTCGGGCGATGCGAAGCCAGAAGGTCAATGCTCAGACGATCTATCTCCAGCTCCATCTGGTCGATGACCTTGTCTTCGTCCGCGACGGCCTGGGCAAGATTGCTGTTCCTTTCAACCAATGCCCGCATCGCGGCCTGGACCGCGACCTCGGTCTTTCCGCCAAGCAGCAGTATCTTATCCCGAAGAAGATCAAGTTGGCGGTCGATCGGGCGGTCAGTTCGAGGCGCATCCGCCGGCCGCCGATGTCCGGCCTGCTTAGGTTCATCACCGGCAAGAGCACTAATTCCCATCGTTTTTCCGTTTTGGCGGCCTAATTTGCCCGCAAATGATTAATCTACACCTGCCGCAACAGTCAATGGTAAGCTGCATTCACCGCCTGTAACATTTCGTTAACATCAATATTTCTTATCTTGCTCGGATGGGCCGTTGTTCCGCAATTTTGGTCCATTTAGGACGTTTATAGCAAACTGCCGGGTGTCCGGGTTACATCGAAAGTATTGTCTGGGAATGCAATGATTGATTCTTTCCGGGCTGTTGATTTACTATTTCATAACCACTGCCGGGAGGGTTGCTTAATGATATTGAACAAAAAACTAAGGCCTTCGGCGATTTTTGCCGCAGCAATGATGTTCGCATTGTTGCCGCTTGCCGCGGCGGCTCAAACGCGGGTAAACGCGCCGAAAAACAAATACAAGGTCCAGGATGACATAAAGATCGGCAACGACGCCGCACGTCAGGTTGAGCAGCAAATGCCGTTACTCAACGATGGACAGGCTGAAAATTACGTCGCTCGTGTTGGCGAACGCCTTGTCTCGGCAATCCCCGCCCAGTTTCGCCAACCTGCCTTCGATTATCGATTCAAAGTGGTAAATGCAAGCGACATTAATGCATTTGCCCTTCCCGGCGGACCGATGTTCGTTAATCGCGGCATGATCGAAGCAGCTAGGAACGAAGGCGAAATGGCCGGCGTGATGGCACATGAGATCAGCCACGTTGCGCTTCGGCATGCAACCGCACAGCAGACAAAACTGAATAGCCCGCTTAACCAAATACTCGGTATTGGAGCTGTGATCGGCGGCGGACTTCTTGGCGGCCAGGCAGGTGCTCAGGCAGGCCAGATCTTTGCTGCGGGGTACTTTCTTCGATACAGCCGGGAATACGAAACACAGGCCGACATTCTCGGTGCCCGGATCATGGCGGACGCCGGTTACGACCCGCGCGACCTTGCAAACATGTTTCAAACGATCGCAAGGCAAGGCGGCGGCCGGGGGCCTGAATGGCTAAGCAGCCACCCTGATCCCGGTAACCGCTATGAGAAGATCAACCGCGAGGCTGAGCTTTTGAATGTTGACAGAAACCCGATCAAGATCACACGCGAGTTTGAGCGTATTCAAAGCCGTCTTCGCGCTATGCCGCCGGCGAAGTCAATGGAACAGATCGCCAACGACGGACGAGGCAATTCAGGCCAATCGACAAATCCGACCGCGGGCGGCCGGTACACTCGAACGGTCGCATTTCCGTCGGCAAGGAATCGAACATACAGCGATGCCGGAATAAGCCTGCGTGTTCCTGATAATTGGAGGGAATTTCGAGGACAAAGCGGTCTGACCTTCGCTCCTGAAGGCGCATACGGTGATCAGGGAATCACACACGGCACAATGATAGGGGCCGCGAAAGTTTCAGGTGGTGCTGGCTTGCTTGCCGCCTCACGAGACTATGTTCAGAGCGTACTCCAGGGCAATTCATACCTGTCCCAACACGGCAGCCTTACGCGTACCAATTTTGCGGGGCGGCAAGGTTATACGGTCACACTTAGCGGCCGTTCGCCTGTCACGGGATCCGACGAGACGGTAACCGTTTACACCGCCCAGCTGCGAAGCGGCGATCTCTTTTATGCCGCGACCGTTGTTCCCGCTTCGGAAACCTACCGGTACAGAAACGCCTTTCGAAGTATTTTGAATTCGATCCAATTGAACGATTGAACGCGTCTTAATCCGATATATGCCTTGCCGGTTCAGAAATTTGACCGGCAGGGCCGTTTCCCTTTGGATCGACGGTCAACATGGCAATTGCCGCCGCAACCGAAATAACCGCGCTGACAAGAAACGCGGTGACGGCACCAAACCCTGTCCAAAGTGCTCCGAACAAAAGAGATGCGGGAAAAACAGTGATGCCGAACGCCAGATTATAAAGGCCGTAGGCCGTGCCGCGTTTTTTCTCTTCTACCATATCCGCTACTAACGCTTTTTCAGCTCCCTCGGTCAGCCCGAAATATATGCCGTAAACAACGAACAATATCCATGCGTGCCATGCCGTGCCGACAAACGCGAACCCGGCATAAACAAGAGCATAAATGATCCAGCCCGCAACTATCAGCTTTTTGCGGCCCACCTTGTCGGAAAGATCTCCGCCAATTAAAGATGCGATCACTTTGCTGAAATGCAGGACCATCCAAAGTATCGGCAGCATTGGCGGAGAAATACCGGCCTGTTGGGCACGGAGCAGTAGAAATGCGTCGGTAGAATTGGAAAGGGTGAAAAGGGCAATGACGAAAAGGAACCGCCTGAAATTTCCGTCAAATTCCTTTACGGACAGCTTGACCGGGGCGGCGGCCATTTCGGGAATAGGCCGTTTTTCCTCGTGAACAAAGAAAATGATCAAGAAAAGCCCAATGACGACAGGTACAGATGCGAACAGAAAGACCTGCTGATACTCAGATGCCGAAGGAGAATTTGGATCGGCGGCAAAATATGAAAGTAACCAGAAAGCCACCAGGGGCCCGACGACCGCCCCAAGATGATCGGCCGCCCGGTTAAAGCCAAACGCAAGGCCTCGTTTTTGGGCCGGCACGCTTGCGGCAAGAAGTGCGTCGCGTGGTGCTCCGCGAATTCCTTTTCCAATGCGGTCCGTCAGGCGGACGGCAAGAACTTGCGGCCAACTGTTTACAAAGGCAAGCAGCGGCCGAACGACTGCGGCCAATGAATAACCGAGAAATACAGGAAGCTTTCGCTTGTGAAAACGGTCGCTGAGGTAGCCTGAGAATAGCTTAAGAATGCTTGAGGCAGATTCCGAAAATCCTTCAATTAGGCCGATAAAGAACGGCGAGGCGCCAAGGGTCAAAAAGAGGAATGCGGGAAGCAGCGGGTAGATTATCTCGCTTGACGTGTCGTTCAGAAAGCTGACCAAACTTAGAACGAAGACATTTGGGCCAAGACCGCGGTATCGGTGCCAAAAACGGGTCCGAACGTGTTTTGGCTGCGAATCCACGTTAAAAATATATGCCTATCTGCGGGCAGGCTTTTCCGCGGGCGGCTTGAGCTTTGGCGAACCGCCGGAACTAAAGTACCAAAGTGACACGGTTCCAATGACCGCGATAACCATGATAACGCCGACTATCGCCAACCGGAATACCATTTTGACCGTCCGTGACATGGCCTTGAATGCAATAATGGCGATACCGACGAACACCAGAAAAAAAGTGAACGCTACGATCGCCCCTATAACCCTGCCGCCTGGGGCAATATCAAATAATGCTAATAGATCAGCGTTCATTCTTCAGATTTGCGGGCCGAGGCCTTTTCAATTGTTTCGAGGTCTTCCTCAGTCATCGACGATGTTTCGACCTCTAGGGCGTATTTCTCATCCGCCCACGCGCCAAAATCGATAAGCTTGCACCGCTCCGAGCAAAATGGCCTGAACTCGTTCCCCTTATATTCGGTTTCTTTGTCGCAGTGCGGACACTTAATTATTGTCATAACCTATGGCCAACGCTCAGAATAGCACAGATCAAAACTCCCATGAAAATTAGAAAATCGCGTCGAAAATGTTTGAATGTTGATGCCGGAGGTGTAAAAATATTGTGCAGCGGCGTGTCGGGCCGCTTCAAATCGAACAAACGCGGCCAACCGGCCGTACTATCTTTTTGCGGCCGGTGAGAAAAGGGTAAATGTATGAGCGATTACAAAGAACGCTTTGAGAAGTGGCAAAAGGGTGCGAAGGAACAATTTGAAAAGATTGACGAACAGCTTGGCTTAAAGGACAAGCTCGAAGAAGGCGCTCGCGCCGTCGTTGAAACGGCACAGAAAAGCGCTGAAAAGATCAAGTCAGAGGCTGAGAGATCTGAAGTTGGCAAACAGGCCGTTAAGGCTGCCGAGGCAACGATAAAGTCCGCCGAGGGTGCCGCAAAAAAGGCTTGGACGGCGAGCGAACCGATCCGAGACGCGGCAGAGGACGCCGGTGAAAAAGCAGCCGATGCGGCAAAGGAAGCCGGAAAAACCGCCGGTGACGTGATCAATGCGGCAGGAAAGAAAGCGGGCCAGGTGATCGAGGGCGCATTAGAGACCGTTGGGAAAAATGCCGAACGTGTTTCAAAGGCATTCTCGTTTGGGGTGTCATGGACACGGACGCTGGATTCCGCCTGGAGCACCGTTTCGAAAACTTCGGG
>Ga0138256_10006707_pt1 | contig 12178 bp, 8 predicted proteins | sample KNB2016incub_MG_FD_105486 | JGI IMG/M metagenome (GOLD analysis project Ga0138256, IMG submission 105486) | Active sludge microbial communities from wastewater in Klosterneuburg, Austria - KNB2014incub_MG | ecosystem: Engineered > WWTP > Activated sludge > Unclassified | place: Austria... | reverse complement strand
TTTTAATGTTGTAATGGGTCCAAGTCAAAGTCAGCAAATGCAGATCATTAATGGGTCCGTTTCTCAAACAATTTCATTTACATATGTTCTGCAAGCTACAAAAGAAGGAGTGTTTAAATTTGGAGCTGCAGAGATCACTGTTGGGTCCAGTAAAATTTATAGTAATCCATTAACTATTACAGTAACTAAAGGCAATCCGCAAGCTAAAAGCCAGGGTAACCAAGGACAGAATAATAACTCTCAAGAAAATACAATTGAAGGTGGAGGTAAAAATGTTTTTATAAAAGCATTTGTCGACAAAACAAATTCTTATCAGGGAGAAGGCATTGTTGTAACGTATAAACTATACTTTACTAAAATGTCCATACTTGACTACGCACCTTCAAAATTCCCATCATTCACAGGCTTCTGGCAACAGGAAATTGTTTTGCCACAACAAATTGAATTTCATCCTGAGACATATGATGGAGTAAGTTACAATGTCGCTGAGATAAAAAAAATTGTTCTTTTTCCGCAACGCGCCGGAACTCTTATTGTTGACCCAATGGAAGCACAGGTAATTGCCCGTGTTCAAATTAAAAAACAACAGCAACAAAAGAGTAATGATCCATTCAGCCAGTTTTTCAATGACCCTTTCTTCAATAATCCATTTTTCAATAATAGCGTAAGGGACGTAAAAGTAAATTTGAAAAGTGATCCCATTAAAATTGCTGTAAAGTCGCTTCCAGCAGGAGCACCGGTAGACTTTTCAGGAGCAGTTGGACGACTATCTTGCGAAGTTTCGCTGGACAAAAAAGAAACCAAAGCAAATGAAGCTGTAACGCTGAAAGTAAAAATATCAGGAAAAGGGAATATCAAATTGGTTGAATCTCCAAAAATCACCTTCCCTCCTGATTTCGAAAGTTATGACCCGAAAGAGAATTCAAACATCAATGCAAATAATTCAGGTGTTTCCGGTACAAAGACGTTTGAATATCTGATCATCCCTCGCAATGCCGGAGATTTTAAAATTCCTATCAGTTCATTTATTTATTTTGATCTTGAGAAGAAACAATATGTTGGAATTGATTTTCCGGACATGATGCTGAAAGTTACAAAAGGTGATGGCAATTCGGTTACGGTTGCAGGCAACGTTCAGAGAAGCGATGTTCAGCTGCTTGGAAAAGATATCCGGTTTATTAAAACCCAAACTCCGGATTTTAACAGATCAATGGATCCGATCTTTGGCAGTCCTCTTTTCTATAGTCTGATCGGAGCTCCTGCTCTACTCTTCTTTGTATTACTTGGAGTAAGAAGAAGAAATGAGAAATTAATGGGAAATGTTTCCTTAGTAAAGAGTCAGCGTGCAAATAAAGCAGCAATGAAAAGACTCAGTGCTGCAAAAAAATATCTCAGTTCTAACGAAAAAGATAAATTCCTTGACGAAATGTTCCGCGCGCTATGGGGCTTTATCGGTGACAAACTTCAGATCCCTGTTGCCGATCTGTCAAAAGAAAAAGTTGCGACGGAATTGACGGCTAAAAATGTTGATGAGTCGATCATAAAACAATTTATCGATACAATTGATAGTTGTGAATTTGCAAGATTCGCCGGTGGCATTGCTGACAGCAATGAATCGATCTATCAAAAAGGAATCGATATCATCACCAAATTAGAAGGATCAATTAAATAAAAGAGGCAAACAAAACAAAAATGAAAAAACTCAGCACACTTCTTCTTTTATTCACATTGAGCGCCATTCTATTTGCGCAGAAAAAGGATGCATTAACTTTATTTCATGAAGCTAATATGGCTTATCAGAAGCAGGATTATGCAAAATCAATTTCGCTTTACGAAGAACTGACTAAGAATGGAAATATTTCTGCAGAAGTATACTTCAATCTAGGCAACAGTTATTTCAAAGAAGGCAATGTTCCAAAAGCAATCATCAATTATGAACGTGCAAAAAAACTTGCACCTGACGATGAAGATATCGCCTTCAATCTGAAGATTGCTTCTTTAAAAGTTGTAGACAGAATCGATAATGTTCCGGAAGTATTTTACAAAAGATGGATTCGTAACATGGCAACTATATTACCGGCCAATACATGGAGCATTGTATTTGTGATCATGATCTGGCTTGTATTCATGACAGCAGGATTCTATGTTTTCACACAGCGATCTTCAATGAAAAAAGTGAGTTTTATTTCATGCATCATTTTTTCAATCCTTGCAATATCTACTTATATGTTGTCGGCCCGCTCTTATTCTATATCAGCGGTCGAAGAGCAGGCAATTGTAATTTCTTCATCAGTCTATGTAAAAAGTTCACCTGATGAAAAAGGCAATGATCTTTTCATTCTGCATGAAGGAACAAAAGTTGAGGTACTGGAACCATTTGAAGGTTGGAAAAAGATCCGTATCGCTAATGGTACAATCGGTTGGTTAAAGATCAACGAGATCGAAAAGATCTAGTAAACCAAAAATGAAAAAAATTGGTTTACTCTCCGACACACATGGCTATTTAGATCCAAAAGTCTTTACACTTTTTGCTGAATGCGATGAGATCTGGCATGCAGGTGACTGGGGCGATGAAAAAGTTTCAAAAGATCTGTCAGCCTTCAAAACACTCAGAGGAGTTTTTGGAAATATCGACGGCACTCCCATTCGGATCTTACATCCGCAAGATCTAATCTTCGATTGCGAAGGCATCAAAGTATTTATTACCCACATCGGAGGTTATCCCGGCAACTATTTTCCTGAAGCCTACAAAAAGATCACCATTCATAAACCCGATCTTTTTATCTGCGGACATTCCCACATCCTCAAAGTAATACCCGACAAAAAAAACAATCTCCTCCACATGAACCCCGGCGCCGCCGGCAAACACGGCTTCCACAAAATAAGAACTATGCTCCGCTTCCACATCGACAATGGAAAGATTGGAGGATTAGAAGCGATTGAGTTGGGACTTCGGGGAACTATAGAAGGTCGTGAGTAGAAGTTGAGGCTTTGGTAGAAACTGTCCCCAGTCACTTCACTGACACACTATCGGTAACAGCTGAAACCACCACCCTCCACAGCCTGTAAAAAGTAACCATTCGCCACAAAGCAACCCCCAAGTCCCGTCAGGGACGCCCTACCGGTAACAGCTAAAACCACCCCCACAGCCAGTAAAAACTAACCAGTCGCCACCCCATAACCCCCAAGTCCCGTCAGGGACGCCCTACCGGTAACAGGCGGTGTGGTTTTACATGTGACTGTTAAACCCGCACAAACTTGCCTACCGTAACCGGTCAGCAGATCGTACCAAAGCCTCATCACGCTTGATGTATCTTATAGCAGCGAAAAGAAAAATAGCAAGGATCACAGGAATGTAAGTCCCATATAAATAATGAACCTTAGCCTGAAGAGTCGTAGACATTGAATCAGCAGAAAAGAAAAGCAATCCGATCAAACCACAAGTGAGTAATAGTGCGAGATTAATTGCACGAACCTGAAGGTTACGATTCTTGTAAAGGAATATTGAAACAAGAGCCAGTGCGCAAACGGCTCCATTAATAATTGCAAGGATGGCGCTATTAAAAATTGTAAATGTTGTATTGGCTACTTCTGTTCCATCAGGAGGTGTAAGTGGAACATTTTCATTGACCAGTTCATAAACCGGAACATACATTAGTACTATGCTTAAGATCACTACACCAAGTAGAAAAAGCGACTGTATTCTTTGTATCATAAATGAGAGTATTTAAGCTGTTGATTGGAGTGCAAATTAAAGAAATAGTTATAAAATCCTGTATAATCATGAAAAGAAGCCTGAAAAGGAATATTTTTTTATGAATTGTGTAAAAAAAGATATAAAAATCATTGCATGGTTAGGAATAATGCCTTATAATTGTATCGAAATTCAAATCCGCGCTGGATTTTTTATTTATCCGATCCGGAATTTCCCCATTAAACTTATCGAAAATTACGCTTGATAAACCAGGCAAATCTTCATTATTTATTGTGCTATTACTGCATTAAAAAAATCCCCAAACAATCAACAATCCACCGTCAACTAAGGCGGAATTTATAAACCTATAATTTTTCATGTACGATATACTTGAATTAAATGACAAACTCGTAAGTGAGTTAAAAGAAATTGCAAGACTGATGAACCTTCCTAACTACGATGATTTTCGTAAGCAGGAATTGATTTACAAAATTTTAGATCAGCAAGCTTTGCATCCTGAAGAATCAAAAAACATTCGCGAAAATCTTGGCTCGAAAGCTCCTGCAAAAGCTGCGAAAGCAGAAAAAACTGAGAAGCCGGAAAAAGCTGAAGCAAAAGAAACTGCTGCTCCTGTAGAAAAGTCTGCGCCGTCAAAACAAGTTGCTGAAGACGACAACCAAAGTGGTCGCCCAAAACGCAAACGTGTTTCTCCGGTAGAAGATTCAGAAGTAAAGAAAGCTCCAATTGTACTTGAGCCAAGTGTGAAGACACCTCCGATTCGTCAGACTCCCACTCCACAGGTTGCTGCTTCCGCAGCTTCTAATGAAACTGCAGAAAGAACTGAACAAGTTAGTAGTCGTCCGCAAGTCAGAAATGATTTTGAAAATCGTCCACAACCACAGACACAATTTCAGCCCGCACAAAGTCAATTCAACAATTTACCATCCGGACAAACCGGCAATTTTAGTAACCAGAATAATAACAATAATAACTTTCGTCAAAGAGGAAGTTTCGCACCTGAACCACCAATCGATCCGGAAACTCTCATCGCTGTAGATGGTGTTCTGGAGATCATGCCTGATGGATTTGGTTTTTTACGTTCAAGTGATTTTAATTACCTGACATCACCGGATGATGTTTATGTAAATCAGCAACAGATAAAATTATACGGACTAAAGACCGGTGATACTGTAAGAGGTTACGTTCGTCCTCCACGTGAAGGCGAAAAATATTTTCCATTCGTAAAAGTAGAATACATCAATGGACTTGATCCTGCAATTGTGCGTGACCGGATCCATTTCGATTATCTTACTCCACTCTTCCCTTACCAGAAATTAAATCTTAGCGGCGACAAGTCGAATTATTCAACCCGGATAATGGACATGTTTGCACCGATAGGAAAAGGACAACGTGGTTTGATCGTTGCTCAACCGAAGACAGGTAAAACAATGTTGCTGAAAGATGTTGCCAATGCAATTGCAGCAAATCATCCGGAAGTGTACATGATCATTCTTTTGATCGACGAACGTCCGGAAGAGGTAACAGATATGGCAAGAAGTGTAAAAGCAGAAGTTGTTGCTTCTACATTCGATGAGCCTGCTGAGCGTCACGTAAAGATTGCAAACATAGTTTTGGAAAAAGCAAAACGCCTTGTTGAGTGCGGACATGATGTTGTTATCCTGTTAGATTCGATAACACGTCTGGCTCGTGCATATAATACAGTTGCTCCTGCAAGTGGAAAAGTTCTTTCCGGTGGTGTGGAAGCAAATGCACTTCACAAACCAAAAAGATTTTTCGGTTCAGCACGTAAGATAGAGAATGGCGGAAGCTTAACGATCATTGCAACAGCATTGATTGATACAGGTTCAAGAATGGACGAGGTTATCTTCGAAGAATTCAAAGGAACAGGAAATATGGAATTGCAGTTGGATCGCAAGATCTCCAACAAGCGTCTCTTCCCTGCTATTGATCTTGTAGCATCGAGTACACGTCGTGAAGACATGTTGCTTGATAAAGAAATGCTGCAACGTATGTGGATCCTGAGAAATCACCTTGCAGACATGAACCCACTGGAAGCAATGGAATTTATGCTTGACAGAATTCGCGGAACTAAGTCGAATGAGGAGTTTTTAGTCTCGATGAATGCGTAAATGGTGAGTAGTAAGTGGTAAGTAGTAATTAGCACTACTTTCTTTAATACACAAAATATACTTTAAAGGAGCAATGTTCTATTGCTCCTTTTTTTAATTTCTTTAACCAGAATTATTAGTTTTAACTTTTTCTCTAGAATTTAGTAACACTAAATTTCACCAAATCAAAGTAAATACGTGAGGACTGTAACTAGTGCTACTTACCACTTACCACTCACTACTTACTATTCTCCCATTTCCCCCGAAAGAACCACCCTCTTCCCCGTACTCTGCGTATTTGCCGCGCGCACCATTGCTTCGGCAACTTTTGTAACGGGAATACCTTTGTAATCTTTCAATGGGCCAACGAAAAGAAATGATAGTGCTTTAGCTACAGCGATTCCGATTTTTTCACCGGGACGATTTTCTTTTCTGTCACCAATTAATAATGATGGCCGGAAAATCGAAATAGCCGGAATTTCCAGTAAAGAAATATCTCTTTCTACTTCGCCTTTTGTCTTATTGTAAAAAATTCCTGACGATGTATTTGCACCCATAGCAGAAACTAAAAGGAAATGATGAACTTTTAACTGATGCGCCCAACTTGCCAAAGCAAGTGGATACTCATAATCAACTTTCCGGAATGCTTCTTTTGAACCGGCAACTTTCATTGTCGTTCCCAGACAGCAAAACACTTCATCGGCTGATTTGATCTCAGCAAGTGCATAGGGCAATTGATCGTAATCAATCACCAACTCCTCCAATTTGGGATTGGAATAATTACTGGGTTTCCGCACCAATGAATATACTTTTTCATAACTGCTGCTTTCCAGAAGTATCCGGAGAACTTCTCTGCCTACTAATCCTGTAGAGCCTGCTACTACTGCTATTTTACGTCTGTCTGGAGTCATTTGTGGTTGATTGGAAAGTCTATTCTCTGGAATTTTGCGATTAGAAAGTACAGATTAGAAATTAGAACTGATTTAATAAAGGTATTCAATTATTCTTAAAGTTACTTTGTATAAAAAACAATGCCCCGAAATCAAATCCGGGGCATTCTAAATATTAATCTCTATTTTCAAATTACAAGAATAAGATCAATTCTTCAATAACTCCGGAACATACTTGATCTCGCGCGCATCTTTGACTTTCTCTTTCATAAGAGCCAGGTTGATCACTTCGATCATTTCACTCACATAATGGAATTTCATGTCTTTGATGTAATCTTTCTTTATTTCGTCGATGTCTTTCTTGTTGTCTTTTGAAAGAATGATGTCTTTTATTCCTGCACGTTTAGCTGCGAGGATCTTTTCTTTGATTCCACCTACCGGCAATACTTTTCCGCGTAGAGTGATTTCTCCTGTCATTGCTAACTGGCTCTTTACTTTTCTCTGCGTGAATGCAGAAGCAAGTGACGTCAGCATGGTAATTCCGGCTGATGGTCCATCTTTCGGAGTTGCTCCTTCAGGAACGTGAATATGTACATCCCATTGATCGAAGATCCTGTAATCTAATTTTAATGAATCACTATGCGCTTTTAAATATGCAAGAGCGATCACTGCAGATTCTTTCATGACCTCACCGAGATTTCCGGTGATCGTGAGTTTGCCTTTGCCTTTGCTTACTGAAGTTTCAACAAATAATATATCGCCACCAACTGATGTCCATGCAAGTCCTGTTACAACTCCTGCTACATCGTTGCCTTGATATTTATCTGCCTGAAAAATTGCACCACCTAATATTTTGATCACATCGTCTTCCGTCAGCACAGGATTATATTCTTCATCCATGGCAACTTTCTTTGCAATTCCACGAACCAATGCAGCGATCTTTTTCTCCAATCCACGAACACCAGATTCTCTCGAATACCGGTCAATCATATATTCGATCAACTTCGGTGATAGCTTCACATGTTCTTTTTTCAAACCATGAGCTTCAAGTTGCTTTGGAACCAAATGCTTTATTGCTATCTGAACTTTTTCTTCAATCGTATATCCATTGATTTCTATGATCTCCATTCTGTCAAGCAATGCCGGTTGCACACGACTTAATGAATTCGCAGTGGCAATGAACAACACATTTGAAAGATCATAATCGATCTCTACATAATTATCATAGAACGTATTGTTTTGTTCCGGGTCCAGCACTTCAAGCAATGCTGAAGATGGATCACCGTGAAAATCATTTCCTAATTTATCAATTTCATCAAGAACAAAAATTGGATTCGATGACTTTGCTTTTTTCAGATTCTGAATGATACGGCCGGGCATTGCACCGATGTATGTTTTACGATGTCCGCGGATCTCCGCTTCATCTCTCAAACCACCAAGCGACATCCTTACATATTTTCTTCCTAATGCTTTTGCAATTGATTTACCAAGAGAAGTTTTTCCAACTCCCGGCGGACCATACAAACACATGATAGGAGATTTCATATCACGCTTTAATTTCAATACAGCAAGATATTCAAGGATACGAGCTTTTACTTTTTCAAGTCCGTAATGATCTTTATCCAGCACTTTCTGTGCATGCTTCAGATCAAAATTATCGTTGGTAAGTTCATTCCATGGAAGGTCAAGCAACAGTTCAAGGTAATTCAGGATTACTGAATACTCTGCAGCAGCAGGATTCATTCTTGACAAACGATCTGATTCTTTCTTGAAAGTTTCTTCTACTGCTTTACTCCACTTCTTTGTCTTTGCACGTTCTTTTAATTCTGCAACTTCACGGTCGGGAGAATTTCCGCCGAGCTCTTCCTGAATGGTACGTAACTGCTGATTTAAAAAATACTCACGCTGTTGTTTATCGATATCAGTTCTAACTTTACTTTGAATTTGATTTTTCAATTCAAGCATCTGAAGCTCTTTACTCAGATATTCCAGAACACGATTTGCTCTCTCTTTGTGATCAGCGATCTCCAGCAATTCCTGTTTTTTAGAAACATCGAGATTCATATTTGAACAAATGAAATTGATCAGGAATGAATGACTCTCTATATTTCTGATTGCAAAGCCTGCATCAGAAGGAATATTTGGTGAGTGCTGAATAATCTGCAATGCAAGATCTTTCAATGAACCTACAATTGCCATAAATTCTTTATCGGCTGTATTCGCAGACTTCTCAGGAAACGGAACGATCTTACAACGGATGTATGGTTCAGTCTGAACACATTCATCCAGTTTAAAACGGCGCTTTCCCTGAATGATAATAGTTGTATTTCCATCTGGCATGCGCAACATTTTAATTACCTGCGCAACAGTTCCGAATTGATTCAGATCAGGAAAAGATGGATCTTCAATCGCCTGGTCTTTTTGTGCTACAACACCGATGATCTTATCACCTTTGTAAGCATCTTTTATCAGGTTGATCGATTTATCTCTTCCGACAGTAATTGGAATGACAACACCCGGAAATAATACTGTATTTCTCAGTGGGAGAATAGATAAAACTTCGGGAATATCCTGTTTATTCATCTGATCCTCGTCTTCCTGAGAAAGAAGAGGGATGAACTCTGTATCATCATCAATGATATTTGCTAAATGATGAGGAGTCAAATTATTTGAATTTTCTGAAAACATATTTACGAATATAGTGAACGACAATGTGACAGAAAAATCTATTCTGAAACGAATGTCTAAGTGGATTCGGATTGGTCGAAATCCATGCCAATGGCGGTTTCCTGCCAAAAATCAGTCTTAAAAACTGCCAAATCCTGGAGAATAAGTTAGATTCCTGTTTATCATGCTCTTATAATGAACCCGAAGATTATTCAAACTTGGCTATTCTCAGGGAATCCCGTAGGTTTGCAGCCTCAAATATGGAACAACAAGCCCTATCCCACCGTGTGCTATCATTGTCTGAAAGTCAGACAATTGGCATGTCGAAATTAAGTCGAGAGTTATCATCAAAAGGAGTAGATGTTATCAACCTATCTCTAGGCGAACCTGATTTTGTTACTCCTGTTCACATCCGTACTGCTGCCAAAAAGGCCATCGACGATGGATTTACTTTTTATCCGCCGATCGCAGGTTTTGCAGAATTAAGAAAAGCCGTTTCAGAAAAATTCAAAAGAGAAAACAATCTGGATTATAAACCGGATCAGGTCATCGTTTCAACAGGTGCAAAACAAAGTATTGCAAATGTTGTATTGAGTATAATTGATGAAGGTGATGAAGTAATTATTCCAATGCCGTATTGGGTAAGTTACATTGAGATCGTAAAACTTGCCGGAGGAAAAACTGTTTCGGTAAATACAACGATCAAAGATGATTTCAAAATGACCCCGGCGCAACTGGAAGCTGCAATAACTCCGAAGACAAAGATGTTCATCTTCTCTTCGCCATGCAATCCAACCGGAACTGTTTATACGAAAGACGAATTGAAAGCACTTGCAGATGTTCTTGTAAAACATCCGCGCATCATAATTATGTCTGATGAGATCTATGAGCACATCAATTTTCAAGGCGGACATCAGAGTATTGCGCAATTTGATTTTATAAAAGATCAGGTTGTAATTGTGAATGGTGTTTCAAAAGGATATGCAATGACAGGCTGGCGGATCGGATATATCGGTGCGCCGAAATATATTGCAGAAGCGTGCGATAAAATGCAAGGTCAATTTACATCTGCAGCAAGTTCGATCGCACAAAAAGCTGCTGAAGCAGCGTTGACAGAATCAAATGCTCCTACTCTGGAAATGCAAGCTGCATTTTTACGCAGAAGAAATCTTGTATTGGGATTGATGAAAGATATTCCGGGCTGGATCATCAATGAACCGAAAGGTGCATTCTATGTTTTTCCTGATATCAGTTATTATTTCGGAAAGAAAGATGGCGAATCTGTTATTCAGAATTCAACAGATCTATGCATGTATTTATTGCACAAAGGTCATGTGAGTCTTGTTACGGGTGAAGCCTTTGGTGCTCCAAATTGTCTGCGTTTCTCCTATGCTGCTTCTGATGAAAAATTAGTTGAAGCAATTAAAAGAATTAAGATCGCTCTGGCGAATTTAAAATAATAGAATTAAATACTGAATGCTGTGAAGACTAAATCCCTCAGTGAATTATTTTCTGCATTTGAAAAATTAAATGTAATGGTTATCGGCGATGTCATGCTCGATAATTATTTATGGGGAAAAGTTGAACGCATCTCTCCTGAAGCACCAGTTCCAATAGCCAGTATTCAGAAAAAAGAAAGTCGTTTAGGTGGTGCTGCAAACGTAGCAATCAATCTGAAGGCGCTTGGTGCTACTCCGGTTCTTTGTTCAGTAATTGGAAACGATATTAACGGAAGGTCATTTATAGAACTGGTAAAACAAATTGATTTGAGTGCAGATGGAATTTTTCAGAGTACGGAAAGGATCACAACAGTTAAAACGCGCATCATTGGAAACAATCATCAGATGTTGCGTGTTGATGAAGAACAGGAAGATGATCTGACACCAAGTGACCGTAAACAGTTATTGAACAAGATCACTACGATCGTTTCGAAAAGAAAGATCGATGTTATCATATTCGAGGATTATGATAAAGGAGTTATCGGCAAATCACTGATTGAATCAGTTGTAAAACTTGCCCGACAAAAAGGAATTCCTGTTGCAGTTGATCCGAAGAAAAAGAATTTCAATCATTACAAGAACGTCACACTCTTCAAACCGAATCTGAAAGAACTTCGTGAAGGAATGAAAGTTGACCTTGATAAAAATAATCTGGCCGATATCAGTAAAGCGGTGAACAAACTTTGCAACGACAATAAAATCGGAACGGCATTGATCACTTTATCTGAAAAAGGGATTTTCTATGTTGACGATAAGGGTGAAAAATTACTTCCGGCGCATATAAGAACAATTGCAGATGTTTCAGGTGCGGGCGATACTGTTATCAGTGTGGCTGCATTATGTCTGGCTTTGGATACCGATACAGAAACGATGGCAACGCTTGCAAATTTAGCCGGCGGATTAGTTTGCGAAAAAGTCGGTGTTGTTCCTATAGAGAAGCAGCAATTGTTTGATGAGGCAAAAAGATTGAAATTGAAATGAGTTTAGAAAAAGTCACTCCATATAAAGATTCGACGCAGGAGAAAAAGACGCAGATCGCTAAGATGTTTAACAACATCGCATGGAGATATGATTTTTTGAATCACTTTTTATCGTTTGGAACAGACAGATACTGGCGACGCAAGGCCATCAACTACTTAAAGGAATCAAAACCTAAATTAATACTGGACATTGCAACAGGAACAGGAGATCTGGCACTGGAAGCAATGAAATTGAATCCTGATAAGATCTATGGCATAGATATTTCGGTAGATATGCTGGCAATAGGACGTGAAAAGATCAAAAAGAGGAATCTGACAG
>Ga0138256_10006705_pt1 | contig 12179 bp, 13 predicted proteins | sample KNB2016incub_MG_FD_105486 | JGI IMG/M metagenome (GOLD analysis project Ga0138256, IMG submission 105486) | Active sludge microbial communities from wastewater in Klosterneuburg, Austria - KNB2014incub_MG | ecosystem: Engineered > WWTP > Activated sludge > Unclassified | place: Austria... | reverse complement strand
CATAACGTCTTCATAGTAGAGAGGTATATGAATTACATAAGGGATGAGATCGCTCTAAACAAAATCTGACGCTTGCCCTGAGATTGTTGAAGGGTATAATTACAGTTATGGTTAGCCCCCACCTCCAAAAGCACCTCCAAGATGAGCATAAGTTGTCAGCTTTCTCAACTTATCTAAAGGAAATTGTGTACGGGGGAAGTGATGGCATCGTAACAACCTTTGCTGTAGTGGCAGGCTTTGCCGGCGCCCAACAGACATCAACTACCTACCCCGTCATAATCGTATTATTATTCGGAATGGCGAATCTTGCTGCCGATGGGGCATCAATGGGGCTTAGTAATTTTCTCTCTCTAAGATCGGAGAAAGATCTTTATCGCATGGAACGCAATAAAGAAATGTATGAAATCAAGAATCATCCCGAGCTGGAAAGAGAGGAGTCGATTGAGATATTAATGAACAAAGGATTTGGTACTAAGGATGCTGAGCTAATAATTTCACTGTATGAAAAAAATCCTGAGTACTACGCCGACTTCATGATGAATCATGAACTCGAATTACCCGACCCTAGAGGCGAAAATCCCTTTCTTACTGGGCTCGCTACCTTCTTTGCATTTACTACCTTTGGCTTTATTCCACTCATACCTTATGTGTTTATGAGAACTCTACCGAATCTCTTCTTAAGTTCATGCCTCTTTACACTCGTAGCTCTAACTCTGCTTGGTTTCCTGAGGTGGAAGATTACCAAGCATACAATTATAAGATCTGTTGGTGAGGTAGTTCTTTTAGGTAGTGTATCTGCTGTCTTTGCATTTTTTGTGGGAACATTTTTCAGAGCTTGATTTAAAGCACGTTAGGGTAGGCTCTGCAAAAAGTTACGTAGTCCATCTCATTCTTACCTTCTAGTTGAACTTTTTTTATCACGATCTTTTCGTCTTCCCAATGAATTTTCGTAATTTTTAGACGTTTTTTATCCGGTAGGAGAGTCCAGATACCCGGCCAAGGATATAAGCCTCTAAAAAGATTAAACAACTTTTTAGAGGAATTTCTAATTTCTAATTTCAAATTTCTGATATCGATATATCCATCTTGCTTTGTAAGCTTCTTGGTGAAGGTTGCCTTCGAGTGATCTTGCTCCCGAAGCTCTACTGCGTCCATATTTCCCGCATATTTCCCGAACAACTCCCCTAGCATCTCGAACGAAGTTTCTACAAGTCTCTCTGTAAGCTGATCTCTTCGTTGTAAAGGAAAAATATATGATTTATTTTGAGAAATTATCGGTCCATGATCGAGTAAATTATCCATTTTAATAATAGTAACTCCAGTTTCAGTGTCACCATTCAAAAGGGGCGTTGCAACAGGCGAAGAGCCTCTATATAGGGGTAAAAGTGAAGGATGCACATTCCAAAATCCGTATCGAGGTAGCGTCAGCATTTCTGATGGCAAAATCTCTCCATATGCAAAAAGTAAGGCTAAATCCGCTGATTTAAGGTCTGGATTTAATGCTAATTTATACTCCCCTGCCACTTTTTTAACCGGAGAAGGGGTCAAAATCTGTTTTCTACCAACCTTCTTATCTGGCTGAGTAACCACTCCAATAATTTCGATTGGTAAATTCTTATCCTCTACTAATTTTCTAAGTAACTCAGCGGAAAAATCCGGAGTTCCAAAATATACAATCTTTAACTTAACCATAGTGTATTATACTAACCGTATGACCATCTTCATAGGCGCCGACCATCGCGGTTTCGAGTTGAAAAATAAACTCATGGAGTATCTTCAGGAGAAGAATGTTCGTGTTGAGGATATGGGTAACTACAGTTTTGATCCACTCGATAACTTTCCTGAGTTTGGAAAAAAAGTAGCACTCGCCGTTGCCCAACAACCTGAAGAGTTTTTTGGCATTGCGGTATGTGGAGCAGGAATTGGCATGAGTGTAGCAGCTAATCGAATCAAAGGTGTTCGTGCAGGACTCTGCGACTCTATAAAGCAGGTTGAACATGGTCGAACAAATGACCATATGAATGTGCTCTGTCTTGCCTCGGATTATCTTACTCTTGAAGAGGCTTTGTCTCTTGTGGATGTGTTTATCGACACCCCAATGAAGCAGGATGAGAAATATATCAGGCGCGCTAAAATGCTTGACGAATGAGTCTTATGTGGTTCTTCCCAACTCCTCTACCCACTTCTTAAACTCGTCCCCTTTTTCTTCGAAGTTCTTCCAAAGACGATAGCTTGGTGATGCTGTAGATAATAAACAAGTCGCGCCAGACTTTGTTTGTCGATATGCGAACGTGACCGCCTCCTTCATACTGTCAGTCTCTAAAATATTGAAGTCTTCTCTATCCTTTTCAAACATTCGCTTTCCCGTATCGGGGAACAAGACAAGATTTCGAACACCTTTTTCTTTCACAACCTTCTCCAACTGTGTGAAATCATACCCCCTATCAGTCCCTCCCAATAGAAGAGTATCGACTTTGTCTAATGACTGAAGAGCGGCGATGGTCGCCTCAGGAATTACGGCAATTGCATCGTCATAAAACGTAATACCTTTAAGCGTTCCGATATTTTCGAGTCTGTGAGGAAGTGGGACATAGCTCTTTAGACCAGAGGCAATATCTTCATCGGAAACTCCTAGCACACGACACACAGTTATGGCGGCCTGTATATTCTCGATATTATGAGGTCCTTTTAACTTTACCGCATTCTGATCAAATTGGAAATCAACATCATAAGGTTTTGAGTTCGCGCGAGTCTCCCTTGACCATTCTTTGAGCTCCGCGAAAGAGTTATTATAGATAAAAAGGTCATTATTGGTTTGGAACTTAATAATTCGTTTTTTTGCATCCACATATCTCTCAGAGCTGCCATGGTAATCAAGATGATCATTGTAAAGGGAGGTTACCACCGCAATATGTGGCGAAAAGTCGAGGTCGTCTAGCTGATAACTGGAAAGTTCAACAACATAAATGCGGTCTGTACTGCGCTGTTTCAAGAGTTCTTCAATGAGAGGTTCCCCAATATTCCCGAGAATCTTAATGTTTTTACCTGCTGTTTTAAGAATGTGTCCGATCAAGGTTGTAACGGTGCTCTTTCCTTTTGTTCCGGTAATTCCAACCACTACGTTCTTCGTAAGTGCAAAAAAAAGATTGGTACCGGTTGTTGAAGGAATCTTCACCTTTTCCTTCGGTACTCCTGGACTTCGTAATGCGATGTCAAACAGCTCTTGTTTGCTAAAATTATCCGGATGAGTTTTTTCATCAGCAATCTCTAACTTTACCTGAGGATATATCTGCCGCAGATATGCTTCAATAGCTCTACCCTCTTTCCCATACCCAACTATCAAGACATTTTTCATTCCACTAAAACGAAACTGATGAGGAATGGTGTCGCACATAACGGTGCGAAAAACGACATCCTTGTCTGCCTGAGATACCTCTATTGTTGGTTTGAGGTATTGATATATCTTTCCGTCTCCAAAGTGCTTTTCTGCCATCACAAACGCTACCTTAGCCTCCTCGAAGGTTCCAACACAGTCAAAGGGTTTCATCGTTCCGTTGCCAAGAACATCCTTAAAGAGTGGCAGTAAAGCTTCCTTCTCAAATAAATTCTGTCCAAAGACCGATACTATCTGTTCTGGATTCATAAATGCAGAACATAGGAGAAATACGAACACGCATTTTGGACACTCTCCACACCACAGCTGTTCAGTTGGTTTTTTAATACGAAATGCTCTGTTGCAACTAGTAAAACTGTGTAGATACTCTGGATATCTCATAAACTGTTCCACGATTCTTATCTCATAAAACGGCCTTAAAAGAGAAAAATATACAATATTCGGACTTAAAGATGATCGACAAAGGTCTTGAAACAAATGTTCATATTCAATTGATTTACTCCATTGATGATTAATCTCGGTTGACTCAAATAGGATGTTCCCAAAATTACTACTGTGCTCATTTCCCACCACTACATAGGAAAAGTGATAAAGTAATGCAAGAAGATAGCCAACCAACGAGTAGATGGCAGAAACCGGTACGTGACCATTATAAGAGTCTTGTATCGGACTGAATAATTGCTGGTCAAGGATTCGCTTTACCTGATATGCTGGTGACTTGGTTTTTTCAACCAAACTTTTATGCAGTGCAGTTTCCTGTTCGCCTCCAACAATAAAAACCGATGGAGCAAACCCTTGCTCCTTGAGTAATTCTAAAGCCACTATCGAGTCTTTCCCACCTCCAAGTCCAACTAATATATTGTCAGTGCTACCCTCTAATGTAAATGGTTCGCGCTTTATAGATTCATCGGATGGAAAGATTGGAGCTTTTTTCAAAGAAAGGTTGTTTCGGTAATAGAACTCACCGAGTCCTTTTTTATATAGTATTGTAAAAAAAGCAGCCTCTTCCGTACTTAAAACGTACGGAACGACGACGGTGTCCTGCACAAAAATCTTGAAGTAGCTTACCCCGATCGTAAGATGAAGATATTTGAGTACACGATCAAGAAGTTCTTGAGGTATGTTGAGTCTGCTCGGCTTATACGGAAGGATCAGCTTCTCAACGAAGGTACGTTTGACCCCATTATGTACAGATATGTAGTTGAACGAACATTCAAGAGTCTCGAGGTCTAAAGAATATGTTCCAAACTCAAATCTATCGTTCATAATTAGTTGTTACTTATTATTAACTAATGCATCGGCTATGGCATTCTGCTCTCTTGGAATGTTTATGTAGCTTATTGGTAGTCCTATTTCGCTCTCAAGCGATCTGATCTTAAGAATAAACTCTCGAATTCTTGATTCATTCACCTTAAAAAGACCCTTTACTTGATTCACCATGAGTCTCGAATCGCTATGAACCGCTATACTCTTATAGCCTAGAGCTTTTAGCTTAGAGCTTTTTAAGAGCTGCTCCAATGCGCGGATGAGCGCGGTGTACTCAGCCTCATTATTAGTTGCGGTTCCAATGTCTTCGCGGTAAGTCTCAACCTTGAGTCCATCTAGAAAGTAGGCAACGCCAACTGCGGCAGGACCTGGGTTACCTTTTGACCCACCGTCAGTAAATATTTGCAAAACCATGTCTAATTATACTCTGCCGACCTACTTAACGTAGTATTTCTCATCAGATCGACGCACCACCACTCCTTCGAGTTCAAGTCTCGAAAGAAGCGTCATTATGTGCTGAGCTGGGTATTGAAGCTCCTGTACTACCTCGTCAATAAGCCTAGGGTTCTTTTCTAAATAACTATATACTGCCAGTTCGTCCACAGATAACTTAAGTTCGGACCTTTCACTTTTTAAAACCTTCTGACCAAAAGCGTAATAATCTGCAATATCGTTTGTTGAGGTAACGATAATCGCTCCTTCTTTAATGAGAATGTTCGGAGCCTCTGACAAGGTCGTGTTTATCTGTCCAGGTAATGCAAATACATCTTTCCCTTGCTCGGCGGCATACCGAGCGGTGATAAGCGCCCCAGAGGTCTTCGTTCCCTCAACGATCAACACCCCTCGAGACAGCCCGGATATTAACCTGTTTCTGGCTATAAACAACCCTGGGACAACCGTCTGATCTGGTGGAAATTCCGAAACAACTACTCCTCCGCCTGAAATAATCTTGTCATATATATGTCTATTCCCATACGGATACATAATATTAACTCCACAGCCAAGAAAGGCTATTGTATTTGCTCCAAACTCAAGCGTGGTTTCATGCGCGACAGCATCAACTCCATAAGCAAGACCCGAGACTATACAGATATTGGAGTTGCGACCGCAAAGATCCTGCACGATTTCCCTTGTTATTTTCAGTCCATATGGCGATGCCTTCCTAGTCCCAACTACTGCAAAATGAAATTGCCTCTCATCTGTAAAAAGTCGGCTATCTCCTTTTACATATAAGCAAATTGGAGCATCTGAAAGCTCTTTTAGCTGATTTGGATATCTGCTATCTTTACGACTCACAACCTCAATTTTCCTGTGCGCAAACTCCTCTTGTTTTTTTTGAGGATCAAAATCTTTTCGGAACTGTACAAACTTCCTACTCGTTTGTGCTCCCACAATTCCAGCCAGTACATCTTCCGATAGATTGTAGGCCTCTTCTATCTCGTATTTACTAAGTAGAGCATTGAACTTAATTGGTCCAATACCTAAAAAGTGAGAAAAACCGAGATAGTATGGAAGACTTGTGTCCATATATTTAGATATACACGAAATTAATATACGCTACAATGTAGAGATGCAGGTAATCCCATCTCTTGACGTATCTAATGTATCCGATTTAATCACACAGATTGAAAGACTTATTCCTTTCTATCAAAGATTTCAAATTGATTTTGCGGACGGGATATTTGTTGATTTCGCTACACCGCCCCTTATTTCACTTCTCGAGACCATTACTCCTTTCAAAGAACTTGAGTTCGACTTTCACCTAATGACTGCGGACTATCAGAAAGCCTTGAATGAAATAAAGCCTTACAATAAAATAATAAAGATACCTACTATCTTCGTCCATCATGGCGCAACTCCGCCTCCTGACCTCTTTTTAGAGCCTCCTCAACCATATAACTATGGTTTAATTCTAAATCCAGATGATTCAATCGATACTATAGAACATGTTTACGACCTTCCGAGAATTGAGAATATTCAAATAATGAGCATTATTCCTGGACCTCAGGGAAACCCTTTCATACCTTTTACGATCAATAAAATTGATCAGCTGAGAGAACTTGGCTATAAGCATAATATTTTTCTAGATGGAGGAATTAACAAAGACTCGTTAGAGATTATTAAAAACAAGAAATATCACCCAGACTACATCTGCCCCGGAAGTTTTTTTTCAAGAGCCGAAAATGTCGAAGACCGTGTACAATATCTCACCGAGGTATTCAAAGATGAAAATAACCCCAATCAAAACTCATAAGATCACCGTAAAGGACTCCGATCTACTTAAGATTTTAGACAGATACGTACCAAAGCTAAAGGAAAGATCCATAGTTGCAATTACTTCAAAAATTATTTCAATCTGCGAAGGAGCGGTTGTTCCTAAGGGCAATCTTAAAAAACAATCGCTTGTTGAGAAAGAGGCCGATCTCTATCTTCCACTTGCTTCAAATAAATACGGTTTTCATCTGACGATAAAAAATGGAACAATGATTGCTTCGGCAGGTATTGACGAGTCAAATGGTAATGGTTTCTACGTTCTTTGGCCACGTAATATGCAGAAAACAGTAAACGGAATTCGTAGCCATCTTGTTCGTAAACATAAAGTTAAAAATTTAGGCGTGATAATTGTTGATAGTAAAACAACACCTCTGCGCTGGGGAACTGTAGGGACAACTCTCGCTTATAGTGGCTTCAGTGCTCTAAATAATTATGTCGGAAAGAAGGATCTTTTTAACTATCGAATGCGGGTAACTAGATCGAGTATATATGAAGGTCTAGGGGCTTCAACCGTTCTTGCCATGGGAGAAGGCGCCGAATCTACTCCTATAGCCATCGTTGAAGATACATCGTTTGTAAGGTACCAGCGCCGCAATCCAACTTCGGAGGAGTTAAAAAGTCTCTCAATCTCCATAGAAGATGACGTATTTGCGCCGATATTAACCAAGGCCAAATGGATCTCAGGGAAGAAAAAGACCAAGTAGTCGTGGGTTTTTAAGAACTTCGAATATATCTCTCCAACTGAAGGTGCCGTCAGGAAAGAAATCGAGCGGCAACATTGCCTTAATACTCGCAGTATTTAATCCTTTCTCAAAACGGACGAAGGTTTGCCTAGGAAGATAGTACTGTGACAGGATTACAACTCGGAACGTTCCTTTTAGGTATACATTTTTAACTTCGGGAACCTGTAGCTCTCCGTTTATTCGTCTTATTCCCTTCTGTTTAAATACAAGCTCTTCCTTATTATTAAATATTTGAAGCTCGAAATCTCGTTCTTTTTTTGCTCGAATTCTTGGAAATAAAGACGTCTTAATAACTAAACTGGGCAATGGTAAAACCCTAAACGACCACTTAACGCTCTTGAGAACCTCTCTGTCGTTCTTATACAGATTTAGTTCTGCTTGTCTTGCAGGTCCTTGATCTGAGGTCTTCATGTATAGATCTATCTCCCGCTCATCTCCAGGCTTAATTCCGTCTAAGTTGCCAAAAAAATACTCAAGTCCTTCTTTCTTCTCTGTAATAGCGAACTTCATCGCATATCCATCTTTACTTGTCCAGACAGCCTGTCCATCATTGCGTAACTTCACAGTAAAGTGGTAGGTTGAGTCGGCTAGAAGATCGTTTGGAAGCGTCTGCTTAAGTTCGCCTTTTTGAACCTGATCTGGATCTCCCAAGATCTTATTCATTTCGGTAACAGCATGATAATGAGAATAAAACTCCTGGCTATTTGGTTTTTGCCATGAAAATTGAAGGAATGGATCACTTTGGTAGCTTAGAATAAAAGGTGTAACAGCTCTGACTCTAGGATCGGCCTTCCATATAGAAAATGCAGTTATAAATTTTTCATCAAGACCTGTAGGATCGGCTCCACTATGAATCCAACCGGTCTCAGTAATAAAAACTGGAAGCTCTTTCTTCACACCCAACTCCTTCAATAGTTCCAACTCCCACTCATATCCATGTATCGACAGCCTCCCAACCGCGCTTGGACTCCCACTGAATCCAGGATTTGGATATGAATGCGAACTTAGACCGTCTATTGACTCTTTCAACTCTGGCTTACTTATAAAGACTCTTCTTAAAAATTCGTACTCATCCATGTCCTCACCGTTGCTTGCGGCCGCGAGATCCAGCCCTCCAAGCATTGTAAAATACTCACTATTTGAGGTTTTTAAGGCTTTTATATACCTTAGGCTAATATCTGCAAACTCCTCAGGAGAAACCTCCCCTTCCCATTCCTGGCCGTGATTTGGTTCATTAAACAACGCTATATATCGGTCTTTTACTACCCAGTTTAATGAGTCTAAAAAATTCACCCAGTTACTAATTTCATCGGGTTTTGGACGTGCCCATGTACTTCCTATTGGTTTTGTAGCTAGTCGGACTATTGGTATGAGCCGCAATTCTCTCATTCGATCAAATGCTTCCTGCCATTTTTGCTTATTCCTATCATTTTCCTGAATTACGACGGTTACATATCCCCAGTTACCTCCGTTTGTATTAACCAGCTTAGCTGCATTCTCAAGTTCTTCCCTACTTGGAGTTGCCACGTGAATGCCAAACATGTTATTTGTGCGCGACTGATCGAATGCATCGACCGCACTATTAAGTCCGAAGCAAGAAATAAAGACTAAAAATAACGTAATCCAAAACCTCTGTAGAAACATAGTTGCATAGTTACATGGCTCCATGGCCGTAATCACAATACAACCATACCAACAATGTCCGCTATGGACTTAATTATATAAAAAAATCCTCCGAACTCGTCGGAGGATTTTTAATTAACGTTGTTTGACTTATCTTGTGACCGAGATCACAGCCGCATTCTCTGCGCTTGGTGCTGCAACAGTGATTCTGTTGTTTGCATCGCGTGAGATGCTGTATCCAGTGTTCCATACTGGGGTTGCCGCTGCACAGTCAGCTGACTCGATACCATTTCCATCATTCAAAGTTGGATCGGTAGGTAGTGCCGAAATATATGTTGGCACTAACTGTGCGCAAAGTGCTGGAAAGTTCGTAGCATTTAAGGTTGTTGGCGTAGCAGCTACTAATGCTGTTACTTCTGCTGGCAACTGACCTTGGTTCTCAGCTACATATGCTCCGACAGCATTTAAGATCTGTGTAACCGCACTTCGTCGTGCCGTATTGTTCGCATTTGCAAACTGTCTTGCTGGGTTAATAGCAATAATCGTGATTGCTAGCAACACTGCTAAGATTCCAATAACTACTAAAAGCTCGATAAGGGTAAAACCCTTTTTGTTTAGGTTTGATCCATTTTTTATCATATACATCCATTAAAAAGAAAGTGCTGAACTTTGTCAAGGGGTAAATAAAGAGACAAAGATTTGGAAGATATTGACGGTCTTCATTTTAAACGAATCTCTACATCCCTACTAAGTCCGGTTACAACCTTCGTGGAGAATACTGGCTCAACTGTCTTGACGATGTTTATTATTTGTTCCTGGACCACGACTGGAATCGCTTGAGAGAAAACTAGCTGTGAAGACTCTAATACGATCGTGTTATCGACCAGCTCTTTCAAATCTGTTATTCCTAAATTTTTAAGTGAAGTTCGAAGCTGTGAAGACTTAGATGCAGCCTGGTCTGTGCGCATAAGATCAATTCTTAGCGTACTTATTATTGCGCTTGGAGACGCTACTATTGTAGGTTTTGCCAAAGACGGAAAAGGGTTGAGTACGACGGATGCTTGGGATGCCGGAATCGTTGGTTGTCTATTGGTAACGACCGCAACCCCAATAAGTACCGAAATTAGTCCACCAAACATGCTGAGCAATAATGGGAGTCGCTTCGGATGGCTTTTATCAGCGGCGTTTGCCGTAATATTTTTCAGTGGATTAATAGCCGGACCCGTGTCTAATAGATTATAGGCTTTTAGTGAGTCGGTCTGTCCGAGTACCGCCTTGGCTATCTGTGGATCGAGCGCAGATGAGATTGATACATTTGTAATTACCGTAGCTGGAAGAATTAAAGGAACCTCACACTTCCGTTTCTCAAGTGAGTGCTTAATGAGAATGATGAGGTCTTTATTGGCAACAATCACTCTTACAACTTTGTCCATATGCATCGTAGTTTTAGCTGTGGAATCGAAGGGAACATTATCTACAAATGATTTAATCGCCTCCTCCTTCTTAGGCTCCTCTATTCCTGAAAAATCTTTGATAAAAAGAAGTGACGGAGCAATAACTATATCAACGCGTGGGCCGTCGACTTTATGGACACTTAGAAATGACTCGAACTGTTTTATTAGAAGATCTCTGTTTAGGACCTCCATGTCCTTCATGACCGTTGTGGGAAAATCGAGATTAAGAATCTCTCCCGTTGCACCTGAATACAACCAAAGTTTATTCTTGTCAATTAAAATGAGTGATACTTTTTTATCTGCCATACTGATTACTGCTCCTTCCAGGACGTTACACTAAGTATACCCGCACTGTCACTAGCAACAACCTGAATCTTTCTTTTAAATGATCCGTAAGTACCCGTAGAGATGATTGTTTTGGGATTTGTCCCGCTTACAGTAACAACCGCACTCCCGGATCCAACAGCTAAGGTTTCACCCGCATAGGAGGTATCGCGCAATAATCTTAGCAATGCGTTTTCCGCACCACTTTCGGCAACTGAATATGCTATATCTCCTACCTGAGTGCGTGTTGCTGCCGTCATATTTATAAACATATTGATAAGCGCGCTCGAGATCACAACAATAGCAATTGCGACAAAGGAAATAAGCATCACAAGAGCCTGCCCATGTTCGTATGCCGTATCTCGTATTTGGTATTTAGTACTAGGTAAGATCCTGTTTCTTTTTTGTTTTGTTTTTTTCATATGCTATGCGTTATACCTGCCTGCCGGCAGGCAGGCGAAATACTAACCTACCGCAACGCAACTGCTGTCTGTACAATCGCTACTTCTAGGCCACTAGCTTTCCGCACCTTACCCGTTACGGTAAGAGCTATCTTAATAGAGTGTTTACCTCCGTTGTTTCCAAGGCGCTGAAATGATAGGTTGCTTATGTTTGTATTGTAACCGTTGAGCTGAACACCGTTTAGGGTTAGATTCGTTCCTGTTAATGTATAGGTGTTTGTAACTCCGTTAACCACAGCGGTCAACACGGACCCTTGAGCTCCAAGTGTGGCTGGCGTAGTAATCGAGGTAGCATTCTTGATGTCATACGTTAGACGTTGTAGCAAAAATCGCACATCCTGTGCCGTGTATGAAACAGCCTCGGATTCTCGCTTTATCTCAATCGTAGAGATAAAGAAATTAGACAAGACAATAAGAATAATTCCAAAAATACCCATGTAGATAATAATTTCGATGAGAGTTGTGCCTTTATTCATAGAGCGTGGAACATAGAACTTGCTGTGGCTGCGTTTATTGAAAAAGTGTTTGTTATTTTTGTCATAGTATTCTTAAGTTCCAAGTTCTATGTTTCGAGTTCTAAGCTTTATGGTGAATAGTTAACGGTCATATCCTGAATCACAGCTGTCTGATTTTGATCGGT